>Ga0310697_10002612_pt1 | contig 18906 bp, 7 predicted proteins | sample 172DNAGHGlowgp2_FD_203883 | JGI IMG/M metagenome (GOLD analysis project Ga0310697, IMG submission 203883) | Sheep rumen microbial communities from Palmerston North, Manawatu-Wanganui, New Zealand - 1728 DNA GHGlow gp2 (v2) (version 2) | ecosystem: Host-associated > Mammals > Digestive system >... | reverse complement strand
TCTTGGTGAAGAACACCGTGCAGACACTCTGGGCAGCGAGCGTGACAACCGGGCGGCAGGTCTCTCCTTCTTCAGGCGTAACGCTTGTCAGACTGAAGTTCTTCGATTTCGACGTGGTGTAGAGCTTGCCACCCTGTGTGTAGAAAGGAAGGTCGAGCGTCAGTGGCAGGTCGGTATCACCCGTGTTTGCCACCACGGCTACCACGGTGTCGCCCGTCGGGGAGAGATAGGCGGAACTCTCGATGGCGGCACTGTTGCAGGTGGCATCGATGCGTGTCATGCCGGTGACAAAACGTGCAAAATGGGCCATGATATAGCCGCGCTTCGTCACGACACCACTCGTCGTGCCACGCTGACCGTCGCCCAGCGGACCGTAATAGCGCTTGCCGGCATAGTGGATCCATGCATTGAAATCGCCCAGCATGCAGGTGTTGATGGCAGTGAAGAAATTGAAGAAGTCCTTGGCGAAGTCGAAATTGCGGGTGTTGCCCTCAATCTCGTTCCAGTTGATGAGATACTCCGTCATCCACACCTCCTTGCCTTTCTTGCCCAACTGCTTGTAGGCCGACTGAATGCCGCCGTACTGATGACCGCCGTAGATGTCGAAACAGTCAAGGATGTCGGTCTTGTTGAGCGCATTGGCATACGAGTCGCTCACGGCAAGCGTCTCCGGTGCCATGATCTTGCAGCTGATGGTGCGGCCGTAGGTCTTCACAAACTCGGCTATCTCGCTTGTGCTCCACAGGCATCCGGCATACTCGGCAGGCCAGTCGGGCTCGTTCTGTATGGAGATGGCATCGAGCTCCACGCCGTTCTGCCGCATATACTGCACGTAGTCTTCAAGGTATTGGGCATAGTCGGCCCAGTTCTCGCGTTTCAGTTTGCCGGTGGTGCCGTCGCTGTTCTTGGCGTTGATGGTACCGTTGGTCTTCCACTCAGCGGGTTGTCCCCATGGCGATGCGAAGACGATGAGGCCCATCTGCTTGGCATTCTTGGCGGTTGCCAGCGACTGGCTCCAGCTGTTTTTGCCCACAGGGATATAGAGACGCATGATGTTGCAGCCTACGGTGCTGCCCGTTCCCCACACTTTTTTGATGTCGGAGGTCGACATGTGGTTGTACTGGAACTGCGGGGAGCAGACGAAGGCACCGAAACCTGTGATGACCTGATGCTTGTTCTGTGCGTCAAGGCGCATTGTTGCCCGTTGGGCTTGCAGGGTGACGGTGCCTAAGAGAAAGGCAAGAGTGAGTAGTACTTTCTTCATGTTATTGGTTATTTGCCTGCAAAAGTAACAAAAAATGCGGCAAGTGATTGCCGCATTTGTTTCTGATAGTTTTCTAAATGTCACATGTCCTTATTTGAAAAGCAGAGGAGCCATTTCCTTCAGACTGCGCCGCCAGGTGAGGAACTCGTGGGCGGTACCCTCGGAGACATAGCCCACCGCGTTGTGACCGGCAGCCTTCAGCGCCTCCGTGCTCTGGCGGATGCCGTCGGGACGCTCTTTCGAACCGCAGCTCTGGAAGATGAGTTTCACCTGATCCTTACTCTTGATGTCCTCAGGGGCATACTGGCCTCCGCTCAGCAGACCGTAGTAGCCGAACATCTCCGGACGGCGAAGCGTGATGAGCTTCGTCTCCATGCCGCCCATCGAGAGGCCCGCCATGGCGCGGCTTTCCTTTTTGGCGATGGTCTGGAAATTGGCATCGATATAAGGAACGAGTTCATCGACGAGTACGGTCTCGAACTCTTTTGCCGTGAACTGGCCGATACCGCCGAAGCGTATGTCGTTGGTCATGCCGTAGGTCATCACGATGATGAAGGGCTTCACCTTGCCTTCAGCGATGAGGTTGTCCATGATGAGGTTGGCATGTCCCTGATTGCTCCATGCCGTCTCGTCCTCGCCCCAGCCGTGCTGCAGGTAGAGCACGGGGAACTTTTCCTTCTTGTTCTTGCCATAGGTGGGCGGAGTGTAGACAAAGGCGCGGCGCACCTGCTTGGTGCTCTCGCTCCAGAACAGCACTTGCTGCACGTTGCCGTGGGGCACATTCTTCATAGCGTAGAAGTCCTGGTCGTGGGCGGGAATCTCAATGCCGCTCTCCCAGCGGGTGCTGCCGTAGTAGTTCAGGGCACCGGGGTCGTTGACCGTGCCGCCGTCTACGGTGAGGTGGTAGTAGTGGAATCCCTCGTCCATCGGGCCTTCGGTCTGCCCTACAAACGAGCCGTCGTAGGTTTTCTTCAGCTTTGTGCCGCCACGTCCGCCAAGACCGAGGCTTACGGTGATTTCTTTTGCATCAGGAAGGTCGACGCGGAAGCGTACATAGCCCTGAGAGTTCACCTGCGGATACTGCTGACCGGGCTGGTTCTTGGTGGAGGGGACAAAGTCTTCCTTCACGCCTTCCGTTTCCGGGAAGGCCAGTTCGGGCTTGAAGGGTACACGCTGGTCGGCCTGCTGTCCGCGACGACGCTGGCCCTGTGGACGCGGCTTACGGGCAGGCTTCTTCGGCAACTGCCAGAGGGGATCTTTCATGTCCTTGATATATTCGTAGGCCAGTTTGGGCTTGTACTCCGTATCAAACGGCAGCGGATAGTTGGCGGCACTGAGCCAAGAGTCACGGTCGCTCAGGTTCCAGAACGTCACGCAGTCTATAACGTCCTTATGCTTTCGGAACACTTTGAACACACGTGCGTACTGGTCGGCAAGGTGCTGCTTCACGGAGTCGGTCACGGTGACACCGTCGTGGCTGAATTGCAGTTGGCCGCCCATCTCCTCGTTCACGCGGATATCGAGCTCGGTGACGTGGATGTGCTTCACGATCTGCTTGAAGCGCGAGATGGCCTCGTCGAGCAGTTCCTCAGTGGGGAAGTAGATGTTATAGTGGCCCTGCATGCCAATACCGTCGATGGGCACTCCGGCTGCCTTCATTTTCTTCACCATATTATATATGCGCTCGCGCTTGTGAGGGTCAACGGTGCTGTAGTCGTTGTAGAAGAGCAGCGCGTTGGGGTCGGCTTCGCGAGCATACTGGAAGGCTTTAGCGATGAACTCGTCGCCGCAGAGCTTATACATGGCACTCTGGCGATAGGGGTCTTCGGCATTGGGGTCGTCGCTGATGGCCTCGTTGACCACGTCCCAGCAGTAGATCACGTCCTTATAACGTGTGACGATGGCCTGGATGTGATTCTTCATGCGCTGATAGAACACCTCCTTGGTGGGATTGTCTTCCAGCATCCATCGGCCTATCTGCGAGTGCCACATCAGGCAGTGGCCGCGCAGCTTGATGCCGTTCTGTCGGGCGAAGTTGGCAATGCGGTCGGCATTCTCCCAGTTGAACTGTCCCTCCTGCGGTTCGGTGGGCTCGGGTTTCATGTCGTTCTCGCAGGTCATGGAGTTGAACTCCTGTTTGATGAGTGCTTGTTGCTGGGCGTTAGTAACGTTGCGCTGATTGACGGCTACGCCAATCAGGAAGTAATCCTTATAGGCATCCTTCAGTCCTTGTGCCCAAGTGGCAGCACTACTGCCCAGTGCCAGCATGGCCGCCAGGGCGTACTTTGAAATGTTGTTCATACGATTCTTGTTGGTTATTGGTTATTTCAGGTATTTTTTCCCGTTCATGATAAATATATGAGGCGTCGGGCTTGACAGGCGGGTGGCAGACCACGAGAGGCGCGATGTGCTCCTTCCCACTCTTCGTCCCTGGAGGTCGAAAGCCACAGGTTCGTCAGCCGGAGTGTCGCCACTGACGGAGTTGACGGCTGAGGGCTGGGTGAGCGTATGGTGGCGCAGGGCCGACCGCACGGCATACCAAGCAGGCTTCTTGCTCTCGCCGGCGTTGTAGAGCAGCGGGTTCGAGCTGCTCCGCCATGAGTCGTTGTCCTTCACGCCCCAGATGACGAGGTTCTCGCAGTGGTCGTTGGCAAGCACGATGTCGGTAACCACCCGATAGCAGCGAGCCTGTTCCTCCAAGTCCTTAGCTGATGTGGTGCTGATGCCCATGTCCAGTTCGGTGATGGCACACTTCAGGCCAGCCTCTCCGAACCGTCGAATGGTTCGGTCGAGCTTCACGGAGTCCACGTCCTCCACAGAGAAGTGGCATTGCAGACCGGCACCGTCGACGGGTATGCCGCTCTTCTTCAGCCGCATGATAAGGTTATAGAAAGCCACCGACTTGGCATTCCCCTGCAGTTCCACGTCGTAGTCGTTGAGATAGAGCACGGCCGTGGGGTCAGCCTGATGGGCAAAGACGAAGGCCGAGTCGATATAGTCATCGCCGATGGCCCTCTGCCAAACCGTGGGGCGCAGCGTATAGCCGTCAGGATTGGAGCGCACCACCGACTGGTCATCGTCCAGACACTCGTTGACCACGTCCCATTCCGTCACCTTTCCCTTGAAGTGCTGCATCACCGTGGTGATATGAGTCTTCATGATGGCCAGTGCCTCCGTGCGGGTCCAGTTGCGGTCGTTCTTCTTGCCGTCGCTGCTCACCCATTCCGGCTGCTGCATGTGCCACACCAAGCAGTGGCCGCGCATCGTCATGCGGTTGTTGGTGGCGAGGCTTACCAGTCCGTCGGCGGCACCGAAGCTGAACTGTCCCCGTGAGGGTTGCAGGGCATCCATCTTCATCTCGTTCTCAGCCACGAGCATATTGAACTGCCGTCCGGCTTCTGTTGCGCCGGCCTTCCATGACGACAGGGCCACTCCGATTCTCTTTCCGCACTTCTCGGCATAGTAGCGCAGCGTCTGCGTGTCCTTATTGTCATCGATGCCGTCATCGTAGAACGCGCCCATTGTGCTTTCGGGCGTGTCCGGGTCGTCCGGGTCTACGTTGCCGCTATGGTCGTCGGCGTTGTCGAGCGACACGACGCGCAGCACCAGGGAGAGCGTTTCGCCCTGGGTCTTTTCCTCCAATGCCCAGGTGTATCTGTCGGGCTGGCGCAGTTCAAACTGCCATTCGCCGCTCTTTCCCCTGGCATTGAGAACCGTAAACTCGTCGCCCACCTTCAGGCTTGCCTCTTCATTGAGAGCAACGGTCACCACGGGCAGTTTGTCGCTGGTCAGGAAGTCCTCCGTCCGCGTGTCGTACTTGAGCAGTCCGTTCACGTCGAGACGGTCGTAGCTCTCTGTTGAGGCAATCTTGAAGCGCAGCACAGAGGCGGGGTGAACGGTGAGATGGGTTTTCTTGCTGCTTGTGGAATAGTTGCAAAGTGTCAGTGTCCCCGTAGCATCATCACCCGGCTCAATCGTTCCGTAATTGTCCACGCTGCCGCCGATGCTGCCCGTACCGCCTAACACGCCGCCGCTGAAGACGAACGCGATGGCTTCACTGTCGCTGGCTTTGGCCCCCAGGCCGCCGCGCATCTTCTTCGATTCGGCTTCAGCACGGTCATTGTTGACCATCACGCGTCCTTTGAGAATACGTAGACTACCGCTCAGGTAGTTGTTGTTGCCTGTGATGCGATAGGTGCCTTTGCCCTCCTTGACGATGCCGAGCTGAGTGTCGTCGCGGTCGTTCGAAGGGGCGATGGTGCCGGCCAATGTGGCATCCGTGTTAAGTCCGCCCAGCAGGTAGTAGGCCGACCGCTGGTTTTTCATGTAGCCTTGCAGCGTGGAGCCCTTCTCCGTTTGCAGTTCGCCGATGCGGAACCCCGCCCCGGCCGTGTTGGCCTCACAGCAGATGACCGCCCCCTCGTGCAGCGTCACGCGGTTGTTTGCCATCGACGGGTTCACCTTGCCGGAGCGCACATCGTCGAGTGCATTGTCGGGGGACGATGACTTGCCTCCGTGGGCCAGTACCACGCCGTAGAAGCCGGCCTTCGAGGAGTTCTCCTTGAAAGGGTAGATATGAATGTTGCCTGAATAGCCGGTCCAGTTGGGCCAAGTCTTTCCGCCGGACGTTCCTAAGTAGCACCGTTCGCCTCCGGCATAGAGGTTCAGCACTCCCTTGCCGGCGATGGTCGATGAGAAGTAGCAATAGCGTGCCATCTTCACATCCACGGTCTTGTTCAGTGGCAGGGAGATGGCAGTACTGTAGCTCACATAGCTCGATGACGTGTTGTCGCCACTGATGTCGATTACCTCCGCCTGTGCGCCGGCAGTCAATGCTGCCAGGCACAGGAGGGAAAGAACTGTTAGTCTTCTCTTCATTTCTTAAACAGGTGGGGGATGAACTCATGCAGACCGCGTCGCCAGGTGAGCCATTCGTGGGCCGTACCCTTCGACTCGTTGGCATCGACCTTGATGCCCTGTTCGCGCAAAGCTTTCACCAGGTCGGCATTCTTGATGAAGTCTTCTTCTCCCCAGTTCATGTAAAAATAGTGAATTTGCTTATTGAACTTGTCGGCATCGCTGAACACACCGTTGTAGGCAGTCTTTGCATCAACACCGAAGATGGCGCCGCTGAATGTTCCCATCCACGCAAACTTGTCGAGGTTGTTGAGCACCACGTCGAACGTCTGGTGTCCGCCCCAGGAGAGTCCGGCCATGGCGCGGTTCTCGCGGTCGGTTTTTGTGCGGAAGTTCTTGTCGATATACGGTATCAGGTCGTTGAGCAGCACTGGATAGAAAGTGTTGCCGTACTGTGAGCGGTCGCGACCGGGACCGGCCTTGATGTCGCCGCTCTCCATCACCACGATCATCGGCACGGCCTCGCCCTTGGCAATGGCGTTGTCCATGATGTGCTGCATGTGGCCCTGCTTGCTCCATCCCGTCTCGTCCTCGCCCATGCCGTGCTGCAGATAGAGCACGGGGTAGCGCTTCTTGCCCTGCTCGTACTCAGCAGGCGTGTAGACCACGGCGTGCCGCCATGTCTGCTGCTCGTTGCTGTAGTAGTAGATGCTGCGCACCTGTCCGGCCGGTACTCCCTGCTGCGGACGGTAGTAGTCGCCCTCCTTCCCTTCGGGAATCTCTATGCCGCCCGACTCGCGGTTGCAGCCGAAGAAGGTCTCCGTGGCAGGATCGATGAAGTTCACGCCGCCGATGTTCATGAAGTAGTAGTGGAATCCCACGGGCAGCGGGTCGGTCACGGCGAACCAGTTGCTCTTGCCGTCGCGCTGCATGTCGTATTTCTTGCCGCAGATGTCCACGACGGGCTTGCGGGCCTCGGGGGCATGCAGGCGGAAGTAGGCGCGTCCCTCCTTGTCCACCTTCGGGAAGTCGTTGCCGGGGATGGTGGTCTCGGCCACGAAGGCATCGGCAGGCACCTCAAACTTCTTTGGCTGCTCAATGGCCGGGCGCACAGGCTCGTAGCCCAGCAGGCGGGCCATCATCTCGCCATAGCGGCATCCCAGCTCCCGGTAGCCGGCAGCATCGAAGTGGAGGTTGTCGGCTCCGCTGGTGCATCCCGTCGAGGAGATGACCTGTGCCGTATGGATGGTCTTGGGCAGCTCCTGTATCTGCTTGTTCATGGCGATGCACTGGCCCTTGCCGCCGGCCTGCACCACCTCGCCGGCGAGCAGGGGCACCTCTTCAGGCTTCAGCTGCAGGTCGCCCAGCAGGCGGTCGTAGACCTTCTGCACCTTGTTGGCCCATTCCGGGTCGCCCGTGTTCGATTCGCCCTGATGCATCAGCACGCCCTTGATCACACCGTCCTTCTGTGCCTTCCTGGCCAGGGTGACCATACGCTCGTAAGGGTTGTTGCCGTAGGCTTTCAGCATGCCGGTCATCCAGTTGGGAGCCGTCTTCACATACTCCTCTATCTGGTCGGGCATGAAGCCCTCGATGCGTATGCCGCCGATGGCGACGTGGATAACGCCCACCTTCTTGTCCTTAGGCAGCGAGGCGGCGAGCGTGCGACCGAACCAGTCGGCTGGTGTCAGACCGTTGTTCGGACGGCAGAGGGGCGGTATGGCCTCGCACCATTCGCCCATCTTGCGGGCTGCACGGGTGTCGGTTGCGGGGAAGTCCACGGCGGGCATCAGCAGGAAGCGGGGGCCGGGACTTACCAGGTCCTGTGCTTCGGGGCGGGCAGCTCCCTCCATGTTGGACTGGCCGAAGCAGAGGAAGATGTAGAAATTCTCGTCAGGCGCGGTGCTCTCCTCTGCACCTGAGGCCTGCATACTGGCGCAAAGCATGGCTGCGGTGGCCAAGGTAAAGGTTTTTAACTTGTTCATATTGCTGTGTTGTTGTGATGGTTAAAGTTTTATTTGCAGGGTCTTCAGGTCTTTGGCCTGGGAACTGTTGCCGTAGTAGAGCTCATACTGCTTGTCGGGCTTGTAGCCGCGCATGGTGTTGGTGGCAGTGTCGAAGAACTCGAAAGCCTTGTCGATGTCGAGCAGAAGCTCGGCACGTACGGTCTCGCCCGCCTTGACGCTGACCCGCTTGAAGGCGCGGAGCGAGCGCAGAGGCCCTTCTTTGTCGGTGGTGTCGCGGATGTAGACCTGCACGGTCTCCGTGCCGTCGCGCTGTCCGATGTTGCTCACGGGGACTGTGAGCTTCAGCTGGCGGGTGGCGGGCAGCTGTGTCATCTCTGCGTCGCCTATCTGGAACTGCGTGTAGCTCAGTCCGTAGCCGAAGGCGTAGAGCGGGTCGTCGAAGTAGCGGTAGGTGCGTCCCTTCATCGAGTAGTCCTCATAGTCGGGCAGCTGGTCGGTCGACTTGTAGAACGTCACGGGCAGCTTGCCGCCGGGGTTGTAGTCGCCGAAGAGCACATCGGCCACCGCCGTACCTCCCTCCTGGCCGGAGTACCACACCTGGAGGATGGCGTCGCAGCTCTCCGTCTCCGGCTGCAGGGCGATGGCGGAGCCTGAGCAGCAGATGAAGACGACGGTCTTGCCGGCTGCCTTCAGGGCTTTCAGGAACTCACGCTGCACGCGGGGCAGTTCGATGTCGGTGCGGTCGCCGCCGCGGAAACCCTCGATGCTGACGGGCATCTCCTCTCCCTCCAATGCAGGCGATATGCCGCCCACGAACACCACCTTGTCTATGCCCTTCAGCTGGTCGATGATGGCCTGATAGTCGATGGGCAGTTCCTTTGCCACGTTGATCTTCAGGTTGGCATTGTATGTATGTACATGCGCGAAGCGTACCTCTATGTTATAACTCTTACCCTTCTCAGCCTGGATGGCCACGCGGTTGGGAGTGGTGCGCCAGGTGCGGTGCCTCACCTTCCGCTCTCCGTCGATATAGAGTTCGAACTGTCCGCAGCCCTCCACGTTGACCACATACTCGCCGGACTCCTGTGGGGTGAACACCGTTTCGTACTTGGCAGAGAAGTCCTCCAACTGTACGCCGGGGGCGAAGTTGTGCATGCCTGCCGTGGTGACGGCCAGCGGAGTGGTGTACTGCTGGGTGGTCACGGGCTTGCCCTCCATGCGGCGGTTGTTCCAGAACGTTCCCTTCAGGCCGCGCTTGCCGTCGAAGCTGCACTGCGAGCCCAGCAGGCAGTCCATCACCTTGTCGTAGGTGAGGTCGCAGCCGGGCTGGTAGACCAGTTTCTTCTGCTTGCCCTTGATGCCGTCGAGGATGGTGACGGTGTGCGTGGGCATGCCGTTATAGTTGCCCCACATCATCGGGGCGTTGTCGGCATTGGGCCCGATGACGGCAATCTTCTCCCTGTTCTTCTGCAGGGGAAGCACGTTGCCGCTGTTCTTCAGCAGTACGATGGTCTGCCGGGCCATGTCGAGGGCCAGCTGGCGATGCTCCTTGCTGTCCATGATGGAAGCCGGAATCTTCGACCATTCCACGAGCGAGGGGTCGTCCATCTCGCCCAGGTCGAAGCGTCCCTCTAACAGGCGTATCACATGCTTGTCTACCTCCTGCTCAGTGAGGAAGCCCCTTCTCACGGCCTCGGGGATGCTCCTGTAGGCATAGCCGTAGCCGCACTCCACGTCGGTGCCTGCCAGAACGGCTTTTGCCGAACCGTGAACGGCGTCGGATGATGACTTGTGCGAGGTGTAGAAGTCGCTCACGGCTCCGCAGTCGCTCACCACCAGGTACTGGAAGCCCCATTCGTCGCGCAGGATTTGCTGCAACAGTCGCTGCGAGCCGCAGCAGGGGTCGTCGTCGAGCCGCTGATAGGCACACATCACCTCGCGCACCTTCGCATCCTGTACCAGCGTCTTGAACGCAGGCATGTAGGTCTCCCACAGGTCGCGGGGCGACACGTTGGTAAGGTTGGCCGAGTGGCGGGTGTACTCCGGGCCGCTGTGTACGGCATAGTGCTTTGCGCAGGCCCATAGCTTGCGGTACTTCGAGTCTTCCGGACCCTGCAGTCCGCGCACCACCTGCTTACCCATGACGCTTGTCAGGTAGGGGTCTTCGCCGTAGGTCTCCTGACCGCGCCCCCATCGCGGGTCGCGGAAGATGTTTACGTTGGGCGTCCAGACACTCAGGCTGTGGAACTTCTCGTCCTCGCCGCCGGCCAGCATGCGCCGGTTGTACTGGGCGCGGAATTCCGTGCTTGCCACGTCGAACACCTTATAGAGCAGGTCTGGATTCCACGAGGCGGCCATGCCCACGGGTTCCGGGAACACGGTCACGCCGTCCATATTGGCTGCGCCGTGCAGGGCTTCGCTCCACCAGAAGAACTTCTTGATGCCTAAGCGGGGTATGGCAGGACTCTCGTCGAGCATCAGCTGGGCTTTCTCTTCAAGGGTCAGCCGTGAGCAGAGGTCTATGGCACGCTCGCGAGCCGGCAGTTCTGGATTCTGATACGGCAGCTGCTGTGCCGAGACCAGCGGGCAAAGAATAGCTGCCCATGCTAATAGTAATATTTTCTTCATTGCGTTTTTTAGATATATCTGCCTGCAAAGGTAACTGTTTTTCTACAATTGTCCTTTTTCCCATGTTGCAGATGCTTTGTCAACTGTCGCACAGACGTAAACGCAGGGGCTTTCCGCTTTGCCGATTGTGATTTTTTTCTTATCTTTGCCCTCACTGTGAAACAGCGGAAATTCAGCTCTCGTGTAATTCGATATTCATTTCATTGAAATTTGATATTAATTATCTCCAAATTCGATATTAATTTCATTGTAATTTGATATTAATTATAAACAACTGTAAATCAGACCGTTAGAAACGTATAAATTTTATTGCAATATGAGACGAACCTTAAGCCTGTTTTCGCTCCTGCTGCCCCTCAGCTTGGCGGCGCAGAACCCCATCGTGCGCGACCAGTTTACGGCCGATCCCACGGCAAGGGTGTTCAACAACCGTATCTATCTCTATCCCTCTCACGACATTCCGGCCCCCGAAGCCTATCCGCGCAAGGACTGGTTCTGCATGGCCGACTACCACGTGTTCTCGTCTGATGACCTGACCGAGTGGACCGACCACGGGGTGATTGTCTCGCAGGAGGCGGTGCCCTGGGGTAAGCCCGATGCCTATTCGATGTGGGCCCCCGACTGCGTCTGCAAGGACGGAAAATATTATTTCTATTTCCCAAATGCACCGCGAGAGGGCAGGGGCTTCGCCATTGGTGTTGCCACGGCCGACAGCCCTACGGGACCCTTTACCTGTGAACCGCAACCCATCAAGGGCGTGATGGGCATAGACCCCTGCGTGCTCATCGACAACGACGGCTCTGCCTATATCTATTGGAGCGGTATGGGCATACGCGGGGCAAGGCTGAAGGCAAATATGAAGGAAATCGAGACGGCGACAGGTGACGGGGAGCGGGCAGGTGGAGCACAGATGCAGGGTCTGCCCGACGGCTTCAAGGAGGGGCCCTACGCTTTCAGGCGCGGCGACTGGTACTACCTCACGTTCCCTTGGGTGCGCAAGGAGGGCGGTACGGAGACCCTGGCCTACGCCATGTCCAAGTCGCCCTTAGGTCCCTGGGACTTCAAGGGCATCATCATGGCCGAGCATGCCAACCGCTGCTGGACCAACCATCACAGTATCGTGGAATACAGGGGCGAGTGGCTGCTGTTCTATCACCGCAACGACTACTCCCCCGCGTTCGACAAACTGCGTTCTGCCCGCATCGACCGTCTCTGCTTCAATGCCGACGGCACCATCCAGGAGGTGATGCCCACCATGCGCGGCGTGGGTACGTCGAGAGCCGGGAGCCGCATCGATGTGGACTGCTATAGCGAAGCCAGTAGGGAGGTGACAACGGCGCGTATCGACACTGCCGACACCTTCAGGGGATGGCAGGCCACGCTCCCCGCAAAGGGCAGTTGGCTGTGCTATGCCGACGTGGACTTCAGCAGTACTGGCGATGCTTATCTGCTGGCACGCGTCAAGGCCGATTCCAACACCGAGCTGGCCATCCGCGAGAAGTCCGCCAAGGGCAAGGTCATCGCCCGCGTGCCGGTGACCGTACAGCATGAGCAGGGACGTTTCCGCCGTGACATGAGCGGACAGTGGCTCACGCTCACCGCCACCATCGGCTACCTTCCGCAGGGCAGGACCGACCTCGTGGTCACCTGCGAGGGAGCGGCTGCCGTCAGCATCGACTGGGTGCAGTTCAAGAACCGTCCGAAATATTTCTCAGCCGTTCCCGCCGATGCCGCTCCTTCACAACCCGACGGGGAGGGATTCCTCCGCCGGTGGCTGCTGCTGGAGCCCATCCGTCAGGACATCCGTTCCAACATCGTGTTCACCGATACCTGGCTGGAGGAGATGTTTTCAAAAACTTGGTTCAAGGACCAGCTAAGCGTCGTTCCTCGCGACGGACAGAAGGTGAAGGTGGGCAATCAGACCCTGAAATGGCATGCGCTGGACAGCGAGAACTACAACGTGAAGCTCTTCCGCTTTGCCGAGCGATGGGGGCAGCAGACCTACGGTTCGCTGTTCTGGGCCGTCGCCATCATCGACAGCCCCGAGGATATGCCTGATCTGCGGCTGGCTGCCGGCACCAACGGGGCTTCGAAATGGTGGCTCAACGGCGAGGAGGTGCTGCTGCTCAGCGGTGACCGGCGTATGGTGGTCGACGACGGCATGTCGCCTCGCATCAGCCTGAAAAAGGGACGCAACATCCTGCGCTGTGCCGTTGTCAACGGACCGGGACTGAGCGATATGTGCGTGCGCTTCCTCAATGAGAATAATCAACCTGTTACTAATCTTACTATCCTGTAATAATAGTCATGAAACGTATTCTGATATCTGCAGCTTTTATCATTTCTTCTTTCTCCATCCGCCCAGTAGCGGCGCAGGTGGGAGCACCTTTCATCCACGACCCGTCGACCATCGCCGAGTGCGAGGGCAAGTACTACACCTTCGGCACGGGCGGAGGCGGGCTTATCTCCGAAGACGGATGGAGCTGGCATGGCGGTGCTGAGCGGCCCGGCGGAGGTGCTGCCCCCGACGTGCTGAAGATAGGCGACCGATACCTTGTTATCTATGGTGCCACAGGAGGTGGTCTGGGAGGCGGTCATAACGGGCGCATCCTGACGATGTGGAACAGGACGCTCGACCCGAAAAGTCCGCTGTTCGAGTACACCGAGGCGGAGGAGGTGGCATCGAGCGACGGAATGGAAGACCAGGATGCCATTGACCCCTCGCTCCTGCTCGATCCCACCACCGGACGGCTGTGGGTCAGCTATGGCACATATTTCGGCACTATCCGCCTCATCGAGCTCGACCCGGAAACGGGACTGCGCGTGAAGGGCAATCAGGAGAAGGACATAGCCATCGACTGTGAGGCTACCGACCTTATCTACCGCGACGGCTGGTACTATCTCCTTGGTACGCATGGCACGTGCTGCGACGGCGTGAACTCTACCTATAATATAGTGGTGGGTCGCTCGAAGAGCGTCGAGGGGCCTTATTTCGACAACGTGGGGCGCACGATGATGCAGGGTGGCGGCAGGATGGTGATTGCCGCAGGCGACCGCGTCACAGGGCCGGGCCACTTCGGACGCACCGTCGTCGATGAGGGCGTGGAGGTGATGTCGTGCCACTACGAGGCCGACTTCGACCAAGGCGGACGGTCGGTGCTGGGGCTTCGCCCGTTGCTCTGGAAGAACGGCTGGCCCGTGGCAGGCAGTCGTTTCAAGGGCGGCACCTTCGAGATTGAGAGCGAGCGGCGCGGCTATGCCCTGGAGCTGGCGGTCGACTTCGTGCGTATGAAGCAGGAACGGCAGCGTTTCTGGCAGTCGGAAGATACGAAACCCTTGGAGCCTGTGGCCAGTCAGACGTTGCAGGAGGTCATAGGAACGTGGCCGGAGGCTGACATACCTGCCCGCTGCGGCGACTATATGTTCCGTCCCTGGCAGCGATGGACGGTGGAGCCTGTGGCCGAAAAGGGCGGCTATCTGGGCGGGCCTTACTTCAAAATTGTCATTGAGGGTACGGAACGGGCATTGGCTGCCACGACCGACTGTGAGGTGATCACGGTGAAGCAGTTCACGGCGGACGACAGTCAGCTGTGGCGCATCGAGCAGCTTACTGACGGCACTTTCCGACTGATGCCGAAACGCATTCCCGGACAGCAGAGCCTGAACACCAGGCTCTGCCTCTACTCCGCAGGCGACAGCACGCCTACCTTGGCTCCCTACGACTTCAGTTCCGACAACTCCAAGTGGAATTTCAAATAGAAATGACGGTAATCCTTCCTTTAAACCAAATGACTCTTTTCTATTTCATTTTCTTGTTTTTCTCCAGGGTCCAGTCCTTGCGCCGGGAGAGAAGGTTGCTCTTGCCAACGAACATCTTTGAGGCCTGACGGTCGCCCTTCAGCTGCCAGTCGAGCCAGGCAAGGGCCACAACAGTGAACTCTCCGCCATGAGGCTGGCGGTAGGTGCCGCCGTGACCCACGGGGAAGTTGGCTGCGCAGGCCGGCACATGCTCGATGCGGTGGAAGTCGTCCATGCCGTTCTCGTAGGCGATGTCCTCCTTGCCTCCAAGGATATAGATGACAGGGGTGTGAATGTCGTTGAGCTTCTCCTTGGGAGGCATCGGCATACCGCCAACGGCCTGTGAGAGCGTCTCGCGCTTGAACAGTCCGCTATTGCAGATCATGAGTGTCGTGATGCGCGGGTCAGCACAGTTGAAAAGGGTTTGCAGTCCGCCGCACGACATGCCGGCTACGCAGATGTTCTTCACGTCGATTTTGTTATAATAAGGAGAGGCGGGGTCGCTGTTCTGTGCAAACGCCCAGTCGATGCTCTCTATCTGCTGCTGGGTGGTAGACATTGGTCCGTTGTACGGCTTCTCCTCCATGGGAATATAGCCTGTGGCGAGGACAAGGTAGCCGTGGGAGGCTATCTCATTGAGGAACTTATAGTGCTCCCATGGCGAATTGGTGCAGGCACCGTTGCCCCATACCAATACGGGAAGAGGCTTGTCCTTGCTGAACGCCGAGAGGTCTTGCGGCACGAGGACGGTATGGGCGGGCAGCGAGGTCTCCTCTTTCATTATCGCCTTGTAGGGACCGGTGCCCCCGTCTTCCACGATGCGCGACTGCGGTCTTGCTGAGTTAAGGAAGCTCACCATCTTCTGGAGGTTCTCGTCGCTGTACATGCCCATGCCGTGACCGCCTTCCGGCACGAAGACGGCTTCGTGCTTCACTCCGGCTGCCTCCAGCACTTCAAGGAACTTCTTTCCCTGACAGACGGGTACGACATTGTCTTTCTCACCATGGAAGATGATGACGGGCGGGTCGTTGCGGTCTACGTAGGTGGAGGCACTCAGACTGAGGTATTTGTCGGGTTCCTGTGAGAGCTTGGAGCCTAACAGCTGGTCTTCTGGGCTGTCGGCTCCCATAGTGATATGGTCGCCGCAGTCCATTGCCGTGAGGTCGATAGGTCCAGACCAGTCACATGCGGCGTTTACACGGCTGCTCTGATCGGTATGTGTACCCAAGGAACCCTCCAGGTCGATGGCAACGGTGCCAATGGTGCTCTGGCGTGTGCCGCTGGTCGTGGCGGTGATGGAGGCTAAGTGTCCGCCCGAAGAGAATCCGCTGGTGGCAATAAACGTGGGGTCGAACTTGTACTTCTTTGCTTCTCCCCGCACAAAGCGTACCACGGCCCTGATGTCATGCAGCTGAGCCGGCCAGCGGGCATCCCCTGACGAACGGTGATTGGGGCATACTACGGCATAGCCTGCACGGAGCAGAGCGTTGACGATGGTGCCTAGATCGGCGGCACCCTTGCCGTTATTGTTGAACCACGCACTGCCATAGATATGAATCACCACGGGATAGCTCTCGCGTTCCTGTTTCGGAAGGTAGATGTCGCAGTTGTGATAGCTCTGACCGTCGCCTGCGTAGTTCACGTCCTTCCATTGCCGGGAGGTCTCCAGTTTTACTTCGGGCAGTTGGAAACCGCCGAATCCTCCTTCAGGTTGTGCCGTGGCCGTGCAGGCCAGGCACAACATAACGATGGATAAAATGCTTTTCTTCATGATGTTATCTTATGAATACTTTCTTTCCGCCGATGATGTAAAGACCCTTACCGGGATTAGTTACGCGACGGCCAAAGAGGTCGAAACAGGCATCGTTGTCTGCGGGCTGCTGCATCTTTGTGGTCTCAATGCCGTTGGTACCGCCTTGTTTCAGTTGGCAGAGGTTCCAGTAGTAGGGGGTCTCACTGTTGGCGGGGCCGCTGCCTGCCAAGTAGAGTCCCGTACCTATGTTCTTGAGCGTGAAGCCCTTGCCCTCAACATATTGAATGTCCCATACGGCACCGTTCTTGATGTCTTGTCCGTTCTGTCCGTTAAGGCCTAGGATGAAACTGCACCAGCCTGTTGCCTCCTGTGAGTTCAGGTAGCCGGGGCTGCCCCAGATGCTATACTCGCCACCGACGGGAGTCATGAGTCGCAGGAGATAGTATTTCTTGCCATCGACGGTAATGCCTTCGGCCTTGAACTGATAGCCCGTGTTGGTGGCTACGAAGGCTGCGGCATATTCGTCATATTTCAGGTTCTGGTTGTCGGAACCGTAGAGCACCCGCTTGGCACCCTCGTCCACGATGGCAAAGGTCTGCCCTTCAAGTGCGGCCACGCTGGTAAACGACTGTCCGGGAACCAATGTCGGTTCTGCCTGAGGTTCGTTCGTGTCGTCCTCAACCTCTATACCCATCAGGCGCAACGCTTCGATGGCGTAGCGCTTTCCGAACATGCGGTAGCCCGCAGCAGAGAAGTGCCAGGGGTCTTTTCCGTTGCCGGGTATGCCTTTCGAACTGATGACGTGCGAGGTGGGTACTACCTGAGGCATGCGTGCTACCTGGGTGTTGTGACCGTAGCAGGCACCTCCCTGGTCCTGACGGAGCGTCTCGCCTACGAAGAGGGGAACATCCTCGGCCTTGAGGCTCAGGTCGGAAAGCATGTCCTGGTAGATCTTCTTCACCATGTTCGGCCAGTTGGGATCGCCGTTGTTTGAGCAGCCCTGATGCAGGAGGATACCCTTGATGACGCCCACCTTCTGTGCTTCCTTGCCCATGTCGATGATGCGTTTGTAGGGGTTGCCGCCATAGTGCTGCTTGGCAAGTATGGCCCACCACTCATTCGGGTTGTCGGCGAGCTTCTTAGTATAGTTGGTCTTGTCGAACATCTCGATGGGACTGCCGCCCATTGCCACTGCCACCACGCCTACTTTTACATCGGGCAGGTTGTCGACCATCGTGCGTCCGAAGTAATCGGACATGCCGAGTCCGCCAGCCGGACTGACGATGGGAGGCGTGGCGGTGTACCACTGTCCCTGCGTGCGGGCCGGACTGTCGAAGTTGCAGGTAGCGAGCATCTGGAACCTGCCGTCCACTACCATGTCGACAGCCTCCGGTTTGGCGTTGCCTTCCATGTTCGACTGTCCGAAGCAGAGGTAAATATAGAAGTTGGGATCAGGTCCTTCGGTCTGTTCCTCAACGCGTTTCAGAACCATTCTGTCCAGATTACAGTTGCCTCCGTCGATAGTGACGCGGAGGATGTGCTGCCCCTCTTCCAAAGGCACGTCGAAGGTGCCGGAAACTGCCTGGTACCGGTCCCATATGAAACCGTTGTCGGTCTTCAGGGAAACACTGAAGCCTGAGCCGGAAAGACCTGACGAGACGTAGGCCTGATAGCTGTACTTACCGGCTTCCGTCACGTTGACCGTGTACTCCAGCCATTCGCCTGTAGCCGTATATCCTATAACATAGCCGTTGTTACCAGCCACGATGTCCACCCCTCCGGCATCGCTTCGGTAGGATGTTCCTCCTTGGTTCTGCGTATCGGAATCGTGATAAGTGATGCCCTCACCGCTGGAGTCGAAGTTCTCAAACTGCAGGATACCCGGCAATTGCGTGCCGCCCTTGTAGGCAGAGCGTGGGTTGTAGGCTCTGAACTGCGACAGACGCTCGTATTTCGTGCCGTCTGTGGCCACCACAACGGCTTTCAGTGCATGCAGGCCCGTCGTTGTCGGCGTGTAGTCGATGGTGTAGGGAGCCTCAGTCAGCGTGCTGTGCAGGACATTCTTCACGTAGAGCTCCACGTGGTCGATGGTCTTCGTCTTCAGGCGTGCTCGCACCTCTATGGGCATCGGTTCACCCTTGGTGGCGCTCAGCGTGGCGGGTTTCACGTAGACCGATGCCTCTTTCACCATACCGGGGAAAGGACTCTTGGCGTTCTTGGCCTTCTCGCTCTTCATATATTCGCGCAGCCACTTCATGGCAGGGCGGTCTTTATTGTTCTTTATCAGTCCGGAGTTGCCGTCGGTGGTCCATGTCCTTCCGTAGATGTATCCCCAGATGGTCACTCCGGCGCAGTAGTCGGCCTCCCACATATAGGGAATCTGCTCCTTATAGCGCTGCAACTGTAGGGAGTCATCGGCAGTACCAATGTCATACTCGGTACTGTACATGGGCATCTTCAGTGCATTCTGTATCTTGACCATTGAGTTCTTGAACGTAGTCACGTTGCAGTCGGTCAAGTCGTGCGACTGGCATCCGTAGGCATCGATGGGCGCACCTGCATCGCGCAGCGTGCGCACCAGGGCAATAAACTGGTCGGTGTTCCACTGGAATGTGTTGAAGTCATTATAGATGAGAATA
>Ga0310697_10002611_pt1 | contig 18906 bp, 9 predicted proteins | sample 172DNAGHGlowgp2_FD_203883 | JGI IMG/M metagenome (GOLD analysis project Ga0310697, IMG submission 203883) | Sheep rumen microbial communities from Palmerston North, Manawatu-Wanganui, New Zealand - 1728 DNA GHGlow gp2 (v2) (version 2) | ecosystem: Host-associated > Mammals > Digestive system >... | reverse complement strand
CAGCGCATTGCCACAGAACTTCCCGCAAAGGAATACGGTTTGGTGCTGTGGGGGCACAGTTCCGGATGGGTTGTCGAGAAAGACTCCATTGCCCAGAAGCGCGCCTACGGCGTAGACAATACAGGTAACAACCAAGGTGGCGAACGCTGGATGAACCTCACGCAGATGGCCAAAGCACTGAAGAATCAGAGTGTGTTACCGAAGCTGAACTACATCTTTGCCGACTGCTGTAACATGATGTGTGTGGAGGTGGGCTACGAGCTGAAGGACGTGACAGAATACCTGATTGGCGCTCCGTCTGAGATTCCGGGCTGGGGAGCACCGTACGACAAGATGGTGCCGCAACTGTTCAAGAGCGGCAGCAACCTGTATCGGGGCATTATCGACACCTATTATGATTATTATGCAGACTTCAACAACCTGAATTATGCAGAGCGTAATACGTGGCCTTATATGAAGGACGGCTATAGTGTGCCGCTGTCGGTCATTGACACGAAGTATGTCGGTGATTTGGCGGATAGGACGCACGATATGCTGGAGCGCGCTGTTGGCGGCTATCCGCAGTATCCCCAGAGTCCAGACCTGACGGGCATCATGTTCTATCTGTACAACCCCATTGACATCATGTACGACATGAGGGCTATCATGGAGCGGCTGTTGTCGGCAGAGGATTTTGCAACATGGGACAAGACCTATCAGCAGACAGTGCCGTACTACAGGAAGTCAATGATGTGGATGACGGAATTCCAGCCACAGTATCAGGCGTTCTTTGGCTTTGACAAGAACCTGCAGTATGGTTGCGTCAGTATGTTCATCCCACGCCAAGGACAATACTACAGCTACGGCAATATGCCGTACAACAAAACGGTGCAGAACTTTGCCTGGAGCCGCATCATGGATTGGGAACGTTTCGGCTGGGAGTAAAATACTCTTGGAATAAAAAAAATTACTCTTGGAGAAAATAGAATTACTCCAAGAGTATTTTTATTTAGTCCCTTCTTCTTGTTCGTGCATGATGACCTTGACCTTTGAGATTCGGCGCTCTTCCATATCGAGAATCTCGAAGGTGAAGTTCTGATAGTCTATCTTCTCGTGAAGCTTCGGGAAATCACCCTTGATTTCGAGCAGCAGTCCCGCAACGGTATCGGCGTCGCCCTCGACCTCCTCGAAAATTTCGTCGTCGACATTCAGTATCCTATAGAACTCGGACAGCAGCGTCTTGCCCTCGAAGACAAAGGTGTTGGCATTGATGCGCACATAGTTCTTCTCGTCCTCGTCGTATTCGTCATTGATTTCGCCGACGATTTCCTCCAAGATATCCTCGAGTGTCACGATACCGCTGGTACCGCCAAACTCGTCGACGACAATGGCAATGTGTACCTTATTCTCCTGAAACTCGCGCAGCAGGTCGTCAATCTTCTTCGTCTCGGGAACGAAATACGGCGGACGGATGAGCGACTGCCAGCGGAAGCCAGCACCCTTCGACAGATGCGGCAGCAAGTCCTTGATATACAGGATGCCGCGCACGTTGTCGCTATTGTCCTGATAGACGGGAATGCGCGAATAGTTGTTGGCGACAATGCAGCGCAGCACTTCGGCAAACGACGCCTTGAAGTCGAGGTCGACAACATCCTGACGCGACGTCATAATCTCCTTCGCTGTCTCATCGCCGAAACGGACAATACCTTCGAGCATACGTTTCTCCTCGCGGATATCGTTCTTATCGGTCAGTTCCAGTGCCTGTTCCAAATCGTCGACGCTAAGCGTGTGGCTCTCCTTGCGCACCACCTTGTCAGCCCAAATGCCAGACTTGATGAGGATAGAGGCAAAAGGATAGAACAGCTTGCGGCAGAACATGATGCCGTTGACGACGCGCCGGCAGAATCTCAGCGGATGCTGGCCGGTATAGACCTTCGGCATAATTTCGCCAAAGAGCAGCAGAATGAATGTCAGCAGGACGGTGACGAACAGGAACTGCAACCAGTAGGAACCGCCAAAGTCAACGACATGGGCAATGAAATAGTTCAGCAGCATGATGATGGTGACGTTGGCCAGATTGTTAGTAATCAGTATCGTCGCCAGTGTGCGTTCCGAATCCTCACGCAATTGCTTAATCTTGATGTCAGTATCGGTGCGTTCTTCGTCCAGTTCGCTCAAGTCGCTGGGGGACAAAGAGAAAAAGGCTATCTCAGAACCAGAGGCGAAACCCGACACCACCAACAGCAGGCACGCCAGTACTCCGGCAATAATAGCTCCTATCGTCGGCGTCATCAGGGTCACACCGTCGAAAAGCTGAGAGAATTGTTGAAGATACTCGTCCATGATTACTCAGTAGCCGTTGCGTCCTCCGTCGAAGCCGCCGATGATGAACGCGGAGTGAGCAACTCCATATTGTCGGCCCAAATCTCCGTCATACTACGGCGCTGGCCTTGCTTGTCGTCGTAGGTCGAATAACGGATTCGACCTTCGATATACAGCTTGTCGCCCTTATGCACATACTTCTCAACGATTTCAGCCAGTTTACGCCATAGAATGACATTATGCCAATCGGTATGATCAGGCACCTGCGTACCGTTCTGCAACGTATAGCCACGCTCTGTCGTTGCCAGACGAATGCGCGCTACGGCAACACCTTGGTCCACATAGCGAATCTCGGGATCCTGACCTACGTTGCCTATCAACATCACCTTATTCATAAGCGCTTACTTGCAGAGTCCTAAGAAAGTAAACTTGAAATTCTTGCCCTTGGCTGAGGGGAACTGGCTGCGGGGATCCACACGCTCACTCAGATGATCGACAATGCGGTTATAGCAGTCCATACCCGATACCGCCTTGCAGCGAGCCACAAAGTGAGTATCGCGATACTGGAACTTATTGGTTCCCGGGACGATGGAGACACGCTTGAAATCAAGCGAACCTTCGTACCAGCCGAAACATTCTTCGTTAAGACGCACCAGTATCGGAGCCTCTTGCTTTGCAGGAACTGTAGGACGCACGGCTTTCTTCTCCTTGAAATCGTCCATCGTTTCAGCCTCAGTCTTGATGATGATAAAATAAACACGCGGACGAACCTTATAACGCTTGGGGTACAACACATTGCTGTCGACATAATCACGGATGTCGCGCTCAAGCATCGGATTCATTCCTATCTCTTCTATATCGGCAAGAAATGCAATAGCTTCGTCTGCATTTTTCACCAATACTTCCTCGTCAAAGTATCGAATGTATAAGTTCATCTAAAAAGGTTGTTTTGTTTTTCCGTATAAAAAAGAGCGGAAAACGGGACTCGGACCCGCGACCCCAACCTTGGCAAGGTTGTGCTCTACCAACTGAGCTATTTCCGCAAACTAAAACCGCAAGTGAAGAGGAGGAGACTCGAACTCCCACGTCGCAATTGACACTACCCCCTCAAAGTAGCGCGTCTACCAATTCCGCCACCTCTCCAGCACTTGATAACGTATGAATAAAAAAGAGTGCCCAGAACAGGACTCGAACCTGCACGCCTCGCGGCACACGCACCTGAAACGTGCGCGTCTACCAATTCCGCCACCTGGGCATTACTCATTAGGACCCAGCGTCCTAACGCTCTTTTTTGTTCAACATGTGGAGCGGAAAACGGGACTCGGACCCGCGACCCCAACCTTGGCAAGGTTGTGCTCTACCAACTGAGCTATTTCCGCATTTTGTTACGTCACATCTCTCTTGATGGCGTTTCTTTGTGATTCCGGCGGGATTCAAACCCACAACCTTCTGATCCGTAGTCAGATGCTCTATTCAGTTGAGCTACGGAACCTCCATTTATTTCCCGGAAACCGGGCTGCAAAAAAGTTCCTATTTCTGATTTGCGGGTGCAAAGGTAATCACTTTTTGCGAAACTGCCAAACTTTTTGAGGACTTTTTTCAAAAAAAGAGGCAGATTCCTAAAAATCCGCCTCTTTCTGTATGAAATCATTTCCCGATTACTTCACGATGCGCTTCTTTCCGCCCTTCAGATAGACGCCCTTGCGGTTTGGCTGCTGCTGCAACTGACGACCATCCAGCGTGTACCACTGGTCCTCTTCGGTAGTCTCGGCACTGATGCCCTTCACCGAAGTGACAGGCTCGCCTTCCCACTGAGTAACCAGCGTATCATCCATATTGTAAATACCTGTCAGATATGCCTCAAAAGGAACGGCGTAGCCGTACGACACATAGCGGAACTTTTTCGCGTCGTTATCGTAGACGTACGAATTATCGTAGAGCGAGCGGAGCTCGTAGGTACCGACAAACTTTGAGTCAGAATAACCCTCAAGAGGCTCTACCTTGACACCGAGTTCGTCAATAATCTCTTCCCCATCCTCTTTGAGCTGCAGATAGTACGGTTTGTTGGCCTCAACGCTTTCGGCCTTCTTCATGGAGACAATATTGTTTTCAATCTTGTCGAGCTCAAAGAACGTTCCATAGCGCTCAGGATTCTCAATACCAAACGGAAGATAGAGCGGCAGCTTCTTATCAGCGTCAAACGGACGTTCGAATATGGCGCGGCTAGCACTAAAGCCACCCTCTGCAACCTCAAACGTATGATCCTCGTCACCCAGCACCAGGCTGTCGCATACGGAACCCACCACCATATTCGGACTATGTACTACGTTACCTGCAGGCAGATAGATGAACGTCGTAACAGGTATACCCTTGAAGGGGCCTTCCTTACGGCTGTACTCCTTACCCGTAATACTGGTACCGCGCAGGTCGATATAGGTAATATCATAGTCCGAAGCAGCGCGCTTGGATACCTGATCGCCTTCTCCATTACCTGTCAAATCATCAAAGGTGTCGTCGCCAAGGTCGGTAATATCGCCGTTCTCGACAATAATGTGGCCGACTCCATCCTCAGGTATCATGAGGTCGTCTTTCGACATACACAGATAGTTCGGTTTTCCTCCCGGGGGAGTATCGATATTGCTGGCCGATACAGACAATCCTGTAATACCTGTCGAAACGGTGGCCTTAGGACCAATGCGGTGATTGTCCATATCAGGAGCACCAGCTACATCAGACAACTGAATGTGATATATATAAATATAGGTGGCCGACGTACAAGTATAACTATAATCGAATGTCAAAGTAGCGCCAAGAGTCTGCAGTAGATACGGCGGCTGTTTACCACCAACGCTTATACACAGGGCGTGCCCAAGTTTCGTATATGCCGTGATGCTGACGGTACCTGAGCCGGCAGGAACCATAAATGTGATACCTTTGAAGTTCTCTGCGAACTCGTCAGTTGTAGGTGTCATTTGGAGAGCATTCTCTAACTCATCATCGTCCATGACAGAGTTGATAATCAACATGCCATTGTAGACACCATCATCGTCCTTATTTGGTTCCTGTGTGTCGTTGAGTGTGTAAAGCACGTTGTCCACAATGGTATTCGTCAGGGTCTTGTCATCAACACCGCCGCCAGAGCCATAGTCGACATTGTTATTCTTATTGCCATTGTCGACAATAGGATCCAACGGAGAACCCAACAGTACATACGTAACACCCTCTTCATTGAGGTATGATACATAGTCGGGGGCTATGATGGTCATCGGTTCCTTGATGGAGATTTCCTTGAATCCTGATACCACCTGCGTCTTACTGTTCAAATCCAGTTTACCCGGGGCCGTCATATCGGTATAAATATGCAGATACTGCTTGCCACCAGTCATATCCCAGATGGCGTAGTCGGTTTCTGAGTCAATGAGATTTTCGCCAATAACATATATCTCCAACGTGTCCAGTCCGCTCTCGATACCCGAAATTTTGGCATCCGTAAGCGTCAGTGTAGCCTTACCGTCGAACATCACCGACTTTTCGAACAATTCCTCACGGTTTTCGTCTGTCACCACCATGCCGTCAATCTTCAGATTGTATGCGTAACTCGTCACGGTAAGCGTGTAGCTGGCATCAGCGTACTGATAGTTGGGGTCGTTGATAGCAGCCTTGATGGTGGTCGTACCGACACCCTTCATCTCTACCGAACCAGTCGTCTCATCAACCGTAGCCACTTCCGGTTTCGAGCTCGTATAGGCTATAATCGCACCTTGGGGATTGTTCAATACGGGCCATTCGGGTGTCTCGTTGACAGCAGCTGTCACCTCAGACTTGTCAAACGACAACGTTGCCTTTGCCGGATTAATCTTGAACGTGGCTGTCTTCGTCTTCTCCGTAGAGAAGTTCTTGTCTTTCGACGTCAGTGTCACCGTAGCCGTGCCGGCATTCGTATTGTCGCTGTAGGCTACGCTATACTCATCCTCGGCAACAGCCTTGCCGTTGAACGTCACCGTCACGGCGGGCTTGATTTCAGCACCATTGAACGTCTGGTCTGCAATAGCACCTACCGTCACTGTCGACAGGTCGGCCTTTGCAATCGGTGCTGTCACATTGCCAACAGCCGACTCCGTATGGTTCGCGTCACCGGTAGCCTTGTAGTACACCGTATAGCTGCCGGCTTCGGTTGCCTGGGGAATCGTCTCCGTAAACGTTCCGTCAGCAGTCAGCGAGTAAACCACCTTGCCGTTGTCCGTCTCACCGGCTGCCACGAGGTCCTGTGCAGAAGCGGTGTACGTCGGATTCAAAGCTTCAGGGGCTTTCTTCACCGTTGCGGCTACCGCGGTGATAGAGAATGTCTTCACCACCGAACCGGTGTAGTTGCCCATACCCGTAACCGTCGCCGTGGCGGTATTCACACCGACATTGACATTGTCAGCATAGGACACCGCGTAGTCCTCGCCCACCACCAGGATAGCGTCACCGTCAGTCACCGTTACGGCAGGCGTCAATGGTGAACCCGTATAGGCCTGAGCGGCAATGTCAGCCACCATATCCGCTGTCAGCGCCTTGGCGACAATCTTGAACGTTGCAGTCTTCGTCTTTGCCGTAGAGAAGCTCTTGTCCTTCGACGTCAGTGTCACCGTAGCCGTTCCGGCATTGATATTGTTGCTGTAGGCTACGCTATATTCATCCTCAGCAACAGCCTTGCCGTTGAATGTCACCGTCACGGCGGGCTTGATTTCAGCACCCGTAAACGTTTGGTCGTCAATGGCGCCTACCGTCACTGTCGACAGGTCGGCTTTGCTAATCGTAAACTTACCCGTTGCCGAGCCCGTATATTTGCCTTGACCTTCAACGGTCACTTCTGCCTCATTACCTACATTGATGTTGTTGGAATAGCCACTCACCGTATAGTCAGCACTCGTCAGCGTCGTGCCAGCAAGCACGACAGAGGCAATAGCAGGCTTCTGCTCCTCACCGTTGTAGATGATGCCTCCATCGGGATAAACCACCGTGACGGTAGCGCCCTCAATGCTCGTGCGGCTCTGGAACGTAGCAGTCACCTCCACATTCAGGTTCTGGTCCGCAGGCAAATCAAAATAGTAGGTGGTTTCGCCGGCCACATCGGTATTACCCTCACCGTCCGTTATCGTCAACTCCGTACCCTCATCCACAGGGATTCTTTTTTGCGGTGCCTGTACCGCACCGCCGTCCAGCGAAGTCACTGCCTTGATGTAGTCTTTCGACAACCAGTAGCCGTTTCCAGGCTTGCAGGTCAGTTTCACCGAACTACCATTCACTATTTCATACGTTACCGTACCACTATTCTCGGGAGTAACGGTAATCTTCACTTTCTGTTCTGCCCATGCCGTAATGGTTGTCAACACCAGCAGGGCCATTGTGGTTAAGATTCTGTTCATATTGTGTTTCATATCGCGCGTACCTTATTTATTTATAACAACCACTTTACCATTCTTGATGTAGAGACCCTTCCGGGCGGGAGCCTGCTGCAACTTGCGACCGTCCAGCGTGAACCAGCCTTCGTTGTCGGTTGCGACAGATTCGCAACCCACAGTGTCGATACCGGTAGTCTCGCCGTTAACCTCAATGCTCAGTTCGGGAGCACCGCTGCCACCAGTCACTTGCAGGACATTCTTGCCGGCAGCAATCGTACCCATACCGACTCTCATCAGCTTGCCGTTATAGAGTCCGTAGATGGTTCCTACCATTGTGGTCACATCCGTAGCAGCATCCAGGTGAATCATCATGTTGCCCTCACCGGGAGCCGTAGCACCTGTGCTTGCCTCCTTGGCCACCAGCACCGCCATTCCCTTCGGAATATAGGTAATCGACTGTGCAGTAGCTGTCGTTCCCGAGACACCTGTAATGATGTAGGCCGAATAGCCTTCAGGCAGATAAGTGTCGTTATTGTTGTCGTAGAAGGTTCCGTAGGTGTTGCCTGCAATCGCAGCATCCAACTGCTCACTGGACACCCTATTGATGATTTCGAAGCTCTTGACAAACGGACCGCCAGTATAGTTGCCAGTACCTGTCACTGACGCCGTAGCCGTACCGATAGCAATATTGTTCGAATAGGCTACGTTAAAGTCGGTATTCAATGTCAGGTCAACGTTTCTGTCGCTGTCCTTCACTTTCACTTCCGCCTTGATTTCCTCACCAGTATAGTCATAAGTATCCTGCGCCAGCGTCACCCAGTCGGCAACAATCGTCTTCGGGATAATGGTGAAGTCCACTTCCTTCGAGCCTTCATAGAGAGAGCCCTCTTTGGCGGTAATGACTATCGTGTAGTCGCCAGCATCAATCATTGACTCAACAGCAGCGTCGCCTTTCTTGTAGCTTACCGTATAGTCAGTGTTTAACGTCAAGGCTGTCCCGCCTCCTGCAGGAGTCACCGTCAGCTCAGGAGTGTGGGCCGCGCCATTATAGGTCTGGTTATCGTTGCCGGTAACCGTACAAGTGGCAATATTAATCAAATAAGTATAAGCCACAGAGACGGTGTCGCTATATACGGTACTCGTAATACCCCCCTTTGTAAAGGTGTACCCAACCCTTGCCGACAGGGTTCCTTGCTGGAATGCAACACCTTCATCCGCGTAATTACTCCATGCTGCAGCATTGTCACCAGTAATGTCATCCCACGTATAGCTGATGGCCATGCCGGCGACATCCTCCTTGGTAATCGTAATTGCGGCATGATCCTCTGAATAGGCACCGGCGGGCAAGCTAATGGTCGGAGTCTTTGGTGCAGCATCCACGAAGAAATCATAAGTATCCTCCGCGTATTTGCCACCTCCCGCGTAAGCGAGAGTAATTTTAGCATTACCATATCCCTCAGCAGTAATCACGCCGTTATTGTTAACTGATGCAACAGTCTCATCATCAGATTTCCAAGTCAAATCCGCTGCTGGGATGTCCTCAGGACAAACCACCTGATAATGCGTCTTGACGTCAAACGTATTGCCATTCGTCACTCTGAGTTTCGACAAGAAAGCCTCTCCGTCCTTGATAGAAAGATAGTCTTCGATGCCGTTAATAATAAACGTTTTCGTCTGCGTCAGCTCCGTTTTGAAGTTATTGCCCGTCGACGACAGTATCACCGTTGCCGTTCCGGGGTTCACATTGTTGCTGTAATCTGCCGTGTAGTCACTGGCTGCAACGGGAATTATTTTGTTATTTGTATTCTTAAACGTCACCGTCAGCTCCGGTTCAATCGGCTCGCCAGTGGCAGTCTGCTCCGGAATATCAGCAATTTCAACGTTGAAGTCGGCCTGGGCGATGGTATAATACCTGATTACTTTACCTGTGAAGTTGCCCTTACCAGTGATCTCGCATCTGGGACCACTTGCACCACCCACTTCAGTCTCCTTACCAATACCAGCATTGACGCTGTCAGGATACGCTAACCAATAGTCCACTTCGTTTACCAAATCGTGGTTATTATAGGATATTCCGCCCAACGCAGGCATGTGTTCTTCACCGTCATATACCAAACCGTCAGCACCAATCAATTCGCCAACAATTCCTTCGTTCGACAAATCCATCGGATTGATGGTGAACGTCTTTACGATAGACGTGGCACCATCACTGATGGTCGTGTAGATACCCTTACCGGTAATCGTTGCCTTAGCCGTACCGGCATTCACGGTGTCCGATAACTCAACGGTATAGTGTGTACCTTTTACCAGATCGTCGTTTCCGTCCTTAATTATCAATTCCGGTTCATGACCCACCCAGTTGAAGGTCTCATCGGGAATATCTTCAACCATCGTCAGCGTCAGCGCCTTGCGCGACTGGAAGTTGACCGTCACCTCGACATCACTGCCGTCAGTAGGCATTGTGAGCGTATATTTCGTCTCGCCGCTGGGGTCAGCACTAGCATCCGACGCCGTAACCGCAATGGGATTATCTACCAATCCCGGATCGCGGCGAGGAGTCTGTGCCATATTACCATTCCACACTGCATATGCCGTGATAAAATCTTTGGTCACATAGTTCCCGCTGGCAGGTGTCACCGTCAGGGTACACACACCGTTGCTGATGCTGGATGTCACCGTTCCCGCAGCGTCGTTATCCACCCCGTTCAGCTGCTTCTTAATATTCACGGTCGGGTCAGCCCATGCTCCCGAGGTAAACAGAAGCATCAAGGCCATTGTCATTACTGATTTCATATATTGTTTCATCATCATGTCCTCCTATTACTTTTTGTTGATAAAAACCTTCTTTCCATTCTTAATATAGAGTCCGGGCTTCTGAGGCTGACCATTCAGCTTCACGCCGTCAATGCTGTACCACTCGCCAGCCTTATCCGTGTTATCCGTGAAATCCGTGTTCGAAATAGCCGTCGTGTTCTCGTCGCCAATGCTGATGCTCAGCTGCGGGGCGTTGCTGGACGCTGCAACCACCAGATAGCCGCGATTGGCAGGAATCGTACCACTCGTCGAACGCCTAAACATATTGTTAACCAATATATACACCGTTCCGCCTGTGATAGTGCTCACGTCAACAGCCGATGCCGTTCCTATCAGCTTATTGTTCTCAAACGTCGAGGTAGCTCCCGTATAAGCACTGGCAGCAATGTCCGTCCATACATTGTTGTTAGAAACATTCTGCAGCAGTACGGCAGTATTCGCGGGAATATAGCTGATTTCCGATATCGTTACCGTTGCACCTTCAACCGCTGTCACCTGATAAGCCTTCAAACCTTCTGGCGTTGCCAGATTCTCAGTACCGCAATAGGTAGCCCACGTGTTCGAAGCAAAGCTGACGTCAAGCACACGGTTGATAGTCAGCGTACCCGTCTCATAGACGAAATCGTAGTTCTGAGCCACGCCGCCACTGGCAGTAATCTCATAGCTGCCAGGCTTGGTGACATCTGCTGTTCCATAGCTTGCAGTAGGCTCGGTTGTCAGGACATCCTCGTCGTCACCATCCACGAAGCCATCATAACTTACAGTCAACTCTATATTGTCTCCTACGTTATACGTCTTATCATCAGGTGTCACCGTCAGCTGGGCTTTGTTAATGGTAAACATCTTGTCGGCAGAACCCGTGTAGTTGCCCTTACCTGTAATCGTTGCCTTGGCGGTATTCGTACCGGCACTCACGTTATCCGAGTATATTACCGTATAGTCAGTACCCTTCTCGAGATCGAGGTCACCGTCCCTAATCGTCAGTTCCGGTTCGACAGCAGAACCCGTATAGGTCACTGAAGCAACAGAAATAACCATATCCGCAGTCAGCGTCTTGGCAACAATCGTAAACGTTGCCCCCTTCGTGCTCGTCGTCGAGAAGTTCTTGTTCTTCGACGTCAGCGTTACCGTACCTTCGCCAACGTTGATGTTCGTGCCATAACTAATGGTGTACTCATCCTCAGAGACTGCATTGCCGTTGAACGTCACCGTGATGTCAGTAGGCGTAATCTGAGAGCCTGTATATGTCTGGTCTGCGATTTCAGCAATCGTCACATCACCGAGATTCGCCTGATCAATGGTGAAGCCCACTTCCTTTGTACCACCATAAGCAGAACCCTCCTTGGCAGTAATCACTATCGTGTAATCGCCAGCATCAATCATTGACTCAACAGCAGTCTCACCTTTCTTATAACTCACCGTATAGTCAGTACCTAATACCAATGTTTCTCCGCCTCCAGCAGGAGTAACTGTAATGGTCGGAGTCTGAGCAGCACCCGTATAAGTCACGTTATCATTACCTGAAACCGTACATTCTGCGATATCGGGTATTACAGTGTAGGCAACAGATGCGGTATCACTATATATCACACCTTCATCATTTGTCGTATATCCTACCCTAGCATATAAAGTACCTGTCTTCTGCAGAGCTACACCAGCATCCGTGTAATCCTTCCATGTTGGAGAAACATTATAGTCTGTAACATCATCCCACGTATAGGTGATGGCCGTATTGGCAATATCAGCTTTCGTAATCGTAATCGGATCGTGCGTGCTCATATAAGTTCCTTCCGCCAAATTAATCGTTGGTTTAGGAGGAGCTACTTCAATATTAAAATCACAATAATCGGACTCATAATTACTATTACCTGCAGAACTAACCTTAATCCATGTAGAACCACAACCTACTGTAGTTATAACGCCATTAGTCACAGTAACTACATTTTCATCGTTGCTGTACCAAACCAAAGATCCAACAAGTTCCTCAGGACAACTGAAATCATATTCAGTCTTAATATCAATCGGATTACCCTTTTCCACTTTGACTGTTGACAAAGGAATGTTTGTCCCCTTATACTTAATACGAAGATATTGTTCCGCCTTGTCAACCAATACAGCATAAGACACACTTGCAGCAGACCAAGTGTCGTCACCGGCAAAAGTGGCTGTAATCTCAATTTCCGAATCATCCGCAGCCACTGGAGTTACAACACCGGTAGTAGGGTCTACCGTAGCAACATCTGTATTAGAACTGCTCCAAGTCACTGTCGGAGTCGTTGGCATATCGCTTGTAACTTCCTGAGAGAAAGTCTCACCAAACCTCAAACGTGTCCAAGTAGAAGAAACTTTAAGCTTCGGATCCTGCTTTATAGCAAAGTTTACCGTTATGGTATCACTTTTGTACACACTACCAGAATACGTCGTTTCCACCCAAGCATTCACCGCTGTACTCTCATTGAGTGCAAAAGGTTCAGTATAGGTTGTAGGTGCAACTGTCAAATCAGTGCCCAGAATATATTTAATAGAGTGGACATCATTGTTGGGCTCATACTCATAACCCAAAGTCACTAACTGGCCCATATCAAAGGGGCCACCTGTAGCATCAGGGCTGACAGTAGGAGCAGCCACAGAGACTTTCACGTCAAGGGGACCGATATTAGCAGTACCTTCGGATTTATAATTCAATATTGTGTAGGGAGTCTCTGCGTCAGGGGTCATAGTGACTCTAAAGTATGTTAAACCGAGACCATTTCCGAGTATTATAGCATCATATGCATCATTTACTTCTGCAACAATGTCTTCATTACCAGTTTGGATTCCAAGGGTTAAACCGTCAGTAGCAATATTAATTGCAGGAACAAGGGAGAACGGAATAGACTCTTGTCCGGCATATCCGCTTACCGATTCCGTTGCAAAGCCAAAATACTTGCCTACTATATTCTTACTATCCTGTGTCATACCATTATAACTATAATGGGCATAGGCTGTCAGAACAGCGGGCTCGGAAACCAAAGTCTGACCTGAAGCCAATTCTACATATTTAGTTGGGATTGACACATCATCCTTAGTTTCATCAACGTAATCAATAGTGTAATAGTAACTGATAATCTCAATTTCATCAGAAGTATTTGGATCATGAACAACAGATGGAATACTAGTATTATAAATACCTTCTTCATTAGATATCATGGGGTGGCTCAACACCTTAATATAGTGGCTATCATCCCCTGGGATATAGACAAGTTTGTCATTAAGTGTAGGATTACCAGCGAAACCTCCCCAAGGTAAAATGCTAGTAAGTGGGGTAAAGCATTTTGTATCATCAGTAGCACCTTCAGCCAAACCAATGGTTAACGTTGCATTCGAATTTGTACTTACTATTTCTCCAGTCATACAATCACCTTTGTATTGAACCGTCAAGTTAGGCAGTGTGCTGATGATGCTTTCTTCAATCTTAACATTATCCAATGTTAAGATGTTATTGTTGTTGTCATCAACTGAAAACACCAAAGAACCATCTCCAACAATAGTAATATCATCATTATTTGAATTAATAACAGTTGCCTCATTTATGGAAGTATTTCCAATTTTAATTTTATAATTGGGTGCATTTTCCGTAGAGAAAACCGCTCTATAAGCGTTTTTTAGCCCATCAGGTGCAAAATAAGCATCTGGAGCAAGAACATCCTGATATTCCCCCCCAATTTCCTTACTAGAATATGCAGATAAGTACAGACCTCCCTCAGTATAACTGACTGAACTAAAATCTCTGATTACATAAGCCCCCTTCAGCGATAATGAAGGTGTCTCACTATTTGATTTCTGGAGGGTCAGTGCTGCTCCTGGAGCATAGTTTCTAATACAGGTAACGGAATCCGAACTAGTGTCAATCGAGTTTTCTCCATCCACGATGATAGTGAGTCCGCTTAATAGCCCGCTGATAATGTTTCCACTCAGTGCAGCTCCACTCAATGTTAAAGTATGTTCACCATTAAAACTAACTTTTCCATTCCCTAAAACGTCATTTACATTATCTTCTGTAATTTGTTCATATGTAGATAAGGTTCTTCTAATCCACAGAGGATATACCGTTTTGGTGGTTAAAGTTAAATCAGTGACAGTGTTACCTTCACCAATGATTTTAGACCATAGTTGATAAGCGTTGGGATTAGTCTCATCTATAAGGTAATAAGGAGCAGGATGAGAGTTTGAAGCTAGATTGAAACTGCCAAAGTCTACAGAAGTGAAATAGTAGATGGATGGACCACTTTGACCATCTGATTGGCCATTATGGATTTTCAACGAACAACTCTCAGAACCAGTAAAAGCTAATGTTCCTCCCTTCTTTGTGTTATGCTTAATGCCACCATAAATAGTATTAACTCCGATAAAGTGAATGGTCAACTCTCCAAGGTTACTAACAATATTTTTGTTCTCACCGATAGAACCTATAGTTGCACCGTTCAATGTCAACGTGTTTGTTGAAGCATTGAATGACACCGTTGCTGTTTCGTCGTCATTAAGCACATTCGATACATTGGCATTAGTAACTTGAATACCTGCAACAGTCAGACCATAAGATACTCCTACTACCGCTGTTTCGCCTGCTTCAGGTGTTGTCGGAATAAGCGAAAGACCATTCTGATATGTTATATTAAATCCCCGGTAATTATCAATAGCAAGGAAATCAGCACCTGGCGCCATTGTAAGACTTCCTGGTGAAGTTTCACTGGTAGTAAAGACCAAGTTTGTACCTGCATACCATGTCGCAAGCGCTGAAGTATCGGCAACGGCAATAGTGTTTTTACCAATTAACTCAATAGTAAGGTTAGCATAATTTGTTCTAACTTTGCCATTAATGGTTGCGTTGTCCAGCGTCAAAGTACCACCAGTGTCTGCGGGGCTAAGAGGAACATATTTCACTGAACCTCCGTCACCCAAAACATCATTCTTGTTGGCATCAGTAATCTGAGTAGTACCGATTACCACATTGTAATCTTCTGCCCACGCCCCGAGCGGCATAAGCAGCATTGCAAACAAAACGGAAAGCAGTCTGAGCCTTCTCGTCAGGTTTTGTTGGTTGAAAAATCTTTTGTTCATAATGTTATTTTGTTTTTTAATTGTTATTATTTCTACGTTATAGTCGATTCCTTAATTGTGAAGTTTACACTTTTCGGGTACAAAGTTACGAAAAAGCGAGCAAAATGCAAAATAAATTAATATTTATTTTCATTTTCGAGCGAAAGTAAGTTCTCGCGTAGCGAAAAATTACAAAATTTTTGCGACATAACCAAAGGTTATGCCGATTTTTTTTAAAAAAATCAGTAAATCAGATATCAGTTTTGTTGGGGCTGAAATCCTTAAATGGCAATATTTGTTGAAAATATCTATATTACTATATATAATATATATATTATATATAGTAATAGATTTTATACATAAATAAACCTGCTCATAGAATAAACTGATTTTTGATTTATTGATTTAGAGGTGGGGCTCCTGAGAAAACTGTGCTCTGTGCTCTGTGACACTTTAGCTTGGAAAAGCACCTTCAAAAGGCTGATTTTAATCCTCAACCGGTAGACGGGCGGTTTACTTCCCAACGACCGCCGGCCCGCTTCCCAACGACCGGCCGTTTAGTTCCTTTGGGCTGGAAATCAGCCAAAACAAAAAGCGAGCCCACCAAAAACGATGGGCCCGATTTCTTATTTGTCCGTTATGATGTTAAATGGGCAGTTCGAGCACGAAGCGGGCTCCGGGACCAGCGTAGGTGGTGTCGAGCACGAGGTCGCCACCAAGACGGCGGGCAATGTTGCGGGCAACGGTAAGTCCGATACCCTGTCCGTCGAAGAACTGGTTGAGCTTCACGTAAGGCTCGAAAATCTTCTCTGCGTCGTCAGCCTCAATGCCTGAGCCTGTGTCCTCAACGGTGTAAACGGCCTGCATCTTGTCCATATCGACGTTGACGGCAAGCTTAACGGAACCTTCAGTCGTGAACTTCAGGGCATTATCTAGCACGTGGGTCAGCGAACGGACAGCCTTTGCCAGATTGGTAGACAACATCGTAGCAGCTGCTGCGGGGTCTATTGCCTGCTCAAACTTGATGTACTGTGCCTTGTCGATACCCGACTGGCGTATAGCCTCGTCAGCCACCTGAGTCACCATGACGTTATCCGTGCGCTCGAAGGGAGCCTGGTTGGGCTGCACCTCGTCCAAATCGCCAATCTTGCCGGCCAAAGCAGCGAGCTTCTGGTCGCCAGTAGCCATGAGGTCAGCAACAACCTGCTTCATGGCCTCAGCCTTCTTCTGGGCGTCCTGCTGCAGCTGGTTGTTAGCCTCCTGCAACTGCTTGACGGTATTCTGCAGGGCCTCGTTGGCGGCACGCGCCTTGTCCTGCTCTTCGTTCATCTTGTCGAAGGCGAGCAGAGCCTGCTCGTAGCCCTCGCCAACATTGTCAAAATTTTTCTCCAGCGCACGATAGTCCTCGAGCAGCTTCTGCTGTTCGTTGACGCGCTGCTGGTAGTCATCAAGCAGTCGCTGCTGCTCCTGAGCCTGTTTGGCACTGGCCTTGTTCTGCGTGTAAAGCGCATAGCCCAGTACAATGGCAATGACTAATGCTACAACAAAAGCGTATACCATAATCTCTGAACGCTAAACTCTAATCTCTAAACATTACTCAGCCTTCTTCTCCACCTTCATAAACTTGGTGAAGCCGGTCATTGCCAGCACCTTATAGATTTCGGGGCTGACGTTGGTCATCTTAAACTGGCCCTTCTGCTGCATCACGGTACGCATGGTCTTCTGGATGATACGCAGACCAGAAGAAGCCATGTAAGTAAGATCCGAGCAGTCCATCTCGAGATCAACACCACCGTCAACCAGTGCGGGCTGGATGTCTTGTTCAAACTGAGGAGCATTCATAGTGTCAATACGCTCACCTGTCTTAATGATGGTCTTACCACCTTCTTTGATAATCTGTGTCATAATTTTTGATTTTTTTAATTATTGAATTTTTGAATGTTTTAAACTTTAATGTCTTTTTTCATCGTGAGCAAATTCTTGCCCTCCAGACGTTGATAGGTTACTTCGTTCATGATGTTCTTGACAATGAAGATACCCATACCGCCCAGGTCGCGCTCCGCTGGATTGACGTCCATATCGGCACTTTCCTTCAGGGTTGGGTCAAATTCCTTGCCACGATCACTGAGAACGAAGGTAAGTTCCTTTCCGTCCGACTCCGCCAGCAGCTCTATCTCTGCCGTCTTGCCTTCAGGATACGCATAGGAAATGACGTTGACCACCATTTCCTCCATCACCAGATTCAGATTCATCAAAAGTTCCATGTCGAGTCCCAGCTCTTCGCCGATTTCCTCGACAAACTGGTTTACTTTCTCCAGTTCGTTCATCTGGTTTTTCAATCTTAATTCCTTTCTCATGTTCAATCGGATTTTATGTTATTGATTTATTTCTTCTGATTCCTTCACTTCGTCTATTTTCTTGAACTTCACGCAAATCATGGTGAGGTCGTCGTTCGGCTCAGCACCGTCACGATGTTTCTCCACCTCTGCGCGCAGCATCTCAATCGTCTGCTGACAGCTCTCAAAGGGCGTCGTCTCCATCAGTTCCAGGATGCGCTCGTCGCTGAACTGCTCCTGCTGGCGGTTTTCGGCCTCGTTGAGTCCGTCAGTATAAACGAACAGCGGACAATCGGTAATATCCTCTATCTCCTCGCCCTCGAAGTCCAACTCGGGAATGATTCCCACGGGGGCGTTCGGTATCATATCGATGAATTCGGGCTTCCCGTCACGCAACAGCACGGGCGGATTATGTCCGGCATTGCAGAAGTCCAGATGACCCGTCTCCAGGTCGAGCAGGCCTAAGAACATCGTTACGAACATACCCGTCTCGTTGTCCTCGCCCGAGAGTGCGTTGTTGATGCGCGTGGCAATCTCCGCAGGTTTCATCTCCTGTGCTGCCAGCGTGCAGAACAGACGCGTTGCCTGTGCCATAAACAGTGAGGCCGGCACACCCTTGCCCGATACGTCGCCCAGGCAGAAGTACAACTTGTCGCTCTTGCCCTCCTCGTGGCTCTCTGCCAGATAGTAGCCGTAAAGGTCGCCACCGACCTCCTTTGCTGGCGTCATAGAGCCGTAGAGGTCGAGGTCGGGACGTGAGGGGAACGTGCGCGGCACCATACCCATCTGGATGTTTCGGGCGATACGCAGGTCGCTCTCGATACGCTCCTTCGCGGTCGTCGTCTCCTCCAGCTGGTCGTAAGCGGTGAGCAGTTCCTCGTGGGTAGCCTGCAACTGGTCGTGGGCTTTCTTCAGGCGCCGTGCAGCCCTGATGCGGAACACGGTGAATATCACCAAGCCCAACAGCACCAAGCCAGCGATAATCAGCA
>Ga0310697_10002609_pt1 | contig 18911 bp, 15 predicted proteins | sample 172DNAGHGlowgp2_FD_203883 | JGI IMG/M metagenome (GOLD analysis project Ga0310697, IMG submission 203883) | Sheep rumen microbial communities from Palmerston North, Manawatu-Wanganui, New Zealand - 1728 DNA GHGlow gp2 (v2) (version 2) | ecosystem: Host-associated > Mammals > Digestive system >... | reverse complement strand
CCCTGGCCGCCGTACTCATTTTCACCCGCCCGGCTCCGGTCTACCCCGATGCGGCGGTCGCCCGGATGGAGGAGGCTTTCAACGAGTTCTCCGAAGCCCTGCAGACCGGGTTGACCGTTTTCTCCGAACCCTTCCAGGAACCCGCACCCAAACCTTTCAACCCATGAAACGGACCTTGACCCTCCTCCTCCTGGCCTGCCTGTTGCCGGCCCTCTCCGTCCGCGCCCAGGAATCCCTCAACGACGCGATCATGCAGCTTTCCGAAACCGTCCGGGCCATCTCCGCGAAAGGGGGCTTTCCCTCTCCCGGCTCCCTGACCGACGAAGAATGGGCGCGCATCCCCGCCGACCTCCGGCCCAAGATCTACGCCCTGCTCGAAAACAAGACACCCAAAGGCCTGATCCCCATGGTCGAGGACGGCACGACCGTCATCGGCGTGCCCGCGAGCAGCATCTTCATCCAGTATGCCCGGGACCGCGAGGCTCCCAAGGAAGGCAATTACGTCTACAGCCGCTGGTGCGACATGACGGACATCAGCGCCGCCTACATCTCTCCGGAGATGTTCTCGATCACCCGCCAGGTCCCGAAAATCGACATCCAGGGCCGCCAGCTCGACCTCACGCCCATCGTCCGGGATTTCAAGGGACTGTACATGCTGGACTTCGCGCAGTACCGCAAAGGCAACCGCAACGTCCGCTACAACCGGAATTCGACCTCCGGCGGCCTGCGCAGGGACATCCGCGACTTCCTCGACCAGGGGGGCTACGTCACCCTGATGGACCTGCGCAAGGACGGGTTCTACACCCGGGTCTACATGGCCGCCTCCGGCCAGGTGGTCACGGGATTCGTACTCGTGCACCTCGACGACAACTTCGACTACGGCCGCTTCGTCTGCCTGGAAGGCAACATGGACCGGGCGGAGTTCGAGAAACTCATCGCAAAGGCGATAAAGTAGGTTTTTTCGGCAAAAGTTCGTAACTTGCACCGACTATTGCCGAAAAACCAATCTTCTATCGCATAATGAGACACCTGTTCCTAACCCTTGCCGCCTGCGCCCTGGTCGCAGGCGTGAGCGCCTGCGGACCGCAGCAGCCGGCCGCCGAAGAGACCAAGACCGTCCAGAACGACTCCAACACCCCCCTGCACCTGTTGCAGCCCGACTACAACATCCCCTACGGCGTCCCTACGAAAGAAGACGTCAAGGCCGACCTGGACCGGATCCTCAAGTTCGTGGACAAGGAGACGCCCTGGCAGCCCGGTGAGGACGGGGAAATCCCCCGCGGCGCCTTCCGGCTCGCGAGTTATGAGTGGGGCGTGACCTACGCCGCCATGCTCACCGCCGGCGCCACCACCGGCGACAAGGCCTACACCGACTACACCTACAACCGCCACAAGCTCCTCTCCCAGCAGGCCGAGGAGTACCGCGCCACCGGCGGCAAGCCCGCGCACAAGATCAGCGTCACGATGAACCCGCACGCCCTCGACGACTGCGGCGCCGTGTGCGTGTCCATGATCAAGGACCAGGTCGCCCACCCCGAGCTGAACCTCCGGCCGCTGATCGACCTCTACGCGGACTACATCATGAACAAGGAGTTCCGCCTCAAGGACGGCACCCTCGCCCGCAACCGTCCGCAACTCAACACCGTGTGGCTGGACGACATGTTCATGGGCATCCCCGCCCTCGCCTGGTACGGCAAGCTCACCGGCGACCGCAAGTTCTATGACGAGGCCATCCGCCAGATCCGCCTGTTCAAGGAGAAGATGTGGGTCCCGGAGAAGAACCTCTTCCGCCACGGCTGGGTCCAGGAGATGGACGAGCATCCCGCCTTCCACTGGGGCCGCGCCAACGGCTGGGCCATCCTGACGATGTGCGACGTGCTGGACGCCCTCCCCGAGAACTATCCGGGCCGCGCAGAAGTGCTCGACCTCTACCGCAAGCACGTCAAGGGCCTCGCCGCCCTGCAGAGCAGCGAAGGATTCTGGCACCAGTTGGTGGACCGCAACGACTCCTACCTCGAGTCCTCCGCCACCGCCATCTACGCCTACTGCTTCGCGCACGGCATCTGCGAGGGCTGGCTCAACCCGCTCGAGTACGGTCCGGCCGCCCTGCTCGCCTGGGACGCCATGCACACCGTCATCGATGAGGAAGGCAAGGTAGGCGGCACCTGCGTCGGCACCGGCATGGCCTTCGACCCGGCCTTCTACTACTATCGTCCGGTCAGCCCGTTCGCGGCCCACGCCTACGGTCCGGCCATCTTCGCCGGAGCCGAGATCATCCGCCTGCTGGACAAGTATCACCCGCGCATGAACGACAGCGCCATCCAGTTCTACTACGAGGACTACTCCGACAAGGGAGCCATCTTCTCCATCAGCAAATAACATGAAGAGAATCATGACATTGTGCCTGACCCTGCTGATCGCGGGGCAGGCACTTGTCGCTCAGGAGCACTCCTGGGCCGGCATCCACCGCGTCCCGCTCTCCGAAGCGGCGAAGCAGTTCGACACCCCGCCCGCCGAGTTCGCCAGCCACGTGATCTGGGGCTGGGAAGGTCCGATGGACATCGAGACCATCCGCCACGACCTCGACTCCATCAAGACCAAGGGCTTCCGCTCCGTGATCTTCGAAGCCGGCTACCGGCTGCCGTATGAATACCTCTCCGAGCAGTGGTTCGAAGGCATCCGCACCGGCGTGATGGAGGCCAAGGCCCGCGGCCTGAAGGTCTGGCTCATCGACGAGGGCAAGTACCCCAGCGGCTTCGCCGGAGGCAAGTTCACGCGCGAGCGCCCCGACCTGCGGATGAAGGCCGTCGTGGCCGTGGACACGATCCATGTCGCGAAGGGCGCCATGCTGCGCGACCAGCCGGTCCCGCCCAAGGCCCTGAGCGCCGTGGCCGTCAGCCGCTCCGGCGCGCCCAACCGCATGGTGGAGATCAAGGACGGCAAGTTCAGCTTCACGGCCGGCCTGGACGAGTGGGACATCGTGTTCGCCGGCACGGACTACCGCACCGGCCAGACCCGCGCCGTCAACAACCCGACGGGCGGCAAGGACACCTCCAACTCCATCTGCGACTACCTCAGCCCGGAGGCCGTGCGCCAGTTCATCGACTGGACCCACGAGCAGTACAAGAAATACCTCGGCGAGGAGTTCGGCAAGACCCTGCTGGGCTTCCGCGGCGACGAGCCGGACTTCGCCTACACCCCCTGGACCCCGAAGATGGTCGAGGAGTTCCAGGCCCGCAAGGGCTATGACCCGACACCCTGGCTCGCCAGCCTGCTCGCCCGCACGCAGACCGTGCGCGAGCGCCGCTTCCGCGCCGACTACTGGGACGTCTGGTCCGAGTTGTTCGCCACCAACTTCTTCCAGCAGCAGGCCGAGTGGTGCGCCGAGAACGGCCTCGCGCACATCACGCACCTCAACAACGACCACAACATGCCCGTCTGCATCCGCGCCGAGGGCAACTTCTTCCGCGACCTGAGCCGCGTGCAGGTACCGGGCGTGGACGCCATCTGGAACCAGATCTGGCCGGAGACCGTCAACGACTACCCCAAGTTCGCCTCCTCCGTCAGCCACGTCTACGGCAAGCCGCGCGCCTTCAGCGAGAGCTTCGCGGCCTACAACACGCCGCCGACCATCCCCACGGCCAAGTATGCGGTGGACTACCAGATCGTCCGCGGCATCAACTTCTTCGAATTCATGTTCTGGATGGCCGGTTCCGCCCGGGAGAACTGGATGACCGACCCGCGCATGAAGGGCCTGAACGACTACACCAACCGCGCCACCTACCTGATGGCGCTCGGCGAGCCGGGTGCCCGCGTGGCCGTGTACTACCCGACCATGACCTTCTGGCTCAACGACCAGAGCGTCAACCCCGACCTCGTGGCGATGGCCCAGATCCTGCTCAAGCACCAGTACGACTTCGACTGGCTGGATGACGACGCCTTCAAGGAGGCCGTCACGGTCAGCGGCGGCACGCTCGTCAACCGCAGCGGCCAGCGCTACCAGACGCTCATCATCCCGTCTTCGGACGTCCTCTCCGAAGAAGCCTTCGCCGTGATCAGCGACTTCGCCCGCACGGGCGGCAAGGTCCTCTTCTGGGGCCGCAAGCCCACGATGCTCGTGGGACGCAGCTTCCGGGATCCCAAGCCCCTTCCGGACACGCCCGACTGGCTCGAGGAGCCGTCCGTCAGCTGGACCGGCAACCTCACCGCGGCGATGCCCGCCGTCCCGGAGATGCGCATCCTGCCGCCGGCGACCTCGGACCGGATGATGCGCAACAACCCCCGCGGCGGCGGTCCCGTGGAGGAGCCCGCCACCTATGCGGTCCGCTACACGCGCCGCGTGATGCCGGACGGCGTAGTCTATTTCCTCTTCAACGAAGGTGAGAAGGATGCCCTGTTCGAGGCTGAGTTCGATGCGACCGGCATCGTGAAGGAGTGGGACGCCGAGACCGGCGAGGTCCGCACCATCCCTGCCGAACTTGCCGGCGGCAAGGTCCGGCTCAAGCTCGACCTCAAGAAGTGGCAGAGCAAGATCATCTCCATCGAGCGCGGCTCCAAGGAGTATAACGTCAGGAAGTTCGGCGTCAAGGGCAAGGGCGTCGAGACCGCGGCCATCCAGGCCGTCATCGACCGCGCGGCGGCCGAGGGCGGCGGCACGGTCGTCTTCCCCGCCGGCAAGTACCTCAGCGGCGCGCTCTTCTTCCCGCGCGGGGTCAACCTGCGCGTCGAGAAGAAGGCCTTCCTGCAGGGCACGGCCAATCCCGAGGACTACCCCACCGTCAAGACCCGCTGGGAGGGGAACGAGCGCGAGTGGCGCTGCGCCTTCCTCAATTTCGACAATTCGGAGAATGTCTCCGTCAGCGGCCAGGGCACCATCGACGGCAACGGCCTCGCCTGGAACAAGGTCCAGCGCCGCGACGCCTTCGGACGTCCGCGCCTGATCTGCCTGACGCGCTGCGACGGCGGCTCCCTCAAGGGCCTGCACCTGCAGAACCAGGCTTCCTGGTGCGTACACGTGCTCTACACACGGGGCTTCACCATCGACGGGCTGGACATCCGGGCCATCGAGTACATCCCCAGCTCCGACGGCCTCGACATCGACTCCTGCTCGGACGTGTATATCGCCAACTGCTACATCTACGTCCACGATGACGACATCTCCATCAAGTCCGGCAAGGACGAGGACGGGCGCCGCGTCGGCCGCCCGAGCGAGAACATCCTCATCGAGGACTGCCACTTCGCCTACGGCCACGGCGCCGTGACGATGGGCAGCGAGATCTCCGGCGGCATCCGCAACGTCACCTCCCGCCGCATCAAGGTGGACGGCGACAACTGGGGTCCGATCCGCTTCAAGAGCCAGCCCCCGCGCGGCGGCTGGGTGGAGAACATCACCTTCGAGGACTACGAGATCGAGAACGTACGCAACATCCTCGACATCAACCTCGAATGGATGGCCGGCCGGATCGGCGCGCGCGAGATCGTCTACGCCGACCCCGTCACCCAGCTGCGCAACATCGTGATCCGCAACGTCAACGCCAAGGGACAGAAGCTCGGCACGATGAACGGCTTCAAGGTATCCCCCTTCGGCAATGACGTCTTCCACTTCGAGAACTGCCGCTTCGAGGCCGAGACCGGCCTGACGATCGGCAACGCCGACGCCGTCAGCTTCGAAGGGGTGGAACTGATCGTCCACGACGGCCCGACCTTCATCCCTGTGGGGCAGCGGCAGTAGGGGCATCCCCAAAGCCAGTGCTGACTGTCAGCGAGTTACGAAATAACCTTCGGAGAAAACTCCGAAGGTTATTTCATAAATGGCTGACAATCAACTACCCCAACCGACCGGCCAGCACCTCGCGCCCGGCTTCCTCGAGCTTGGCGGGAGAGCCGATGTCGATCAGGTGCAGGTCCGGGGCCAGCACGCCGCGGACCGTCCCGGCGGCGCACTCGCTGAGGTAGAAGTCGATGATGGAGAACTTGTCCGGCCATGCGGCCATCTTGTCGAACACGGCGTCGGAGACGATGTGGATGCCGCAGAAGGAGTAGCGGCGGTATTTCGAAGGATCGAAGTCCGGCAGGTACGGGCTCTTGACCTCGCCCGTGCGGACGTTGGTCCAGCCGACGAGGCGCATGTCGTCGTCGAAAAGCAGGTAGCGGTCGGCCGGCGCGTCGATGAGCAGCAGCGTGGCGAGCGACGCGGGGTCGTCCTGCCGGAGGAACCACCGCACGTCCAGGTCGCTGAGGATGTCGACGTTGTGCACGAGGAAGCGGCCCTCGGGCGAGGCGAGCAGCGGAGCGGCGTGCCGGATCCCGCCGCCCGTCTCCAGCGGCTCGGCGCTCTCGCGCGAGACGGCCACCTGCGCGCCGAAGCAGCCGTGCGCAGCCAGGTAATCCTCGATCTGCTCCGCGAAATGATGGACGTTGACCACGAAAGGGCCCAGGCCCGCGTCGCGCAGCTTGCACACCACACGCTCCAGCATCGGCACGCCCGCCACGGGGACGAGCGCCTTGGGCATCGTGTCCGTCAGCGGACGGAGCCGGGTCCCCAGCCCGGCGGCGAAGACCAGCGCTTTCATAAGGCCACCTCCATGCCGGGGATGATCGTGCGGCCGTCCCACTCGCCGGCGAGGCGCTGCAGGACTTCCGTCAGGTAGGGATAGCGGCCGAAGGGCTCGGCCGTGAGCTCGCGGAAGCAGCCCAGCACCGTGGGGATGCAGTCGAGGAAGAGCTGCTTGCGCTCCACCAGGCCGCGGAAGCCGTAGGCTCCCGTCTCCTGGAGCAGGCGCACCAGCGTCAGCAGGCGGTACTGCCGGTAGAACTCCTTCTCGTCCACCGGCCGGAAGGCGTCGAGCGCGCGCAGGTAGACCTGCTCCAGCTCGCGGCGCAACGGCGCGCTGAAGTGCGTCCCGGCGTTCCAGAGGAACGACGCGAGGTCGTACTGCACCGGGCCGCGCCGGCCGCCCTGGAAGTCGATGAAGCAGGGCTCGCCGTCCCGGATCATCACGTTGCGCGCCTGGAAGTCGCGGTACATGAAGGTGTCCCCTTCGAAGTCCAGCGCGTCCGCGCGCAGGCGGTCGAAGTCGTCCTGGAGACGGATCTCGTTGAACTCCAGGCCCGTGAGCTTCAGGAAATCGTATTTGAAATAATTGAGGTCGAAGTCCACCATCCGGGCGTTGAACTCCCGGTCGGGGAAGCAGACGTCCCAGTCCATGCCCTCCCCCACCTTGAACTGCACGGCGGGCAGCAGGGCCATCGTGTCGTGCAGCCAGTCCCGTTGCTCCCGGGAGAAACCGCCGTCCGCGAGGGCGGGCTTCAGCAGCTCGAAGAGCTGGCCGCCTCCCAGATCCTCCTGCAGGTAGGCCATCCCGTCGTCCGACACGGCATAGACCGCCGGAGCATGCAGGCCGTGGTCGCAGAACTGCGCGTCGATCGCGAGGAAGGCACGGTTCTCGGCCAGGTTGGTGCCGATGCAGCCGATCACGGTCCCGCCGGGACCGGACAGGCGGTAATACTTGCGCGCGCTGCCCGACAGGGGCAGCAGGTCGCACCGGTCCGGGACCTCCCCGGACCAGTCGCGGTAGAGCTGTTGGAGTCTTTGCATAACTACAGGCGAATTTACGCACTTTTTGAGAATCCCCCAAAACTCCTTATCTTTGTTGATTGTGAATTTATTCTCGCGCATACTGTTCCCTGTCGCCGTGACGGCTTTTGCCGCCGCGGGGGCACTGGATTTCGGGAACAGCCCGTTCCGGGGGATTCCGGGTCAAGCCCGGAATGGTGAAGTGGTCGCCGCACCGGACACGGTGATCTATCCGCGCGGCGGCTACAAGCTGCGCCGCACCCTCTCGCTGGAGGAGATCACCGTGCGCGACACCACGTCCGCCGAGCCCGAAGACTCCACGGCCCTCGCCGCTCCCAAGGACACCGTGGTGCACCTGAGCCCGCGCGACTCCTTCAAGGCGCAGCTCGACACCTCGCTCTGGAGCAAGCTCGACTCCCTGTGGGCCGTCGACTCCACCGCCAAGGCCAAGGCCGCCTTCGAAGCCTGGTACGCCGGCCTGTCGAAGGAGGAGCGCAAGGCCTACGACATGGAGCAGAAAGCCCAGCTGAAGCTGGCGCGGATGGATTCGCTGGCGAAAGTCCGCGAGGAGCGGCAGAACATCCGCGACTCCATCGCGGAGACCACCCCGCGCATCCTGGAGACCTACGCCCTGCCCGACTCGCTTTATTTCAAGCGCATGGTCACGTGGACGCGCGATCCGGACTTCGGCAAGATTTCCGCCGGCGTGCCGGACACCACCTACAACTACCATTTCCACGACTATCCCTTCCGCCGCCGCGACGTCAACGCCTCCTGGCTCGGCGTGGCCGGCTCGCCGGTACAGTACTACAACTGGTTCCTGCGCCGCAGCGACGAAGGCGTGGAGTTCTACGACGCGATGGAGCCCTGGAGCTACTCGCACCGGACCCTGCCGCACTACAACACCAAGGTCCCCTACACCGAGCTCGCCTACTACGGCACCTTGCTCGCCAACCGCGACAAGGAGTCCGACAACCTCCATCTCTTCACCACCCAGAACATTACCCCGGCACTCAATTACGCCCTGCTCTACGACCGCTTCGGCGGCGGGGGCATGCTCGCGGACGAGACGACGGCCAACAAGACCACCGTGGTCCAGGCCAACTACCTGGGCAAGCGCTACACGATGCACGCCGGCTTCATCCGCAACGTGGTCAACCACCAGGAGAACGGAGGCATCGTGGACGTGGGCTGGATCCGCGACACCACGGTCGACGCGCGCGACATCCAGGTGGCGCTCTCGAACGCCCGCTCCAAGATCAAGAAGAACACCTTCTTCCTGGACCAGCAGCTGCGCATCCCCTTCACCTTCATCAGCCGGATGCGCGCAAAGCGCGACACCTCCTTCCACTTCAACCCCGACAGCCTGGACCGCGACATCACCACGGCCTACGTGGGACACAGCAGCGAGTTCTCCACCTACACCCGCGAGTACTACGACGCCATCACCGGCGCGCCCGGCACCGACTTCTACGACCTGTTCCGCTACGGCAACGCCAGCACCGACTCCATGCGCGTGGCGAAACTCGACAACAAGGTCTACATCCGCCTCCAGCCCTGGTCCGACGCCGGCATCGTCTCCAAGCTGGACGTGGGCGTGGGCGACTACATGAAACAATATTTCGACAGCACGACGGTCCGTCCGACCAGGCACGTCGAGAACTCGGTCTACCTCTATGCCGGCGCCGAGGGCCAGCTGCGCGACAACGCCTACTGGGACGCCAAGGCCCGCTACGTGCTGCTCGGCCACGATTTCGGCGACTTCGGGGTCGAGGCCAACGCGGAGTTCCGCTTCTACCCGTTCCGCCGGGCGCGCAAGAGTCCCGTCAGCCTCTCGGCGCATTTCGAAACCACGCTCCAGGAACCGACCTATTACCAGCGGCACCTCAACCTCAACCATTTCAGCTGGGACAACGACTTCGGCAAGATCTCCACGACCCGCATCCAGGGCCGGCTCGACATCCCCCGCTGGCGGCTGGGCGCCGAGGTGGGCTACGCCCTGCTCGGCAACAGCCTCTACTACGGCACGGACGGCATCATCCGCCAGCACGGGCCCGCCATGAGCGTGCTCTCGGCCCAGGTCCGCAAGGACCTCAAGCTGGGTCCCGTGCACCTCGACCACCGGGCGCTCTTCCAGGTGTCCTCCGAACCGGAGGTCCTGCCGCTGCCCGCTGCCGCCTTCAACTTCCGCTATTACCTTGAGTTCGTGGTGCAGCGCAACGAGGCGCGCCAGAACGTCATGGTGATGCAGATCGGTGCCGACGCGTACTACAATACGCCCTGGCACGCTCCGGCGTGGAACCCCAACCTGGGCGTCTTCCACAACCAGACCGACCGCCTCTACACCAACGGACCCTTCTTCGACATCTTCGTCAACGTCCAGTGGAAACGCGCCTGCGTGTTCATCAAGTACCAGAATGCCGGCGGCGGCTGGCCCATGCGCAAGATGGACTACTTCAGCGCGGACCGCTACATCATCACCTCCAACGGCATGGACGGGCTCAAGCTCGGCATCTACTGGCCGTTCTACACCCAGCCCACCGGACGCCCCCGCCAGTAGCCCATGACCCGGAAAGAATCCATCGCCCTCGCCGTCACCGTCCTCCTGATCGCCTGTACGGGCATCGCGGCGCTCCTCGGGAAATCCCCCGAGGCACCCTACGAGCGTCCGGCGCACATCCGCTGCGTGCTGGAGCTCGCCCCGCTTGCCGACACGTCCAAGGCCCTTGTGACCGGCTACCAGTACGAACTGCTGCAGCGCTATGCCGCCGGGGGCGGCCAGACCCTGGACATCCGCCTCACCGGCCGCAACCGCTCCTACCTGGACTCGCTGCGCGCCGGGGCCGTGGACATCGTGGTCGTGCCCTTCGAGGACAGCCTGGCCGTGGACAGCGTGCTCGTGTCCACGCCCGTAGACAGCCTCTGCCTGTGGATGATGCGCCATGACGAACATGCCGGGATGCGCGACCTCAACGACTGGATCGACGCCTGGCACCGCAGCGAGGACTATGCGCCCGTCCGGGCCGCCTACCTCAAGGACTACAACCCGATGCGCGGCGGCCGCCGCACGCAACTGAGCCCCTACGACAGCCTGATCCGCGCCCACGCCGACACCCTCGGCTGGGACTGGCACCTGCTGGCCGCCGTCATCTGGCAGGAATCGCGCTTCCACATCGAGGCGCGCTCCCCGCGCGGCGCCGCCGGCCTGATGCAGATGATGCCCGGCACGGCCGAGCGCTACGGGGTGAGCGATCCTCTGGACCCGGAGATGAACATCGCCGCCGGAGCGGAGCTGCTGGGCAACCTGATCCGCCGCTACTACAAGGTCGGGGACAACATGACCGAGCGCTACAAATACGCCCTCGCGGCCTACAACGCCGGCGTCGGGCGGATCGACGACTGCCTGCGCGTGGCACAGCTGCTGGGCACGGACACCGGCTACTGGCAGAACGTCGTCAACCAGGTCCTGCCCCGCATGCAGGACGAGACCACCCTGGCGACGGGGGCGGTCAAGGTCGGACCTTTCCGGGGGGAGGAGACGGTCTTCTACGTCGACAACGTCATTGCGATCTACGAGCGCTTCTGCCGTATATGCCCTTGACCAGGCGGGCGGCCAGCGGTTCGGTGAGGCTCATCATCAATCCGGGGAGGACCGCCAGCAGGAGCGTGCCCAGGCCGATGACGACCCCCGGCGTACGGGCCAGCAGGACATCTCCCAGCCCGGTCCATGCACCGGATCCGAAAGGATTGGAGAAGAACAGCCAGGCCAGGACGGCCGAGACCACCACGACCAGCGAATCCATCACGATCTTCACGCGGGAGAAGTCCTTGCGGAGCACCTGCGAGAAGGCCCCGACCGTCATCTCGGCCGAGAGCATCCAGGCATTGCCCGCCACTTCGAGGCTGACGCCCAGGGCGGTCACGGCGCCGGCGAGCACCGTCAGGGCGAGCCGCGCCCCGAAGCCCGCGGGCTGCAGCCAGCCCAGCGCCCACATCCACCCGTCGATCAGGTAGCCGAACAGGGCGGATGCCACGACCTGCATCAGGTACTTCGCCTTGAAGTCCTTGCGCAGCAGGGCCATCTGGAGCAGCATGTAGGAAATGTTGACCAGCAGGGTGAAGGTCCCGACCGACAGGGCCGGGATCCGCAGGTTCAGCACGTAGGCCGGACACGACAGCGGCGCCGTGCCCAGGTTGGAGATTATCGACAGCGCGACCCCCAGTGCCACCAGCACCAGCCCCACCGTCGCGATCCCGTAGCGGACGAGGATATCTTGGACTTTCGCGTTCATCACGGCCGCAAATATCGGAATTTTCGGGCAAACTCCGTATCTTTGCAGGTTGGAACTGAAAATAGTATTCAAACCCAACCATATGAAAAAGATTTTTGCAATCATGATTCCTGTGATGATGCTGGCGGCCTGCCAGCCCAAGGAAGTGAAGGCGCCGGCCCTGGATCCGACCGACATGGACCTCAGCGTGAAGCCCGGCGACGACTTCTTCCTCTACGCCAACGGCGGCTGGATGAAGAAGAATCCCCTCAAGCCCGAGTACGCCCGTTTCGGCTCCTTCGACGTGCTGCGCGAGCAGAACGTGGAGAACCTCAACGCCCTGTTCTCCGAGATGACGACCCTGACCCCCGAGCCCGGCACGGTCGACCAGAAGATCGTCGACCTGTACAAGCAGGGCCTCGACTCCACCCGCCTCAACGCGGAGGGTGCCGCCCCGCTTAAGAAATACCTCGACGAGCTCTACGCCATCCAGGACAAGAAGGCGCTGGCCGCCCACCTGGGCAAGCTCAACCTCGTCGGCGAAGGCGGTTTCTTCGGCGGCGGCGTGGAGGCCGACCTGATGGACAGCAAGAACCAGATCTTCTACCTGGGCCAGGGCGGCCTCGGCATGGGCGACCGCGACTACTACGTGGACCCGGCCAACGCCGCACTGCGCAAGGGCTATGAGGAGATGCTCTGCAAGCTCTTCGCCCTCGCCGGCCTGGACAAGCCCGAGCAGCGCGCGGCCAACGCCGCCGGCATCGAGGACAAACTCGCCGCCTTCTCCTGGACCAGCGTGGAGAACCGCGACTACACCAAGCAGTACAACCCGATGAGCTCCGCCCAGATCTACAAGGCCTATCCGGGATTCGACTTCAAGGCCTTCGCCCAGGCGATGGGCCTGCCGGAGATGGACAAGGTCATCGTCCAGCAGCCTTCCTTCTTCCAGGGCTTCAGCAAGCTCTTCAAGGAGACCCCGATCGAGACCCTCAAGGACTACCTGGCCGCACAGTTGATCAGCGGCGCCACCGGCGCCCTGTCCGACGACTTCTACAAGGCTTCCTTCGACTTCTTCAGCACCCAGATGAGCGGCGTGACCGAGCAGCGCCCGCGCTGGAAGCGCGCCATGAGCGTGCCCAACAGCATCCTCGGCGAGGCCGTCGGCCAGATGTACGTCGCGAAGTTCTTCCCTGAGACCTCGAAGCAGAAGATGCTCGACCTGGTGAAGAACCTCCAGGTCTCCCTCGGCCAGCACATCGACTCCCTGGAGTGGATGTCCGACGCCACCAAGGCCCGCGCCCGCGAGAAGCTGGCCGCCTTCACCGTCAAGATCGGCTATCCCGACAAGTGGAAGGACTACAGCGGCCTGAAGGTGGACCCGCAGCTGAGCTACTATGAGAACCTCCGCGCCGCCAGCGCCTGGTATGTGCAGGACAACCTCTCCAAGCTCGGCAAGCCCACGGACCCGACCGAGTGGGGCATGACCCCGCAGACGGTCAACGCCTACTACAACCCGACCACCAACGAGATCTGCTTCCCGGCCGGTATCCTCCAGCCGCCGTTCTTCAACCCGGATGCGGATGATGCGGTCAACTACGGCGCCATCGGCGTGGTGATCGGCCACGAGATGACCCACGGCTTCGACGACCAGGGCAGCCTGTTCGACAAGGACGGCAACATGAACAACTGGTGGACCGACGAGGACCGCGCCGCCTTCGTGGAGAAGACCCACGTGCTCGCCGACCAGTTCAACGAGGTGGAGATCCTCCCCGGCGTCATGGCCAACGGAGAGCTGACCCTCGGTGAGAACATCGCCGACCACGGCGGCGTGTCCGTGGCCTGGACGGCCCTGCACAACGCCCTCGGCGACAAGGTGCCCGCCCCGATCGACGGCTTCACCGCCGACCAGCGCTTCTTCCTCGGCTACGCCCGCGTGTGGGCCCAGAACATCACCGACGAGGAGAAGGCCCGCCTGACCAAGCTCGACGTGCACTCGCTGGGCAACAACCGCGTCAACGTGACCCTGCGCAACTTCGGCTACTTCTTCGATGCCTTCGGCATCAAGGAGGGCGATGCGATGTGGCGTCCGGAGGCCGAGCGCGTCCATATCTGGTAATTCGATGCAGGCGGAAGGCTTCATCGCCGCACGTCTGCGTGTCAGGGAAAGGATGGCTGTCGTCGCGATAGCCATCTCTTTCCTTGTTATCATCGTCGCCGTCGCGATCTCCGTCGGGTTCCGCCGGGAGATCCGCAGCGGCGTTTCCGCGGTCACGGGCGACGTCCTGCTGACCAACGCCGCCGCCGACCTGACCGGCAGCGACGCTTCCGTCCCCGCCACGCCTTCCTATCTCCCGGAGCTGGAGGCCGTTCCCGGCGTGGAGCGGATCGAGCCGGTGGTCTACCGCGCCGGCATCCTCAAGCTCGGGGACGACATCCACGGCGCCCTCTTCAAGGGCACGCGGGCCGACACGGCCGCACTCGGCGTACGGGTCCCTTCCACGCTTGCGGAGCGTTTCGGACTCGGCGTCGGGGACGACCTGACGGCGTATTTCATCGGGGAGAAGACCAAGATCCGCAAGTGGCGGATCGTCTCCGTCTACGAGAATGCCATGGAGACGGAGGAGGGGCAGTTGCTGTACGTGCCCATCGGCGACCTGCGCCGCGTCGCGGAGTGGGGGCCGGACGAGGCTTCGCTGCTCGAGGTCACGCTCTCGCCCCGCCACCACAGCCGGCGGGCCATGGAGCAGGCCACGCAGGAGCTGGGCTGGCGCGCCACGCTCGGCGCGCGCGAGGACGAGGATCCGCTGCGCGCCGTCTCGGCGCAGGAGCGCTTCGCGCAGCTGTTCGACTGGCTGGACCTGATCGATTTCAACGTCTATGCGATCCTGCTGCTGATGACCATCGTGGCGGGGTTCAACATGATCTCCGGGCTGCTGATCCTGCTCTTCCGGCACGTCTCCACGATCGGCACGCTCAAGACCCTCGGGATGGGCGACCGGGCCATCGCCGGGGTGTTCCTGCGGGTGGGGGCCCGGACCGTGGCCATCGGCATGGCCATCGGCAACGCCCTCGCGCTGCTCTTCTGCCTGGTCCAGGGCGCGACCCACTGGATCAAGCTCAATCCCGTCAATTATTTCGTCTCGTTCGTGCCGGTGCACGTGAACGTGCCGGCCATCCTGCTGGCCGACCTCGCCGCCTTCGCCGGCATCCTACTGTTATTGCTGATCCCGACGCTGTTCATCGCGCGCGTCGACCCCGCCAAGACCGTCAAGGCCGACTAGACCTTCGCCTCCCGGAAGACTTCCTGGATGGAGGGGTACGTATTCTTCAGGTACGGCGGCAGGCTCGAGCGCGCCACCCATGCCGCGCGCGTGATGTCCTCCTCGCGCTGCGGGGTGAGGTTGACCGGGTCGGTGTAGAGCATGTCGTACCACCAGGTGTGCTTGAGGTGCCAGACGCCGCCGCGCAGGTAGCAGTGGTCCGTGATGCAGATCAGGTCGCGGAGTTCCAGCTGGTCCACGCCGGTCTCTTCCTGCACTTCGCGCAGGGCCGTGACGGCGATGTCCTCGCCTTCCTCGCGGTGCCCCTTGGGCAGGTCCCAGAGGCCGCTGCGCTGGATCAGGAGATAGTCACCGCGGCGGTTGGACACCAGTCCGCCGGCCGCATCGACCTCACGGAACTCGGCGCAGACGCGGCGGTACATCCAGGCGGTGTTGTCCGTGGGGATGTAGATGCGCGAGAGGGACTGCGAGGCTTCGAACATGTCCACGAGGGTGTGGATGTTGATGCTCTCCCCAAAGTGGAATTCCACGGCGTTGGGGTCGGAGAGCGCCTGCTCGTCAGGACTGCAGATGATGATGCAGCGTTTCTCGAAATATATCTTGTGCATCGGAAAATTGCTATCTTTGCATTCGGTACGACAAATGTAAGCATTATTTCCGACTATGACAGCACACTATAGCAGCAAGCACGGGCAGGTGGCCAAGCGCCCCGAAGAGCTCTTCATGGCATTCACGGACCTGCGCAATTTCGCGCAGATGGTCCCCGCCGACAAGGTGCAGGCCGAGATCGAGGCCGATTTCGACACCCTCTCCGTCACGGTGCAGGGGTTCCGCATCGGCGTGCGCGTGGATGACCGCGAGCCTTACCGGCTGATCCGCCTGGGCAGCACGGATTCCCCCGTGGAGTTCGTGGGCGTGCTGCATTTCGAGCCGTCCGTGCTCGAGGGCCGGACCGATTTCTGGATCGACCTGGATGCCAACCTCAATTTCATGATGAAGACGATGCTCGGCGGCAAGGTCCAGCAGGCGCTGGACAAGCTGGTGGACGGTCTCGTGGACGCGTCCGAGGGCCGCATGCCGCAGATGCCGGACAATTGGCGCGGATAGGATGGAGGAAGCGTCCGTCTCGGTCCGTCTCAATCCTTTCAAGGGTCTCGCCGGTCCCGAAGGGACGCCTGTACCCTGGTCTCCCTATGGGCGCATCCTGCAGGAGCGCCCCGTCTTCACGCTCGACCCCCTCTTCCACGCCGGCTGCTACTACGTCCAGGATTCTTCCGCGATGTTTGTCGGCTACCTGTTCCGGAAACTATTGACCGGTTGCGCTTCGCTCCGCGGCAGCCAGCCTCTCCGGACGTCCGGCGTTGCCGGACCCCACCCCATGGAATACGGGGGCATATCCCCCGAACCCCCTGCGTCCCTCAAGTCCCTTTCCGACTTTGCAAAATGCAAAGTCCCGGGACCGGGCCGGTCGGCTGATGCCGACTTGTCGGCTGCGGTCCCCCCTCTTACGATGCCGAGGGTGGCACGGTCCGGAGAGGCTGCTGCCGTCTCCGCTGCGCCGCAACCGGTCATTCGGGTTTTGGATTTATGCGCGGCTCCGGGTGGAAAGACGACTGACTTGGCAGCGTCATTGCGCGAAGCGTACGGGGATGCGTTCGTACTGGTGGCCAACGAGGTGATGAAGGCGCGCGTGGGCGTGCTGGACGACAACGTGGCGCGCTGGGGCGACCCGAACGTGGTCGTCACGAGCGTGGACCCGGCGGCGTTCGCGCAGCTGGAAGGGTGGTTCGACATCATCGTCGCCGACGTGCCCTGCAGCGGCGAGGGGATGTTCCGCAAGGACGCCCGGGCCCGCGAGGAGTGGAGCCCGGCGGTCGTGGACCTCTGCGCCGCCCGCCAGAAGCGCATCCTCGCGGACGTCTGGCCCGCCCTGCGCCAAGGCGGCTGGCTGCTCTACAGCACCTGCACCTACGAAGCGGCGGAGAACGACGACAACCTCGCCTGGGCCGCCGCCGAACTGGGCGGCGAGATCCTGCCCCCGGAAGACGTCTTCGCGGAATACGGCGTGCGCCGCACCCCCCACGGCCACCTGCTGGAGGCCGGCGTGGTGCCGGGCGAAGGCCAGTGGGCCGGGGCGCTGCGCAAGACCGCCCCGCAGCGCACCGCCCCCAAGGCGGACATCTCCGCGCTGCGCCCCCTGCGCAGCGGGCTGCGTAAGGGCGGGACGAAGGGCCGGGACTTCATCCCGGACCCGGATTACGCGTTGAGCATAAAATTTGATAGCAAGGACTATCCGGCCGTGGACGTGGACCGGCAGACGGCCCTGCGCTTCCTCCACCGGGACGCGCTCGTGCTGCCGCAGGCCGCTCCCGGCTACCATGTGATCACTTACCTCGGCCACCCGCTGGGATTCGTCAAGAACATCGGACCCCGATGCAACAACCTGCTCCCCAAGGGCCGCCGCATATTGATGAACGTATGAAGATGAAGAGACTGATCGCCCCGCTGGTCGCGATCCTGACACTGACCTGCCCCGCCTTGGCGCAGGAGACCGCCCCCGAAGACTTCCAGGCCCGCTACGAACGCCTGGTGCGCAACGTCGGATACTCCGGCGTGGGTGTAGAGACCCTGCTGGACCGCTGGGAGGCCGCCGACCCGGACAACAAGGCCATCCCCATGGCCCGGTTCAACTATTATTTCGTCAAGTCCCAGCACGCGGAGATCGTGTCCAAGCCCGGCATGCGCCGCTACCTGGGCCAGCAGCCGGCCTTCACCCTGAAGGATTCCGACGGCAACGATGTCAACTATTTCGAGGAGATCACCTACGACGAGGAGCTCTTCGGCGAAGCCATGAAGGTGCTCGACCGCCAGCTCGCCGCCCAGCCCGACGAGCTGCGCTGGCACTACCTCAAGATCACGGCCCTCACCGCCTATGAGAAGGAGAGCCCCGACATGGCCGCGGCGGAGCTCAAGGCGCTCATCGAGCGCGACGCCTCCGCCCACCCCGCCTGGACCCTGGACGGCGAGGCCGCCTCGTCCGAGACCTTCCAGCAGGGCGTCGGCGAGTACTGCGCCCTCTTCTTCCAGACGGCCTCCCCCGCCAGCTACGAGTATTTCCGCGAGATCTCCGAGCGGATGACCAAGCTCTTCCCCAAGAACTCGGTCTTCGTGGGGAACCTCGGCTCCTACCAGCAGGTGGTCAAGGGCAACGACAAGCAGGCCGTCAAATTCTACAAGAAGGCCCTCAAGCTCGATCCCGAGGACTACGCCGCCCGCCGCAACATGCAGCTCATCGAGCGCCGCCAGGCCCAGGCGAAGGCAAAGAAGAAATAACCGTTTACCGGACTGCCGAGAGGTATTCCTTCAGCGCTTCCACGTACTTGCCGAAGGCTTCCTGCCCTGCCGGGGTGATCCGGCAGGTGGTGCGGGGCATCCTGCCCTTGAATCCTTTCTCCACCGTGATATAACCGGCCGACGTAAGCTTGTCGATCTGCACGCTCAGGTTGCCGGAAGTGGCGCCCGTCTGCTTCTTCAGATAGGTGAAATCGGCTTCATCGGCTCCGGCCAGGATGGACATCACCGCCAGCCGGAGCTCCGAATGAAGGATAGGGTCTAGTTTGGGGAACATGGGCTACCTGTACTGAAGTTTCATGATGAACCCGGTCACTAGGAGGAGGACGCCGCCCAGCGTGAAAATCAGCAGCTGCGCCTCGCTTTGGACCAGCATGGCAAATACTGCACCACCCACACCCAGGAGGAAGCCGGCAATGATGATGGGCCAGT
>Ga0310697_10002608_pt1 | contig 18912 bp, 15 predicted proteins | sample 172DNAGHGlowgp2_FD_203883 | JGI IMG/M metagenome (GOLD analysis project Ga0310697, IMG submission 203883) | Sheep rumen microbial communities from Palmerston North, Manawatu-Wanganui, New Zealand - 1728 DNA GHGlow gp2 (v2) (version 2) | ecosystem: Host-associated > Mammals > Digestive system >... | reverse complement strand
TTCATAATGTAGCAGATAAAGATACACAGTATAAGCGACATTTATCAAAAATTGTTCTTCACCAACCATACAATGTACGCTAGACTTCTTTGTGGTCCCGTCTATATTTCTGAACATCTCATTAGCAGCATCTTCAACATTGTCAAACACATGAATAACTCTAAGTTTTTTTCTTTCTTCTTCCATAAATATAATTGAATTTGAATAAATTATATTTGTCAATTCTATTAATAAGGAGACAATACCATTTGAATCTCCTTTTTCATCATTACATAAGGCTATACCCCGCCAATTTCCGCATTTTTCACGTTTCAGGGCTATTTGAATATGATTTATATTAATTTTGGCTGGAATTATTGATATTTTTAGTATATTTGCGGTCATGAATAAGAATACTTGTATTCTTATCTCCTGCTAAAGACCAAGAAGATGAAGATTTCACAAACTCCTTTGCGGTTATATAGGCTTTGGTCGGCCTGCAGGGACTGCATTGGAGTTTGTTTTTTATAACATAATAAACCAGTGTCAAACTTATGAATTCCGAAAACAGAGCTAAACTAATTGAGCGCATAATGACATTAGAGGGCTTAACCGACGATGAACGCTCAGCATTGCTTGAACTGCTACGCACCAACAAGCAATACGGCTTGGTGTGGGAAAACAAACCCGAGGACGTCGAGGAGAAGCTGCGTAATGAGCTCCCTGTGCTGATAGAGGATAAAAGTAAAGAGCTCACGAATGCGGGTCCCGATGCTCCAAACCACATCTTGATTGAAGGTGACAACCTTGAAGCCCTCACCACTCTCGCATATACACATGCTGGAAAAATCGATGTCATCTATATAGATCCTCCTTACAATACAGGTAATAAGGATTTTACATATTACGATGACTTCTGTGACGAATACCGTGCATTACCCTATGTAGATAAGGAAGATGCTTATCGTCATAGCAAATGGCTCTCATTCATGTCAAAACGCTTGAAAATAGCCAAGAAACTACTTTGCGATAATGGCGTTATTTTCATTTCTATCGATGATAATGAAATAGCTCAACTTAAACTGTTATGTTCCGAAGTTTTTGGCTATCGCAATTTCCTCCAGCAGATTATTATAGAAAGTAACCCTAGAGGTTCACAATCGAGTAAGTATTTTGCCAATACACATGAATATTTGTTAGTTTTTTCAAAATCTCCACTGCCTGATATAACCTTTGGTTTAGCAAAAAACGAAAATGATTTATCTGAATATAAATTTGAGGACTCTAATGGAAAATATAGACTTTTAGGGCTGCGGCAAAGAGGTGGTGCTTGGCGTAAGGAGGATAGGCCTTTACTCCATTATCCTATTTATGTCAATCCAAATACAAGAGAGGTCTCGCTAACTAAATCAGAAGCTTTTTCTGTTGAAGTTATACCTCAAAGACCTTCTGGTGAATTGGGACGATGGACGTGGAGCCCCCAAAAACTCAATAAGCAATTATCCGAGGTTGTTGGTATTATTGTTAACAAAGGAACTGATAATGAAAAGTGGGATGTTGCTCGAAAGAATTATATGAATACAGAAGACGGAGAGATCCGATTGAGCAAAGTCAAGAGCTTGTGGGTAGAAAAAGAAATAAACTATCAGAATGGCGGAACTGAATTGAAAGAAATCATCGGTGATGGACTGTTTGATTATCCGAAGCCATTATTCTTACTTAAAAAAATTCTTGCTTGCTCAACAAAAGGGAATGCTACTGTGCTCGACTTTTTCGCAGGCAGTGGTACGACACTCCATGCACTAATGCAACTAAATGCTGAAGATGGAGGTAATCGCAAGTGTATTCTCGTTACCAATAATGAGAATGGAATTTGCGAGAAAGTGACTTATGAGCGCAATAAGAGAGTCATCGAAGGTTATAGTAAGTCCACCAATGGCGAATATGTCGAGGGCCTGCAGAATAACAATCTTCGCTACTACCGCACTGCATTTGTTAGTCGTTCACGTTCTCCTCATAACCTGCGTAAATTAGTTCGACTTGCAACGGATATGCTTTGCATCAAGGAAGACTTGTACGAAGAAAAGAAAGAGTTTGCTGGGCAAGAGACTATACCTCAAGCATTCCGCTATTATGAGAAAGGCGATAAGCGTATGATGGTTATCTATCGAGAGGAGGCCGTACCACTTCTTGTTCCGCTCATTGAGCAATATGAGCTGCCAGCAGACGAGAAAATTCATGTCTATGTATTCTCGCCCAGCGAAGATCCCTGGGCAGGCGATTTTGAGGATGTGGCCGATAAGGTTGAGCTTTGTGCCCTGCCTATGGCCATCCTCAACGCTTATAAACGAGTGTTACCCAAACGAAAGGATCAAAACATCTATGTCGAGCCCGATATGCTGCTCGTTCAAACCGAAGAAGAAAACAAATCCAGCGATACGCTGTTCCCTGAGGAAGGAGGTGAAGCATGAAAGATTTACAATATCAACGTAAAGCCGTGGCTCGTTTAGTTGACGATACCATCACGTTACTTAATGGAGACAAAAACCGTCGGAAACTTGTTTTTAAAGCTCCGACGGGAAGTGGTAAAACCTTCATGGCCTGTGAGGCCTTAGCACAACTTGTTGATGCACTTCATGATCGAGGTGAATCAAAATATCAAGAAGTCGCTTTTATCTGGTTCGCTCCTCGCAAGCTACACTTGCAGAGCTATAAAAAGCTACTTAATGCATATAAGGATAATCGTCGTTTGTCTCCAGTGATGTTTGACGAACTTGATCAGAGCGAAGGCATCCAGCCGGGCGAAATTCTCTTTGTTAACTGGGAAAGTGTCAACAAAGATAAAAACATTATGGCACGAGATAGTGAGAGTAATGCGAGTATCTTTGAAATTGCACGTCGCACACAAGAGGAGCTAAGATTGCCCATTGTCGCAATCATTGATGAAGAGCACATGTACTGGACCAAAACTGCAGATAAAAGTGAAGATGTTCTTAAAAGGATTAATCCCAAAGTAGAAATTCGTATTTCGGCTACTCCAAAGACTAAAAGCGAGTATAATGTTATTGTAGAACGCAATGATGTCATTGATGCCGAGATTATCAAAAAGGAGGTTGTGCTTAATCCGAATATCAATGATGGAATTATTTCATCACGTGAGTGTGATCAGCACTTACTTCATAAGGCGCTTGAAAAACGAAGGCAACTTGCCGAAGCATACAAGTCGATGGGTTTAAATATTAATCCATTGTTGCTCATACAGCTACCAAATGATGAGAAAGATAATATGACTGCTGAAGATAACAAGGTGGCTGATATGGTCAAAAACTATTTAGCAGCCATGCCTAGCATAACAGTAGAGAATGGCAAACTCGCTATTTGGTTAGCGGAGGAAAAAGAAAATTTGGATGGAATAGAGAAACCTGATAACATGGTTCAGGTGCTTCTTTTCAAAGAAGCCATTGCATTGGGGTGGGATTGCCCACGAGCAGCTGTTTTGCTTATATATCGAAAATCTAATAGTGCTGAGTTTTCTACACAAACTGTCGGCCGTATTCTTCGTATGCCAGAACTAAGGCATTATCCTGATGAGTCCCTAAATGTAGGTTATGTTTATACCGATATTGCAAGAGACATGATTGAGATAGTCACTCAGGATGCTCGCTATTTGCACAAGGATGCGCTAATCGCCTACAGGCGTGAGAACTTGCAAAACGTCTCCCTTAACAGCACTTATAGTAAACGACCGAATGCTGGCCGAAACTATCTTGGGCCCGATTTCAAGCAAGTGCTATATGAAGAAGCAGAGAAGTTCTTCAATATCGAGCGTAAAGTTGGATCTTTGTTTACCTTTGCCCAGTTAGCAGCACTGCGCGATGATGAAGATTATCATCAGCTACCCGACACCGATGATGATGAGGTGAATGAAAATCGCCGTCTTGCTCAAATGAAAATTCGTCTTGACGTGAAGAACATTAATGCAGAGATACCATTCGATGTGCATTTCCAGAATGATGTACAAACCATTAATGTAAAAGAAAAAGTGAAATATGCTAGAACCGTCAGCGAGATTAATCGGGTTTTCTTGGCATACATCAGTGGCAAAGGAGGTAAATTCGAAAGCAAAGGTCGAACAGATAAGATTGCAAGCTATCTGCTTGAAATGATGGCAGATTACTTTGGCCTATTTGAAACAGACGCTAAGAAAGTCGTCCTTTTTCATGAAAACCAGCCAAAGTTTGATCGTTTGATTAACTTAGCTCTTGATGCTTACCTTACAAAACGTGCTCAGAAGAACGCCGGTAAGCCTGCACGAGAGTTTATAGATTACCAATGGGAGGTGCCAGAGGAACGTGTTTATGAATACGAAACACACCATACAGCACAAGGTGACGCACATGCACTGTTGCCATTCTACGAATTAAACGAGGCATATCAACCTGAAAAGAGGTTTGCTGCCTATCTTGAATCTCACCGTACAAACATCGACTGGTGGTATAAAAACGGCGACAATGGCATGCAGCACTATGCCATCCGCTATACCAATAGTGCTGGGCAGACTGCACTCTTCTATGTTGATTTTGTTATCCGCATGAAGGACGGCAAGATCTTCCTCTTCGATACCAAAGGTACAGGTGGAGACATTGATTCTGAAGTCGAGAACAAGCACAACGCCCTCATCGACTACATCAAAGCTGAGAACGCCAAGGGAAAAAACCTTCAAGGCAGCATCATCAAGCAAGATCAGTTCGGCAACTGGCTCTACTGCAAGTTCAAAATCGAAGATGCCAACGACACGAGTAACTGGGACATCTTTGAACTATAATAGCATAAGTTATGGCAAAAGGAATTGACAATAAATTCGTCCATTATGGCATCCGCAAGGACGACCTTGCGATGATCGCCGCTTTGTGCGAGCAAGAAGGGCTTGACTTTGAATGGTTGAGCGAGGAAATCTTGAAGGCCTATCATGCCAAGAAGGTTGACATGATAGAGATAAGTGATACCGATACGGAGGAAATCATCCGTGCCGCCATACAGAAAATCAGACAATAAAACCATACGACTATGCTGATACAACGCATCAAGATAAGCAACTACAAGACCTACCTGTCGTTGGACTTGGACTTGACGGTGGACGAGGAACGTCCCATCATCCTCATCGGCGGCTCGAATGGCGGCGGTAAAACCACGCTGTTTGAGGCCATCAGTGGCGCTCTGTATGGTTTGAAGATCGAGAATAAGGAGCATTTTGAGGAACTGCTCAATCAAGGAGCCATCGGTAAGGTTAAACCTGAAATCTCTCTGCAAGTGACCTTTGTGGGCAAAGTCCTGGGCCAAGACAAGAAATACATCCTTCGTCGCCTGTATCTGCTGAACTCCGCTGGTCGTGTCATCGAGAGCGTCTCGCTGAACATGGACGGCAACAACTTCGTCTATGGCACCATGACGGCCGCTAAGGAACGCGCCAAGATGGAGCAGGAGGTGAACAAAATTATCAAGGCAAATCTGCCGCAGGAGTTGAGCAAGTATTTCCTGTTTGATGCCATGCAATCGAGCGAACTGCTCAAGAAGAACGTGTTCGCCCAGACCATTCGCGACAACTTCGAGAACGTGCTTGGCTTCAAAAAATACTTGCAACTGAGCCGCTCCAGCGAGAAACTCCAGCAGGAGTGGGCTCAGCAGCGCCTCGATGCTGAGAAGGAGCAGCAGGAGTACAACGAGCTGTGCGCCGAGAAAGAAAAGCAAGTCATCGCCCTGGCCGAAAATGAAGGCGAGCAGGATAGACTGTTTAAGTATCTGGCTTCGGTCGAAGAAGACTATCAGCGAGCCAAGGCTGGAGCCCAGGAAACGGCCAGCTTGAAAAAGAAGATTCAGGATGTGACAACAAAGATCGAGGATATTCTGAAACGTGTTATCACCTATACCGATGACCTTAAGAGTTTTATGGAAAACATTGAGATCAACGTGTTCCTCCCGAAACTTGCTGTTAACCTGTCCCAGGAAATCAACAATATCCTTCATGTTAAGGACATGTTGAAGAAAGAGAATTCCGGGGCATACTCCATCGAGCTGCTGCGCGACGTGACAGACAAAATCATCACTTACTTGAAGGATCTGTCGCTGTGCTCACAAGATGTCGATCAAGAAAATGTGGTGTCCCACATCGTTGCCCTGCAGAACAGCACAGCTCCCGAAGACCCGTTTGCCTATCTTGACGATGATGAAATTGCTGCCCTGAGGACCCTTGTCAATAACGCCGGAGTCAATCAATTCATCGCCCTTGACAGGCAGCGCCAGGAACTAGAGTTGCAGCTCGCCCTGATTGACAACTACAGGGCCCAGTTAAAGACCTATCAGCAAACGCAGAGTGGAGGCAATGACGTGCTGATACAGAATTATGAATCGGCACAACGCACCATCAATACGCTCAAGACCGATGCTGGCACCATCGCTGGCGAAATCAAGAAACTTGATCGCCGCATCCACCAGTTTGATGTGCAGATCCAACAGGAACCAGACATCAAATTTGACACGCTGGTCAAATTGCGCCCCTTCTTTGACATGGTGGCCGACAACCTGCTGCGCAAGAAAAAGAAACAGATTGAGACCGAAATGCAGCAACAACTCAACAAGTTGCTGGTGTCCTACAAGGATCACATCGGACGCGTTGAGTTGAGCGACAGTCTGGAGAACTTCAAGATCTCGCTCTATCATACCGCTGGCAACCCCATTTCGCTCAATCAACTTAATGCCGCCTCCAAGCAGATATTCATCCAGGTACTGCTCAAAGTGCTGCGTAACTTGGGCGATTACAACCCGCCCGTGATGATTGATACCGTGATGGGTGTACTTGATGAGGAAAGCCGTGATGCGCTCATGGAGGAATACTTCCCCCAACTTGCTGAGCAGACGATCCTCCTATGCACCACCAGCGAGATACGCAAGGATAGCGACTATGTGAAACTTGAGCCGTTTATCTCCAAGACTTACACGCTGCACCGTGATGTGGAGCAGCAGTGTTCAGATGTAGAAGAAGGCTACTTCGGTATTCAACTTAATCAGTGACAAGGCCATGACTATTCAATTTTCAAATACTCGTCAAATGGACGGATTGCTTGACGCAATCAGCCCTGTAAAAGAACTCATTGAGAACAAGATCAACTTGTCACGTATAGTCGGCAAGGAAAAGCGCGTGATTTTGACACAAAACAAGGTGATGCGCATTTGCTTCATCGTGGGCTTGAGTCTTCCTGACAAGAGAACGCTGCAAGACTTCCAGGACATCCAACTTTCAACCTCCTCGACCCGAATTGTGCCAAGCTTTTTCACGATGAACAATTTGTCAACGCTGTATTCAGCACTGCTGAAACTGCGTTACGCACACCTTGAAATAGACTGGACTCAAAATGCGACCCTATCACGTATCATCGCAAGCGAAATGTTGCGAGGCAAAGATTTCCTCTTGCAGGAGAATAACCTTGACAACTTCCTCTTTGCTGCTGGTGGCCGGGCTAAAGTATCGACAGATATTCCCGCCCTCAACTTGCTCATCGGCAACTATGGCGACGAGGAGATGGAGGCAACGCTTGACATCAATAGCCGCTCGATCACCAACGCACAGATTATCATTGCTGGTGCCACTGGCTCCGGCAAAACCAATCTGCTTGCGGTGCTCATGCAGCAATTCCGTGCGTTGTCCAGCGAGTCGCCATACCCTGTCAACTTCCTGCTGTTTGACTACAAAGGCGAGTTTAGCGACATCCAGAACAACCATTGGCTCGCACATTTCGACGTTGACCGCACAGCCATTCTCGACCCGATTGACCGTCCGTTACCTTTCACACCGTTCAAGGACTTCACTGGCCGCTCAATTCAGGAAATCAACCTGTATTCATCCGAAATGGCAAGTGCCCTGGCTTCTATCGACCGCGTGTCCGCCAGTTCAAGTATGGCCAATCATTTGAGCGAAGCAATCATTGAGGCATATAAGGAAACCGACGGATCGCCAATCTCATTTGAGCTCATGCTGCAACATTACCAGTCAAAGATGAAAGACCCAGAGAAAGACGATACCATATCGTCTGTATTGAAGCAGCTTGTTAGGGCTAACATCTTTGAGGAGGAAGACCACGCAGACCTCATCAGTGACTGCTACATCGTCAAGATGGACGGTTATCCTAAAGATGGCCCCATCGCTAAAGCGATTGTGTACTTCCTTGTTTCCAAGCTGAATAATATCTATGAAACGCTAGACAAACAAGCCATGAATGATGACTATGTTCAAATCCGTCATTTCACCATTATTGATGAGGCTCACTATATGCTGGACTTCGATAACCGTCCGCTGCGCAATCTGATAGCGGTGGGTCGAAATAAGGGCTTGAGCATTATTCTGGCCACGCAAAACATGGCCAGCTTCAAGAGCAAACACTTTGATTTCTATGCCAACGCTCAATACCCGCTCATTATGAAGCAGCAGACCATCGATGACCGTGTGATCCGCGATCTGTTCGGCGCTAGCGGCAACGAGCTGCAAGACATCCGTAGCGCTATCGCCGGTCTGCAAAAAGGCGAGCTCATCATCAAGGATCAAATGGCCTTCGCCCTCGGAGTCGGTAACAAGTACAAGAAAATTAACGTAACCCATCTAATATGAAAATTAAGATCAGAATACACATTGATGAGGTGCATAGTATAGAGCAGACTTTGCTGCTAAGATTGAGCCTCTGAATAATCATAAATACATAACAATATGGAGAAGATAAAGATTAACATTGACCTCAGAATCAATCGCGGTGATTATGGAAATTTTGGGTTCGAAATTGAGAGACAATACGCTGATAGGCTTTTTGCTGAGTATGATAAAGTAATAGAGCCTGGAACTGTCAAGGGAACTGATTTCATGGATTATCTGATAGATAATCAACCAGATCTTGCCAAGGCTGTAAAAGAGGCCATCATTGACAAATTGTTTTGGCATTGTAGGGAGAACTGTGACGCAGACAATCCCGACTATTTTCCTCTGGCTGATTTGATTTATGATATAGATTTTCAGCCTATAAAACCAGGCAGTTTTGTTCAATATATAGCCGGTATCACTATCTCGAAAAGCAACGAGTTTGAATACGATTTTACCAATATGGACTAAAATCCATTTTTACAGAAGGTTAAAACAACGTTAAGCACTAAGATATTATGAAAGTAAAATTAAAAATTCACTCAATGGAACCACTTCACGGATACATTCATCCTTGCGTGGAATTTGAAGTGGAGCAAATTGAACGATCTAATGATGATGCCAGCCCAGAAGAATGTAATCTTGTAATCAAGAGTGTTGTATACCCAGCTAGCATGTTAGATGATAATATTGAAAAAGCATTTACAGAGAGTGCTTTATGGGTTATAGATACAGATGATTACAATTCAAGCATCGAGATGGATAACGAAGGTGCTTTTGTAAAGCTAACTCACGATGATTTGTTTGAGCTTGTGGATTTATCAACCCATGAAATAGAAAAGAAAAATGAGCATCTTGATCATTTTGATAACATCCTTAGTGGTTTTTTTGAAGACAGAAAATTTGACGAAGAATATGCAGAGGCATTGTACCAAAGGATTATAGCAGAATTCGAGAAATATCTTAAAGATAATAATATGCCTAAAGATAATCCGGATATCATTTCTTATTTCGAGAAGATGCTTGAAAAAGATGATACATTCTTTTGTGAATTATTCAACAAAGAAGATTTTAAAGGATATAAAATTAAAGATTTGCCTGAATCGTATCAAGATGATTTTGATTATTTCAAGATGGGGCTTGAAGCAAGGTTAAGAATTAATAAAGAACTTGACCTTGACCTAGATGAAGATTAAAAATTGTGGTCAATGTAGAGCTAATCATAGCCTTATATGATATTAACTAAGGCACCATGGGTGGTCCTGAGTTGGAAGCGCTGTCTTTCGCAGATTACTTTGATGATAAATCGCCTTCTGAAGTAAAACTGGGATATAATAATAATAATAATAACAAGACCGAATCACGTGCGATGATTCGGTCTTGTCTTAGTAGTAATCATTAATGCAACCAGTTCATTGTTCATGCACAGAGCTAGCATACAAGATCTAACCAGTTGTCTGCTCAAGAGAGTTCATGAACTATGGAATAAACAGGATAGAAAATGATGGCGTGGGTAACATCGAATCCAGCATCCTTAAGCGCAGCTACATAAGCAGACAATTGCGGGTAGTAGGACTTGGTATGCTCGTCAAGTTTGACGCCCTGGAATGTCTTATAGTCCACAAGCACACAATGCTGCCCTGCTTCATCAGTATAATGCCACAACATATCCATCTCGCCACGCAATGTGCGGCCATCACGTAGTGTCATCATAATCGGCAACTCTCGTTCGACCTTGTCACCATCTCGCTGCGGAAACTTGGATTGCAGGATCTCATACAGCCAGTCAGCCGATCGGATAATCGCATCGACGTGTCCTGCCAGTTGATTAGCCACACCATAGCCATTAATAACACTGATAGCCACTTGGTGATTAAGTTCATCTTTGCCCTTTTGATAGACCGCGAAGATGTCATGAATGCAGCTGCCAATAGTAGCATAATCACTGCCCCAGCCTTTAGTGTCAATAGCTATGCCATGCTCCAGCCACTTGGTATGAGCATTAAAGCCATCAAACTCCTCCAATTTACTCGGGGACAAGTAACGAGTACCATATACGCTATGCGTCTGTGGCTTGTTCACAATCGTGTACTCAGGCTGTGTAGCCTTGACTGCATCTTCGCTGGGCACATTAATCTCTTCAAGGTGATTCTCACAATCAGGAATGCCCCAAATGTGGTTCTTGTCAGGCGTATCGATACCAATATTGGCCAACCAAGCAAAGCGATTATCTATGCCTAAAGAAATGATACAATCCTTTGCACGTGTCATCCCCACATAGAGGAGACGTGTTTCTTCACCTCGAGTGCGTTTTTCCAAAGAATCATAAATATCCAACTCCTTGATTTTATCAACCATTGGGTCTGCAGGCTTGGCATTGGCTCCCTTAATGATATTGGGGAAAAAGTGCAGGTAATACTCCTTAGCAAACGGATCGTCACTCGAAGCATTATCATGAAGAACCATTTCACGAACTCTCATGAATTGTTTCTTGATAAGTTCGCTGCTATCAAGACTGTCTGTATTGAGCTCATTGAGAATCACAATGGGCCATTCGAGACCTTTTGCGCCATGGTAAGTAAAGACTTTGACGGTGTCTGACTGATTATCACGTTCCTTGTCTGGCTCAATGCTGTTGAGATAATAGATAAAACCATTGATTGAGGAGCCAAGGCCCATCTGAACGCACATTTGGTCATAATCATCGGACAAGTGCTGCACGGTCGAAAGGTTCTGATTGCGGATGATGCTATCACCCCACTTTGCTACAAGGGCTGGAAGATTGCACTCATAGATGAGTCCTCGGACAATCTCAGGGACAGAAAGATGCTTGAAGCGGTCTGCCATGTCTCGCAACAAAGCCACTTCATGATCATCTTCTTTCCAGTTATCTTTCGACGCATCAAATTCTTTGTCGTCGTTCCCATTGATAATGCTCAATACATAGTCAATTCGTTCACGTAAGATATCTTCAGTGTTTTTTCCCCATAACAGTCTCATCAAGTCTGCAATGGCATGTTTGTTATCTGGATTCTGAACAAATTGCAACAAAACGACAACGAGTTGCACCTCGATACGCTGCATGATGGTATCCTCGGTTTCAGAAACGGGTATGTCATACTTGCGCATGGCTTTAACGATGTCTTTAATAGTGTCATTCCTACGACAGAGGATAGCGATATCTTTGGGATGAATCACTGTTGGGCCCTCATCAAGAGTGCCACTATGAACCAGTATCTTGGAGTCAAGCAGTTCTTTAACTCGCCACGCTATAGCCTCAGGTTTAACCTTTTGTTGGTTTCCATTTTTAGGATTATTCCAATGGACGATAGAATCATAATCTAATTTATCATCCTTAAAGTGAGGGCTGAGTGTAATGCACAACGGATCTATCTCATCGTTAAATTTATCAGCAAAGACGCTATTGACGAGATTCACAAGGGATAGGCGTGATCGCCAGCTCTCAACTAACCTGCCCGAGCCCAATCTATCAGGTCCCTCCTCGTCATGGAGATCAGCATCATCGTAGAAATGGAAATGTTTCGAGACTGAATTTACAAGATCTGTGTCCGCGCCACGAAAACCATAAATAGCCTGCTTGGGGTCACCAACCCAGAATGAATGGCCATCAGCATCAGCAATCAGTTCTGAAAGACGATTGAATATCTTCAACTGGATAGGGTTGGAATCCTGGAATTCATCTACCATGACAAGCCGATAGTTCTCGCGGATATAATCCTGTACTTCTTTCTCTTTTGTGATGAGATGGAGGAAAAGTCGCTCCATATCATTGTAGGAAATGATGTGGTTGCGTTTTTTATAAGCCACATAGTCATCTCGCCATTCCTTGGCCAAATGAAAAATTGCCTCGATGAAAGGCTCCATTATATCAAGATCCGCCTTAGAGATTGAACTCTTTTCAAGAGTTTCCTTTAAGGCAGTAAAATGGACACATTCTTTTGCAAGAGCTCCTGGAGAACAAGGATCTTTAATAAGCGAGTTAACCTCATTTAGCCAATTACGATCGCGCTTTTGAGAAAGCAATTTTGTACCTATTTTTTCATGTTTATCAGCCTTATCCCCTGATTTCTTTGATTTTGATCTACAAAAGGCGCGGTACTCTTCCAATGCTTTTGCTACAAAATCATTATCGGTATGGGGCGCTACAAAAACAGAACGTAAAGTTTCTATACTTCTGACTATGCTTTCATCAACATCATTCACCTCGTAGTATTCCATTTTCTCAACGATATCGCGAAGGTGTCGTTGCCAAAATAGGTAATCTGGATGACTGTATGCATCACTAATATCATAATAGTCACGAAATTTGCGGAACGCTTCCAGTTCTTTCTGTTTTTTCAAAACACCGTTATCGTCTCTCTCTCTGACTATCCTTGCCAAAGACTGATTCATATAGAAGTCTTCGTCGCGTTCATTAATGGTTTGTATCTCCGCTCCATAGCCAAGCAGATACCAAAACTTCTTGATAAAACGAAGGGCAACAGAATGCACTGTACCAATTGCAGCACTATCAATTTGAGCCGCGGCATCAAGGTTTCCTGCCTCAAGGAGTTTTTGCCTGGCTTTCTCACGAAACTCGGCTGCAGCAAGTTCGGTGAATGTAGTGAGAATGACTTGTGATGGTTTAATGAGAGAATTGCCATCACCATTTTTTTTAGCCAGTTTTTCTGAAAGAATGCGTGTCAGTGTGAATGTCTTTCCTGAACCGGCTCCTGCGTTGATATATGTAACGTTTTTCATTATTTCAGTCTGCCTTTAAGAATTGGATGTGATGTAGCTACCTCAGATGGCTCGGAATCTTTTTTATCGAAAGTTTTCTTTTTGGTATTTTTGAAGACTTTCTCAGATTTCTTTATTGCGGACACAACAGATTTGTTTGCCCCTCTGCCTTCGTATTTCTCTTCAACATCAAGTGGGCAAAGGTTATTATCGCTTGTCATTGAATAGTAGTTGTCAGTGTCAGTAAACACATCCAACATTTCAGCCTCTTCGATGTGCCCTCGTTTTAGTTCTTCCATCCTGAATTCATAAGAATTCTGAATTTGCTCAAAGAGGTCACTGCTGCTATTGGAATCAATACGTTTAATCAATCGTGATTTGGGAATTTCTTCAAAATCTGTGGTCAACAATTGATTCTTTGGCATCAGGTAATAAGCGACACCAGCGACATTTTTTCCGGGATATGTTGCCAAAACCGCTTGGCGATACAACTCCAACTGGATGGCCGTGTTGTTTTCTAAATATTCGCTATATTTCTTACTGTAACTCCATTTGAAATCAATAATAACAAAGCGGCCATCAGCCTGGGTGAGCAAGAAGTCTATACGAGCGCCAAAATCGCCAATAGTTCTCAGTTTGAGGTGCTTATTTTCTTCAGGGAAATTCACCTCACATCCAACTGGGCTCCATTGATTTTCCTTCATGATGTCAATAAGGGCAAGCATACTTCTCTTGAGTTGAACTTTAAACTCGATGAGCGTTGATGCACTTTCCTCAAGACGCAAGAGTAGTCCAGTCGAATCAATAGCATCTTCAAGCCGTTGGTCAAATTCATCACATGTGAGTCTACGCATTTGTTCAATGTCTTTGTCAGAATCCTCAATGACGTGCTCAAAGAAATGATGCGCAACAAGACCAGTAATAACATATAAACTCATAAGCTGTTCCTCGTCAGGCATTGGCAACCTTGCCACATATTGCATCAAATAGTTGAACGGGAAGTTGATCAATGTATCAAGCGAAGTATTGCTCTCTTTGCGGCCTTGGTAGTCAATATCACCCAATTCCAGTGCCTTGACTGGGCTGAATCGATCAATGACATCATGGGTAGAAGTGGTCTCTATCATTTCGAAAAGATCGTTTGGCTTTGACGCCCTCAGTTTAATGCCCGCCTGCTTGAAAGCATAACGTACCTCAGCAATGAGCGGATGCTCGCCTAAACGAGTGGTGCCGTCAAATCTACTGCGAATCAGTATTACACAATCACAAGCATTTATGATTCGGGCACACTCCGACCGGCACATTTGCAGATGCTTTGCAAAATCAGGCACAATACAATCCTTTGATTTCAAGTAGTTCCGTTCTGTTGAGCTCAGAAAGTCATAGGGATCCATTTCCTTATCATCTTCTTGACAATCAAGCCAGATTATAGTCTGGGCTTTCACTGCAAGCGACCTAATGTTTGAAATGACATTGAAGGAACCATTCTCAGCAGCCTGCAATGAGTAGTTCATTGGACGGTAAATCTGTAGGATTAACTTTTCAAGATCACTATAGCTCACCTTGTTGGGTAACAGCTGCAGGGCGATATTTAGTGAATCAAGAAAAGTGATAAGTTGGTGCAATTGATCTTTTCGTGCTTGCGGAAGTTCATTATCGGCAAAATGTCCCGTAGCCCATGTTTTCAACATATCAATATAGGCTATGACATCGTTCTTTTCAATGCCACGGCTATAATCTGCACGTATGGGAACCAAAAATGGCATTTTCTTAGTACGGGCTTGAGAAGTGGGTTTACTCTCTTTGTTCAAGAACTCAAAAGATTCTATAATCTCTTCCCACTCATCACGCTCAACGCCTTCCTTACGCTCTTTTTTCTCACCAAAACCGCCCTTAGAAAGCAGCAATCGGGCAAGGCGTCTTCTCAATGCAGCAGGAATCGGAGACATGGGCAACATGAGATAAGACACCAGATTCTGTATGTTCAACGGACGGGAGAATATACTCATGCTGAGCTTGAACAGTTGCAGCAGTTGAGGATTGCTGTCTCTGAGTGTTGAATGCACCTGTGGACGATCCCAAGTGTATAGCGTATGGTTCAATCTCACATTATCACGATTAATTACCACCGTGCCTTCGGGAAGCTCTTTGATTTGAGCGAACCAATCGTATGCATCATTGACATCATCAAACTCAATGAGCTTTATTCTGTCTATATTCACTCCTTGAGGTTTTGAATCCTCGTTCACCGTCTTTGTGATTATTGTTCCCTTGCATCCAATGGATAGCAGGGTCCGTTGAATGATGTGTGGAATCTCACTCCACGGGCAGTCCACTTGAATTTCCTCAACACATCCATTCAGGTAGTTGGATTTATCGTACACCTCGCTGATCCGTCGCCAACAATCCGCAAAGCCCATTGCCTTGAAATCTTTCTCTATACTTGAAAGCACATCAATCTTACGGGCATCGGGATTATCACATTTTCCATCCCAACCTGCCATAATTAATGCATCGCGCCATTGCAGCAACTTCGCTGCCACCCCTAATGGATCCACATGGGCCGCCTGCTCAAAAACGGTACCAGGGATGTGATTCATCATCACCTTATGATACTCGGCCTCACGTTCAACATCGGATTTTGTTGCCAGGTGGATTCCTGCTCGCAGCTGCAGCTGATCGAGCAACCCCATATTGCCGACGTATGTGGTACCAATCACTTTAGGCGAATCACCAAGGTATGTGTCGCCATCATAGAAAGGACTATAGATTATCTTCATGTCATTACTGAATATAGCACTATATTATTAATCGAGACTTTGGTAATGAGCAAGTTTGATAGCCTCCATTAGGCGTGGGTCATCGAACTTGCCAACATTTTCGTAGATTGTTCTTAGTATAAATCCCATGAACATGTTGTCACCTACGGGTGGGGGTAATTCTTCTTTTGGCGTACTCTCTATGATGGTTTTAGCAGTGCCGTTAATCTCGTCCATGAAGATGATATGATGTTCGTGAGGTCGATGACAAATATCACTGACCATGTCAAACAGATCTTTATAAAGATATTTTAGGTCATAAAATGTCAGGTTCTTGTCAAATAATTTTGCAGTAAGTATGTCAACATACTCATCATCAGAGATCTTTATGTTATGATAGCAATCATATAATGCCTCTTTATCATCGCGAAAGTATTCGGTACGTTTCACCTTGAACTTGCAGCAATTGATAAAGTCGTCCAAGTCCACATCTGTTACTATGGCAGGGCCACCTGCCCAATGCTGATCTCTTTCGGGGATATATTCCTCCCAATCGATTCCTTCTAATTCATTAATAGCATCATGGAAGAAATCATATCTATCTTCAGCACTATTGAAAGGCCCATTCTCAGCTATTTCCTGTTCGATGGCTTTTTTGAGTATTTTCACGTCACCATCTCTGATGCTTGCATAGGTTGTATGCTCGCCAGAATCAACATCGTAACGGAGTTTGTAAAACTTTCGGCGCGGGTTATTATTAAGGTACTCTTTGGCCGCATTGCGACACCATTCCATTCTTTTTTTCATACGATCCCAGTAGGCTTGAGCCACTTCTAAATCGCTGAATTTCTTGTCGTCGATTCCAAACATATTCTTTCAAATTATAGTTTAACGTGAGGTTAATATGGTCAATCGTGATTCGTAAATGCTGTTGACGTTGCAAAAATACGAAAAAAAAACGAAGTAATCAAGTATTAGGACGCGTGCATCGTTGATTGCCTCATGGGCCTCTTTTTGCTCTTCGTCAGTGAGTTTTAGATATTTCATAATACTTGAAGTTAATTGTGTTAAGATTAATCTCGTAATGCTCAATTTCCGCGCCTTGACTATAGGATGTTTCTCAGGAACGGATGGATGGTTTCGTCATTCACTGATGCGATACGGATGTCTGATGTGATGAATGCCCGTTCTTCCATTGACATCATTGACCACAAATTCTCGTCACAGACCTTGACCATTGAATAATACATGCGATGGAGAACTTTTTCACGCACATTTGTCGGGTACTTGTCCCACCACTGATTCGCGGTTGCGGCAAGATAAACCATCCCTAATTCTTCATCGTGATATTTGAGACGTGGCGAAGTGACCAGATCTAAGGCAATTTCCATTGCCCCGTTAAAGTCAAAAAGCGTTTTTCCCAGCTCATAAATATCTAACTTCGCATTCTTAAACCAATCGATGTACTGAGGAAGATAAGTCGCTTCTTCAATTTCACGAAGTCTCTGGATGGCTGTCAACCGATAGTAGTCACAACATTGTTCATCATTCCACACGGCGATGAGGGCATCCTGTTGTTCAATGATATCAAAGAATATTGCTGCGAGGCGAGGTTTGCGGTTTGGAAACACCTTCACATCTTGCATGAACAGCGGTAACCACTCGTCACGCTCCTTGATAATAGTGCGCCACTCTGGTGCATGGCTATCAAGGAAATTGATAAGTAGGTCAAACTCGCCAACATACCTGGTACTCTCATTGAATTGTTGTAATAATGATGTGATTCTTGCCATAATATCTATGTGATCTTATTGTTAATGATGCCTTTAAACAGCAACTGCCAATGTCAAAATCATGTTCTAAGCATTTACCACTAAATAATTCTTTGGATTATCCTGAATTTGACTATCGACGCAATATTGCGACAGAATACAACGGGGAGGATAAAGATACTAGCCCTGTTATCAACATATCCTTTTCTCATCCAGCAATGCCATATCTTTACGTTATATTGACTTTCAAGACGTTTGCACTCTTTTATATATGCTATACCATGTTTTTTATTCTTTTTATATTTTTGTGTTACGGAAAAGTGTGCCATTTCATGCAATAACACTCTTTTCAGTATTTCTTCATTGCCAACGATTCTCTTGCTTACTTTAATGGATGGATTTTTAACACGACGATTCTTGTCTATTTCAAATTCGAATATGCCAACAATAGTTTTAAAACTTTTGCTGAGAAAGCCCATCTTGGCACGCTTCAGTTTTCCCTCAAAATACAATTGGTTGTATTCGTCAAACCGCAGTCGTAAATCATCCTTTGCTATCTCCATGTATATGTCTTACTTATATCTTTTTGTCGGTTCGTTGTCAATTCTGTAATCGACAGTCCAACCGTCAGTGATGATGGTGATGTCGTGCCTATAGCCGTCCTTGCGGCAACGGAAATCGCCAACATACCTGTTCCCAACCTCATGGCCAACTGAAAGATTAACGGCGTCGTATCCTTCTTTGGTCAGTATCTTATCGACCACATTCTTTAATGCGCCTAAGGTATAGGCGTGATCATAGCCGTAGTCTTGAATGAATTTATACAATAAACTACGACCACCCGTTAATCGTTGAGCAATCCAAACGATTAACAGCACTCCTATGACGATGGGAATGGAGATTATTAGTACAATTCCCAATGCTTCTAAAAAATCCATGATATCTCTTTTTAATCGTTAATATTGAATCAGGTCAGATTATA
>Ga0310697_10002607_pt1 | contig 18916 bp, 14 predicted proteins | sample 172DNAGHGlowgp2_FD_203883 | JGI IMG/M metagenome (GOLD analysis project Ga0310697, IMG submission 203883) | Sheep rumen microbial communities from Palmerston North, Manawatu-Wanganui, New Zealand - 1728 DNA GHGlow gp2 (v2) (version 2) | ecosystem: Host-associated > Mammals > Digestive system >... | reverse complement strand
TGTTCACGCCCACGAGGTCGCCCTTGTCCCAGATGTCGTTGGTGTCCACCCAGATGTGGTAGCCTTCGTCGGTGAGGATGGTCAGGTGGTAGTGGTTGCCTTTGTAGAGCATGAAATGCACTTCGCCGGCCACGACGCCGTCTTCCAGGTGGTCCAGCAGGTCCACCTGCTCGAAGCGGACTTCCACGCGGACCTTGTCGCCGGCGGCGAGGCCCGCCTGCGGCAGGCACTCGAAGGTGGCGCCCAGCATCTCCACGTGCGTCTCATCGGCCATCTTGCCTTCGAAGACGTTGCGCGTGCGCTCCTTGTGCATCACCTGGATGTCGTCCGGGTCGATGTAGAGCATCACCTCGCTTCCGACCGGATAGGGGTCGTAGTCCTGGATCATGAGCTCGTAGCCCGTGTCCGTGTCGACCCACATCTCGTAGTGGACACCCTTGAAGATGCAGGAATTGACGGTGGCCTTGAACTGGCACTTGGCCGGGTCCGTGGTGAAGTAGATGTCCTCGGGACGGACCACGACGTCGACGGGCACGTCCTCGCCGAAGCCTTCGTCCACGCAGTCGAACTCGTGCTTGATGAAGGCCACGCGGCGGTCGCGCAGCATCCTGCCTTTGAGGATGTTGCTCTCGCCGATGAAGTCTGCCACGAAGCAGTTGACCGGCTCGTTGTAGATGTCGGTCGGGGTGCCGATCTGCTGGATCTTGCCTTCGTTCATCACCACGATGGTGTCGGACAGCGTCAGGGCTTCCTCCTGGTCGTGCGTGACGTAGATGAAGGTGATGCCCAGCTTCTTGTGCATCTCCTTGAGCTCGATCTGCATGTCCTTGCGCATCTTGAGGTCAAGGGCGGCGAGGGGCTCGTCGAGCAGCAGGATCTTCGGCTGGTTGACCAGCGCGCGGGCGATGGCCACGCGCTGCTGCTGGCCGCCGGAGAGCGACTCCACGTCGCGGTCTTCGTAGTCCGACATGCTGACGAGCTTGAGCACGCGCTTGACGCGCTTCTCGATCTCGTCCTGCGGGACTTTCTGCAGTTTGAGGCCGAAGGCGATGTTGTCGTAGACGTCCAGGTGCGGGAAGAGCGCATAGCGCTGGAACACCGTGTTGAACGGCCGTTTGTAGGGCGGGATGCCGGAGATGTCCTTGCCGTCGAGGAGGATCTCCCCCTCGTCGGGGGCCAGGAATCCGGAGATGAGGCGCAGGGTCGTGGTCTTGCCGCAGCCCGACGGGCCCAGCAGGGTCACGAATTCCCCCTTGCGGATGTAGAGGCTGATATCATCGAGGACGACCTTGTCGCCGAACCTCTTGCTGACGTGCTTGAGGTCGATGATGTGTTCTTCGCCCGCCATCCCTACCAGAGTTTGAGGCGGAGGTTGTAGAGGACGCCGAAGCTCAGGCAGAAGGCCTCATTCCAGCCGTCGTACATGGCGAGGGCGTGGAGGCGGAGGTCCTGCGAGTCGCGGAGCGGGTAGAACTCGAACACGGCGCCGAGGTTCCACCGGTTGTCGTCATAGATATTCTTGTCGGTGCAGAAGAAATTGCCGCGCAAGGAGATGTCCCAGCGGTCGGAGGGTGCGTAGTCCACACGGCCGTGGAAGGTGCTGCCCTGGAGCAGGCCGGAATAATCTTCGTTGAGTCCGCAGGTGCTGGTCCAGTCGAGGGTCAGCGTCCAGTCGCCCAGCAGGAACTGGTTGCCCAGGGCGAAGAGCCAGTCATACTGCCCCTTGTCGGTGCCGAGTGCGGTGACGCTCCACAGCGGGGAGTACCAGGCGTAGTCGCCGCTCCACTGGGCGGAATAAGTCCACAGGCCGCTGCCGAAGGGGCGCTCGCCGAAGGGCGAGGTGGTCATCTGCAGGCTGAAGGTGGAGAGCTCGGAAGGGGTCGTCCAGGCCACCTTGCCGCCCCACTGGTACGGGGAGAGCTCGTTCCAGAGCGGGGATGCGAGGATCGGGTGGACTTCCCAGTCCCAGTCGTCATACTCGTGTCCGCCGGTGGTGATGCAGTCCTTGCCGAGGGTGAATGTCCAGCTGCCGAACGTGAAATCCGCCTTGAGGAAGTCGATCCAGTTGGTGGTGTCGGAATAGCCGAGGCCCTTGAACATGACCCAGGGGTCGGCTTCTGCGCCGAACAGGGTCTCACCTACGAGCCAGTGGTTCGCGACGGTCCAGGAAAAATGCTCCGAGGCGGAGCCTTCAAAAAGGGTGTAGAGGGAAGAATTGCCGAGGTCGAAGCCGAAATCTTTGGGATTGGAGTACCAGCTCGGATTCAGGTCCAGGCGGGGGATGATGCTGAACTCGGCATAGTTACCGAGTTCGTCAGCCTCTTGCGAGTGCGCAAGCAAGCCGAGCAGCAGCTCTGCGATCGATAAAAGGTATTTCTTCATTTCCAACCATAAAAATGGGTTTGGTGAAACATCGGCGCAAAGATATATAATTTTTCAGTAAATTTGTGACCATCAGTTTACATTTATTTCACGCCATGTACGATTTTGACGAAATCATCGACCGGCGCGGTTCGCGCTGCATCAAATACGATACCCTGGAGGCCGAATTCGGCCGTCCCGACCTCAATGCCCTCTGGGTGGCGGACATGGATTTCCGCACGCCGGATTTCATCCTGGACGCGCTGCGGCGCCGCCTGGACCATCCGGTGCTGGGCTACCCCACCACGGGCTCCGACTATTTCGAGATCGTCTCGAAATGGGTGGAGGACCTCCACGGCTGGAAGGTCCCGGCTTCGTGCTTCCGCTACGTGCCGGGCATCGTCAAGGGATTCGGCTTCGCCCAGCGCTGCTTCCTGCAGCCCGGCGACAAGGTGATCATCCAGCAGCCGGTGTACCACCCGTTCCGGATCGTCCCAGAGGAGAGCGGCTTCGAGGTGGTGGACAATCCCCTGCGGCCCGTCTATGACGAGGATGGGTTCCTGAAGACCTATGAGATGGACCTGGAGGACTTCGAGCGCAAGATCGACGCCCGCACGAAGATGCTGGTGCTCTGCAACCCCCACAACCCCGGCGGCGTGACCTTCCCGGTGGAGACGCTGCAGGCGCTGGCGGAGATCTGCGACCGCCGGGGCATCATCGTCCTCTCCGACGAAATCCATTGCGAGATGCTCCTGGGCGGGGCGCAGCACCATCCCTTCGCGTCCGTGAGCGAGGCGGCCGCGCGCTGCAGCATCACCTTCATGGCCCCGTCCAAGACGTTCAACATCGCCGGCGTGGTGAGTTCCTACACCATCGTGCAGAATCCGGAGCTGGCGGCCAAATTCTTCAAGTACCTCGAGTCCAACGAGACCGACTATCCCCCGATCTTCTCCGCGGAGGCCACGCGCGCGGCATATACGGAGGCCGGCAAGGCCTGGCGCCGCGAGATGCTGGACTACGTGCAGGGCAACGTGGATTTCGTGGACGGCTGGCTGCGCGCCAACCTGCCGCAGGTGCGCGCGGTGCGCCCGGAGGCCTCGTTCCTCATCTGGCTGGACTGCCGCAAGCTGGGTCTCCCCCAGCCCGCGCTCGTGGACCTGTTCGTGAACAAGGCGCGCCTGGCGCTCAACGACGGGACGATGTTCGGCCCGCAGGGGGCGGGTTTCATGCGGCTCAATGCCGGATGTCCCCGCGCGAACCTGCAGGCCGCACTGGAAGCCCTGAAGGGGGCTATCGGATAGTTATTCGAGGGGTTTGAGGTCCTTGTCCGTCATGGCGCACACGCAGGAGTCGGACCAGACGTTCTCGGCGGTCTCGATCATGTCGAGCACCGTGTAGATCGGCAGGATCATGCCCATCACCTCCACGGGGGCGCCGACACCGGTCATCAGCGAGAGCGTGAGGAAGAAGCAGCCCATCGGCACGCCGGCGTTGCCGACCGCCGCGATGACCGCGATCAGCAGCCAGAGCAGCATCTGCCAGATGCTCAGCTCCATGCCGCCGCAGCGCATCACGAAGAGCGAGGTCACGAGGATGAAGGCGGCGCAGCCGTTCATGTTGATGGTCGTGCAGATCGGCAGCACGAAGCGCGAGACCTTCGTGTTGACCTTCAGGCGCTCCTCCGCCGAGGAGAGCGTGACCGGCAGCGTGGCGGCGGAGCTCTTGGTGAAGAAGGCCATCACCACGGCCGGGCTCATGGCCTTGAAGACCTTGAACGGGTTGAGCCCGCGGGCCAGCAGGAAGAGCGGCAGCACGATGACGAACTGGATGAGGTTGCAGGCCAGGATGACGGCCGCCCAGCGGCCGAGGGAGCCCAGGATGAGCCCGCCGGAGAGCTGTGCGCTGAGCTGGGCCGAGAAGGCCACGATGCCCAGCGGGAGGGTCTTGATAAGGGCCTTGATGAGGATGAAGAAGATCTCCTGGATGCCCATGATCCCGTCCACCACCACGGCCTTGCGTTCCGACTCGGGCATCACGCCGATGGCGAAGCCGAAGGCCACGGCGATCAGCAGGATCGACAGGACGTTGCCGGACAGGACCGGCTGGATGATGTTGTTGGGGATCACGGAGACGATGTGGTCGTAGAAACTCCCCTCCGCCTCTACCCCGCTGCCGGAGGTCAGCATCTCGGGCGGGACCGGCGCCGGGTGGATCAGCAGGTACACGACCAGGCCGACGGCGGCGGCCATGAAGGTGGTCGAGAAGGTATAGACCAGGGTATGCGTGAAAATCTTCTGCGCGTCGCGCTGACGCCCGAAGTTGATCAGGGTCGTCAGGATCGCGAGGGCGACGGTCGGGATGGCAAGGAACTGGAAGAGGCGCGTGTACACCGTGGCGAGGAACGTGCAGACGGCATCGATGGCGCCCACATGCAGCAGGCCGAGGACGGTGCCGAGCACGAGCGCTCCGAGCCACAGGATGAGTTGCTTGTTGGATTCTTTCATCTCAGATCTTGGATTTCGCGTAGACAAAGTTAGTGATATTTTCCGTTGGACACGGAAAGTCAAGGAAAAATTGTTATATTTGCAGGAGTTATGCTATATGTGTATTGCCAGACTCCGCAACGAGACCGAGGATAGGAGGCGTAGAACCCTCCCACATTCCCGGAAATTCGGTAATCCCATCCACCCAATCAGAATTTTCGCCCTTCATAATTGCAATTGACAATCTCGGTTTGTCTTGCCGTTAGGGGCCTTAGTATATAGAAATGAACGTCAACGTGATGGTGGCTGACGCCAGCCACACCCGCTTTGCGGAAGAAATCTGCCAGGAGATATACATTTCCTCCCTGGAGCGCAAGACCGGTATTGCGAAACGTACACCGGAGTACATCAACGAGAAGATCCTGGCCGGCAAGGCTGTGATCGCCCTGTCGGACGAAGGCGAGTTCGCCGGCTTCTCCTACATCGAGTCCTGGGGCGGCAAGAGCTTCGTCGCCAATTCCGGACTCATCGTCGCCCACAAGTTCCGCGGCATGGGCATCGCCAAGCGGATCAAGGAGCAGACCTTCATCCTCTCGCGCAAGCTCTTCCCGGATGCCAAGATCTTCTCCATCACCACGGGCGCGGCCGTGATGAAGATGAACTACGAATTCGGCTTCCGCCCGGTCCCCTACACCGAACTCACCGACGATCCCGAGTTCTGGAAGGGCTGCGAGGGTTGCCGCCACTTCGACATCCTGCAGAGCCACGACTACAAGATGTGCATCTGCACCGGCCTGCTCTACGACCCCAAGGAGCACCTGGAGATCCACCATCCCGGAGAATAAAAGACCTATCAGATATGGAAAAGAAAAAGAAAGTCGTCGTCGCATTCAGCGGAGGTCTGGACACCTCCTACACCGTCATGTACCTCGCCAAGGAGAAAGGCTACGAGGTCCATGCCGCCTGCGCCAACACCGGCGGATTCAGTGCGGAGCAGCTGAAGACCAACGAGGAGAACGCCTACAAGCTGGGCGCCACGAAGTACGTCACCCTGGACGTGACGCAGGAGTATTATGCCAAGAGCCTCAAGTACATGGTCTACGGCAACGTCCTCCGCAACGGCACCTACCCCATCTCCGTCTCTTCCGAGCGGATCTTCCAGGGCATGGCCATCGCCCGCTACGCCAACGAGATCGGCGCGGACGCCATTGCGCACGGCTCCACGGGCGCCGGCAACGACCAGGTCCGCTTCGACATGACCTTCCTGGTGATGTGTCCCCAGATGGAGATCATCACCCTTACGCGCGACGGCAACCTCTCCCGCAAGGACGAGGTGGACTACCTCAATGCGCATGGCTTCAACGCGGATTTCGCGAAGCTCAAATATTCCTACAACGTAGGCATCTGGGGCACGTCCATCTGCGGCGGCGAGATCCTCGATTCGCGCCAGGGCCTGCCCGAGAGCGCCTACCTCAAGCAGGTCACCAAGTCCGGCTCCGAGATCCTGAGCCTGGGCTTCGAGAAGGGCGAGCTCAAGAGCGTCAACGGCGTGGAGTACACCGACAAGATCGCGGCCATCCAGGCCGTGGAGGCCGTGGGCGCGCCCTACGGCATCGGCCGCGACATGCACGTGGGCGACACCATCATCGGCATCAAGGGCCGTGTGGGCTTCGAGGCGGCCGCCCCGATGCTCATCATCGGCGCCCACAAGTTCCTGGAGAAATTCACCCTGTCCAAGTGGCAGCAGTACTGGAAGGACCAGGTGGCCAATTGGTACGGCATGTTCCTGCACGAGAGTCAGTACCTCGAGCCCGTGATGCGGGATATCGAGGCCATGCTCGAGAGCAGCCAGCGCAACGTCAACGGCACCGTGACCCTCGAGCTGCGCCCCTACGGCTTCTCCACCGTGGGCGTGGACTCCCCCGACGACCTCGTGAAGAGCAAGCTCGGCGAGTACGGCGAGACCCAGAAGGGCTGGACGGCCGAGGAGGCCAAGGGCTTCATCAAGGTTACGTCCACGCCGCTGCGCGTCTACTACGGCAACCACAAAGACGAATTCCTCGATGATTAGGGCCGGCATCATCGGAGGCGCCGGCTACACGGCGGGCGAGCTGCTCCGCATCCTGGTCAACCACCCGGAGGTGGAGATCGCGTTCGTGCACTCCACCAGCAACGCCGGCAACTTCCTCTGGGAAGTCCACGGCGGGCTGCTGGGCGACACGGACCTGCGGTTCTGCGACAGCTTCGACCTCGGGGCCGTCGACGTGCTCTTCCTGTGCTCCGCCCACGGCAAGAGCCGGGAATTCTGGGTGGCGAACGCCTGCCCGGCCTCGCTGAAGGTCGTGGACCTCGCGCAGGACTACCGCGACGAGTCCGAGGGCTATGTCTACGGTCTGCCCGAGTGGCAGCGCGACCGCATCCGCACGGCCGCCAAGGTCGCCAACCCCGGCTGCTTCGCCACCGCCATCCAGCTGGCGCTGCTGCCGCTGGCCGCGGCCGGCCTGCTGCAGGATACGGTCCACGTGACCGCCATCACCGGCTCCACGGGCGCCGGCGTCAAGCCGTCGGCCACGACGCATTTCAGCTGGCGGACGGACAACCTGTCGGCGTACAAGGTCTTCGAGCACCAGCACCTGATCGAGATCCGGCGCAACCTTTCCCTGTTGCAGGAGAGCCGGCAGATCCCCCCGATCCAGTTCGTGCCGATGCGGGGCGACTTCGCCCGCGGCATCTTCGCCTCCGTCACGACGGACTGCCCGCTGACGGGCGAAGAGGCGCTCGCGCTCTACCGCGACTACTACGCCGATGCGGCGTTCACCTTCGTCTCCGACCGCCCCGTGGACCTCAAGCAGGTGGTCAACACCAACAAGTGCATCGTGGCCCCGGAGGTGCACGACGGCACGCTGGTCGTCACGTCCGTGATCGACAACCTCCTCAAGGGTGCTTCCGGACAGGCCGTCCAGAACATGAACCTGATCTTCGGTCTTCCCGAGAAGACCGGCCTGAAGCTGAAGGCATCAGCATTCTGACAAACGATATGGAACTTTTCGACGTATATTCCCTCTTCAATGTCACGCCCGTGCGGGCGCGCGGATGCACCGTCTGGGACGACCAGGGGCAGGAGTACCTCGACCTCTACGGCGGCCATGCGGTGATCTCCGTGGGCCACAGCCACCCCCACTACGTGGAGGCGCTCAAGGCCCAGCTCGACAAGATAGGCTTCTACTCCAACAGCGTGCGCAATCCGCTCCAGGAGGAGCTGGCGCACCGCCTCGGCGAAGCCAGCGGCTACGGCGACTACAGCCTCTTCCTCGACAACAGCGGCGCGGAGTCCAACGAGAACGCCGTCAAGCTGGCCTCGTTCCACACGGGGCGCGACCGCGTCATCGCCTTCCGCCGGAGCTTCCACGGCCGCACGTCCGGCGCCGTGGCGCTGACCGACAACCCGGCGATCGTCTCGCCCTTCAACGCCCACCACCGCGTGACCTTCTGCGACCTGAACGACGGCGAGACCGTGGCCGAAGAGCTCGCGAAGAAGGATGTGGCGGCGGTCATCATCGAGGGGATCCAGGGCTGCGGCGGCATCCATGAGCCCCAGCCCGGCTTCCTGCAGATGCTGTCGCGCACCTGTGAGCAACACGGTACGGTCCTGATCCTGGACGAGGTCCAGAGCGGCTACGGCCGCACCGGCAAGTTCTTCGCCCACCAGTGGGCCGGCATCCGCCCGGGCATCATCACGATGGGCAAGGGCATCGCCAACGGGTTCCCCTGCGGCGGCATCCTCATCGCGCCGAAGTTCCAGGCGCGCAAGGGCATGCTCGGCACCACCTTCGGCGGCAATTACCTCGCCTGCGCCGGCGCCCTGGCCGTGCTCGACATCATCGAGCAGGAAGGCCTGGTGGACAACGCCCGCGAGGTGGGCGCGTACCTCAAGGCCAACCTTCCGGCCAGCCCGCGCATCAAGGAAGTGCGCGGCCGGGGCCTGATGCTCGGCATCGAGTTCAACGAGCCTGTCGCTCCCCTGCGGCAGAAGCTCCTCTACGACAAGCACATCTTCACCGGCGTGGCCGGACAGGACATGATCCGGCTGCTGGCCCCGCTCTGCCTGACGAAGGCCGAGGCCGACCGGTTCCTCGAAGCTTTCTCCGAAGTACTTGCCCAATCATGAAATCCTTCTTCCACGTCAGCGACATCGGCGACCTCGGCGCAGCGCTCGAGGAAGCCCGGCAGGTGAAGGCCACGCCTTTCGCCTGGAAACATCTCGGCCAGGACAAGACCATCATGCTGGTCTTCTTCAACAGCAGCCTGCGCACGCGCCTGAGCAGCCAGAAGGCTGCGCTCAACCTGGGGATGAACCCCATCGTGCTCAACATCGGCAGCGACAGCTGGAAGCTGGAGACGGAGATGGGCGTGGTGATGGACGGCGACAAGTCCGAGCACCTGCGCGAGGCCATCCCCGTGATGGCCAGCTACTGCGACCTGATCGGCGTGCGCTCGTTCGCCGGCCTGCAGGACCGCGCCTACGACTACGGCGAGACGGTCCTGCGCCAGTTCCTCGAGTACAGCGGCAAGCCGGTGATCAGCCTCGAGTCGGCCACCGTGCATCCCTGCCAGGCCTTCGCGGACCTGATCACCATCGAGGAGTACAAGGAGAAGAAGCGCCCGAAGGTCGTCCTGACCTGGGCGCCGCACCCGCGCGCCCTGCCCCAGGCCGTGCCCAATTCGTTCGCCGAGTGGATGAACGCGGCGGATGTGGATTTCGTGATCACGCATCCGCATGGCTACGAGCTGGATCCCGCTTTTGCGGGCAATGCGCGCGTGGAATATGACCAGATGAAAGCCCTGGAGGGCGCCGACTTCGTCTATGCCAAGAACTGGAGCTGCCCGGGCGTGACGGATCCCGCCCAGTACGGGCAGATCCTCAGCAAGGACATGGGCTGGACCGTGGATGCGCGCCACATGGCCGTCACGGACAACGCCTTCTTCATGCACTGCCTGCCGGTGCGCCGCAACATGATCGTCTCGGACGAGGTGATCGACTCGCCCCGCAGCCTGGTGATCCCGGAGGCCGCCAACCGCGCCGTCTCCGCCCAGGTGGTGATGAAACGCATGCTCGAGAGCCTATGATCAGCGTCTACAAGGTCGGGGGCAACGTGGTGGGCGATCCGGCGGCGCTGGACCGCTTCTGCCGGCAGTTCGCTGCGGTGGAGGGACCGAAGGTCATCGTCCACGGCGGCGGCGTGCGCGCCAGCCAGGTCCAGAAGGCGCTGGGCCAGGAGCCCGTCAAGATCGAGGGGCGCCGCGTCACGGACGCGCAGACCCTCGAGGTGGTGACGATGGTCTATGCCGGCTGGTGCAACAAGGACATCGTGGCCCGCCTGCAGGCGCTCGGCTGCGATGCCATCGGCCTGTCCGGCTGCGACGGCGGCGTGGTCACCGCCCGCCGCCGGCCGCCCAAGACCCTCTCCGACGGGGTCACGACCGTGGATTTCGGCTTCGTGGGCGACGTCACGGCGGCCTCGGTCCGGCGCGACCTCGTGCTGCGCCTGCTGGACGCCGGGCTCGTGCCGGTGTTCTCCGCCATCAACCACGACGGGGCCGGACAGCTGCTCAATACCAACGCAGACACCATGGCGGCTGCAATTTCCGTCGCTTTGGGTGCAAAACTATTTTATTGTTTCGAAAAAAATGGCGTACTTTGTGACCGGAACGACGACAACAGCGTGGTTCCCGTCCTCGACCCGCCAACTTATCAACGATTGAAAGCCGAAGGACGCGTTGCCGAAGGGATGATACCCAAGCTCGACAATGCGTTCCGGGCCTTGCAGGACGGTGCCGCCGGAGTCGTGATCCGCAACGCCGACCTGGCCGTACCGGGAGGCACCGAGTTGAAGCTATGAGCCTGCACGAAGATTCCATACAGTTGCTGCGCCGGATGGTCCGCATCCCCTCCCTCTCGGGAGAGGAAGGGGCCGTGGCCGCCTGCGTGGGCGAGGCGTTGGATGCGTGGGGCATCCCCCACGAGCTGGTGCAGGGCAATCTCCTGGCGCTCAACCGACGGTTCGATCCCCACAAACCGACCCTCGCGCTGGATGCCCACCTCGATACGGTGCCCGTGAACAACGGTTACACGCGTGACCCTTTCGATTCGGGCAACGATCCTGAGATCATTTACGGACTGGGCTCCAATGACGATGGCGGAAGTGTAGTGTCTATGATTGCTGCATTCCGCCATTTCTTTGACCGGCAGATGCCCTTCAACCTGATGCTGATCCTCTCCCGCGAGGAGGAGGTGTCCGGCCCGGACGGCACGCGCTGGCTCTTCGCCCCGGACGGACTCTTCGCCGCCGGCGGGCGCTGGCCGATGCCGCGCCGCGTGATCGTGGGCGAGCCCACGGGGATGCGCGCGGCCACGAGCGAGCGCGGCCTGCTGGTACTGGACGGCGAGGCGCTGGGCGTCAGCGGCCATGCCGCGCGCGACGAGGGCGTCAACGCCCTCTACATCGCGCTGGACGACATCGCCGCGCTGCGCGCCCACCGTTTTACGCGGCATTCGCCGCTGATGGGCGACGTGCGGCTCACCGTCACGCAGATCGAGGCCGGCCGGGCGCACAACGTGGTCCCGGACCGCTGCCGGTTCGTCGTGGATATCCGCCCCACGGAGCAGTACACCAATCCGGAGATCCTCGCGGAGCTGCAGGCGCTGTGCCGCAGCACGCTGACGGCGCGCAACCTCGCCAACCGCTCCTCCGCCACGGCGCCGGACTCTCCCCTGCTCCGCGCCGCCGCGCAGCTCGGGATCGAGACCTTCTCTTCGCCGACCACCTCGGACTGGATGCGCATCCCGTGCGATGCCCTCAAGATGGGGCCCGGCGACTCCGCCCGCTCGCACCGGCCGGACGAATACATCCTTGCGCGCGAGGTCGCGCAGGGCATTGATGGATATATAGCTTTTATTGAGACTCTGTATGGCTACTCTTTGGAATAAAGGTACTTCCGCAACGGAGGCAGTAGACCGTTTCACCGTTGGCAACGACCGGGTCCTGGACCGCCGGCTCGCCCGCTATGACGTGCAGGGCTCGCTGGCGCACATCAAGATGCTGGAGCACATCGGCCTGCTGGGCGCGGACGAGCTCGCGGCGCTGACCGCGGCGCTCGGGCGCATCGCCGACAGCATCGAGGCCGGCACCTTCGTCCTCGAAGACGATGTCGAGGACATCCATTCCCAGGTGGAGCTGCTGCTGACCCGGGAGCTCGGCGAGATGGGCAAGAAGATCCACTCCGGGCGGTCCCGCAACGACCAGGTCCTCGTGGACATCAAGCTCTTCCTGCGCGACGAGCTCAAGACCGTCCGTGAGGAGGTCCTGACCCTGTTCCGCACCCTGCAGGGACTCAGCGAGAAATACAAGGAGGTGCTCCTGCCGGGCTATACGCACGCGCAGGTGGCGATGCCCTCGTCCTTCGGCCTGTGGTTCGGCGCTTACGCCGAGGCCCTCGTGGACGACATGTACCTGCTGGGCGGCGCCTACAAGGTCGTGGACCGCAATCCGCTCGGCTCCGCCGCCGGATACGGCAATTCCTTCCCGCTGGACCGCCAGATGACCACGGACCTGCTGGGCTTCGCCTCGCCGGTCTACAACAGCGTGGCGGCGCAGATGCAGCGCGGTCGCACGGAGCGCGCCGTCGCCTCGGCGCTGGGTTCCGTGGCCCTGACGCTCAACAAGTTCGCCGCGGACTGCTGCCAGTACATGTGCCCCAATTTCGGGTTCATCCATTTCCCGGACGAGCTCACCACGGGCTCCAGCATCATGCCCCACAAGAAGAATCCCGACGTCTGGGAGATCCTGCGCGGCAAGTGCAACCGCATCCTCGCTTGCGAGAACGAGATCGCGATGCTGTGCAGCAACATGCCGCACGGCTATCACCGCGAGTACCAGCTCCTCAAGGACATCCTCTTCCCCACCCTCGAGCTGATGCACGAGTGCCTGCAGATGGCGGACTATATGCTCGGCTACATCGAGGTGAACGAGCACATCCTCGACAACCCGCTCTACGACTACCTGTTCACCGTGGAGGAAGTCAACCGGCGCACGCTCGCCGGCACGCCTTTCCGCGAGGCCTACAGGCAGGTGGGCGTCGAGGTCAACGAGGGCCGCTTCCGCTACAGCGGCGGCGAGACCGCGGGCCTGCACGCTTCTGACCTGGGTCACACCCACCTGGGTAGCCTGGGCAACCTTTGCAACGACAAGATCGCCGCGCTGATGGACGCGGCCTCCGACTGGAAATAAGTAAACACACAGCATATGTCGACACACAAGAAAGTGAAACTCGTCCTGCAGAACGGACGCACAATGGAAGGCTGGGGCTTCGGCTACGACGGCCCGTGCGACGGAGAAGTGGTCTTCTCCACGGCCATGGTAGGCTATACCGAGAGCCTCACGGACCCTTCTTTCTCGGGCCAGATCCTCTGTCTGACCTACCCGATCCTGGGCAACTACGGCATCACCGAAATGGAGAGGGACGAAAACGGCCTCTTCAAGGGTTTCGAATCCGAGAAGATCCACATCCGCGGACTCGTCGTGACGGATTACAGCGAGGAATACAGCCACTGGGACGCCGTCAAGAGCCTGGGCGCCTGGATGGATGAACAGAAGATCACCGGCATCTTCGGGATCGACACCCGCCTGCTCACCCAGATCCTGCGCGAAGAGGGCTCCATGCTCGGCCGCATCGTGCCGGCCGACGACGATTCTGCGTTCGAGGTGGCGGATCCCAGTAAGGAGAACCAGGTGGCCAAGGTCTCCTGCAAGGAGATCATCCGCTACGGGAAGGGCGACAAGAAGGTCGTCCTGGTGGACTGCGGCGTCAAGCACCAGATCCTGCGCAACCTGATCATCCGGGGCGTCGAGGTCATCCGCGTGCCCTGGGACTACGATTTCAACCAGCTGGAGTGGGACGGACTGTTCATCTCCAACGGTCCCGGCGACCCGGTCCACTGCACCGCCACGGTGGAGCACATCCGCCAGGCCATGCAGACCGGCAAGCCCATCTGCGGCATCTGCCTGGGCAACCAGCTGCTCGGCATCGCCGCCGGCGCCAAGACCTATAAGTTGAAGTACGGCCACCGCAGCCACAACCAGCCGGTGCGCCAGGCGGGCACGACCCGTTGCTACATCACGGCCCAGAACCATGGCTATGCGCTCGATGAGAGCACCCTGCCCGCCGAGTGGGAGCCCTACTTCATCAACATGAACGACGGCACCAACGAGGGGATCCGGCACAAGTCCAAGCCGTTCTTCTCCGCCCAGTTCCACCCCGAGGCCTCCAGCGGCCCGGAAGATACCGAATTCATTTTTGACGACTTTATCTCCCAGTTATGATCGACTCCACAATCAAGAAAGTACTGGTGCTCGGATCGGGCGCCCTCAAGATCGGCGAGGCCGGCGAATTCGACTACAGCGGCTCGCAGGCCCTGAAAGCCCTCCGCGAAGAGGGCATCAAGACCGTTCTCATCAATCCCAATATCGCCACGGTCCAAACTTCCGAGGGAGTTGCCGACAAGGTCTACTTCCTGCCTGTCACGCCTTTCTTCGTCGAGAAGGTGATCAAGAAGGAGAAGCCGCAGGGGATCCTGCTCGCCTTCGGCGGACAGACCGCCCTCAACTGCGGCGTGGAGCTCTACAAGAACGGCATCCTCGAGGCCAACGGCGTCAAGGTGCTCGGCACCCCGGTGCAGGCCATCATCGATACGGAAGACCGCGAACTCTTCGTGGAGCGCATGGACGAGATCGACATCAAGACGATCAAGTCGCACCCGGCCGCCAACCTGGAGGAGGCCCGCGCCGCCGCCCGCGAGGTCGGCTACCCGGTGATCCTGCGCGCCGCCTACGCGCTGGGCGGCCTGGGTTCCGGTTTCTGCGAGAACGAGGCCGAGCTGGAGACCATCGCCCGCAAGGCGTTCTCCTTCTCGCCCCAGGTGCTCGTCGAGAAGTCCCTGCGGGGCTGGAAGGAGATCGAGTTCGAGGTGATGCGCGACAGCTACGACAACTGCATCGCGGTCTGCAACATGGAGAATTTCGACCCGCTCGGCATCCACACCGGCGAGAGTATCGTGGTCGCTCCCTGCCAGACCCTGACCAACGACGAGTGCAACTTCCTCCGCAAGAAGGCCATCGACATCGTGCGCCACGTCGGCATCGTCGGCGAGTGCAACGTCCAGTACGCCTTCAGCCCCGACGGCGAGGACTACCGCGTGATCGAGATCAACGCCCGCCTCAGCCGCTCTTCCGCGCTGGCCTCCAAGGCTACGGGCTATCCCCTCGCCTTCATCGCCGCCAAGATCGGCCTGGGCTACGGCCTCCACGAGCTCAAGAACACCGTCACCAAGACGACGCCGGCGTTCTTCGAGCCGGCGCTGGACTACGTGGTCTGCAAGATCCCGCGCTGGGACCTCAATAAGTTCAAGGGCGTGTCCCGCGAGATCGGCTCGAGCATGAAGAGCGTCGGCGAGGTGATGGCCATCGGCCGCACCTTCGAGGAGGCGATGCAGAAGGGCCTGCGCATGATAGGCCAGGGCGCCAACGGTTTCGTCTGCAACAAACCCATCAAGGCGGAGGACCTGGACGACCTGCTTCGTCATCCGACGGACATCCGCATCTTCGCCATCGCCGCCGCCTTCGAGGCCGGCTACACCGTGGACCGCATCTACGAGCTGACCAAGATCGACCGCTGGTTCCTCTGCCGGCTCGCCGGGATCGAGGCCACCTACCAGGAACTCGAGTCCTGCAAGCGCCTGACGGACATCGGTTTCGACCTGCTCCGGAAGGCCAAGTGCCAGGGCTTCTCCGATATCCAGATCGCGCGCGTGCTGGGCGTCCCGGAGGCCAAGGTACGCGAGTACCGTGCCTTCCTGGGCCTGCGCCCTTATGTCAAGCAGATCGACACCCTGGCCGCGGAGTTCCCTTCCTCGACCAACTATCTCTACCTGACCTACAACGGCGAGGTCGACGACATCACCTTCGAGGACGGCTCCAATACCGTGATCGTCCTGGGGTCCGGCGCCTACCGCATCGGCAGCTCCGTCGAGTTCGACTGGTGCGGCGTCAACGCCCTGAACACGCTTCGCAAGAGCGGCTACAAGGCCATCATGATCAACTACAACCCGGAGACCGTCTCCACGGACTATGATGTCTGCGACCGGCTCTACTTCGACGAGCTGAGCTTCGAGACGGTAATGGAGATCTGCGGCATGGAGAAGCCGTACGGCGTGATCGTGAGCGTGGGCGGCCAGATCCCCAACAACCTGGCCGTGCCCCTGATGCGGGCCGGCGTGCACATCCTGGGCACGACGGCGCACGATATCGACCGCGCGGAGGACCGCAACAAGTTCTCCCAGATCGTGGACAAGCTCGGCATCGACCAGCCGCGCTGGAGCGAGCTCACGACGATGGCCGACGTGGACAAGTTCGTCGACGAAGTCGGCTTCCCGGTGCTGGTGCGTCCTTCCTACGTGCTCTCCGGCGCCGCCATGAACGTCTGCTACAGCAAGGAGGACCTGCGGATCTTCCTCGACATGGCCGTCGAGGTGTCCGAGGAGCATCCGGTCGTGATCAGCTCCTTCATGCAGCGCTGCAAGGAGCTGGAGTGCGACGCCGTGGCCGACGGCGGCAAGGTGATCGCCTACGCGATCTCCGAGCATATCGAGTTCGCCGGCGTCCACTCGGGCGACGCCACGATCCAGTTCCCGCCGCAGAAGATCTACGGCATCACCGCGGCCAAGATCCGCAAGACCACGGCAGCGATCGCTGCCGAGCTGCATATCACCGGTCCCTTCAACATCCAGTTCCTCGCCACGGACAACTACATCAAGGTCATCGAGTGCAACCTGCGTGCGTCACGCTCCTTCCCGTTCGTGTCCAAGGTGCTGAAGGTCAACTTTATCGACCTGGCCACGCGCTGTATGCTCGGCCAGCGTCCGGAGAAGATCGACATCGACCCGTTCGAGCTGGAGTACGTGGGCATCAAGTGCTCGCAGTTCTCCTTCGCCCGACTGGGCAAGGCCGATCCGGTGCTGGGTGTCGACATGGCGTCCACCGGTGAGGTGGGCTGCATCGGCGACAACCTCGACGAGGCGCTGCTCAAGTCCATGCTCTCCGTCGGCCACCGCATCCCGCAGAAGTCCATCCTGATCTCCTCGGGCAACCCGATCCAGAAGGCCGACCTGCTGCGCGCCTGCCAGCTGCTTGCGACGAAGGAATACACGATCTACGCCACCGGCGGCACCTGGCGCTACCTGGTGGACAACGGCGTGCCGGCCCACCGGGCCCTCTGGCCCAACGAGGAGGAGCCCGGCGTGCCCGCCGCCCTGGACCTGATCCGCAAGCACGAGGTGGAACTCGTGATCAACATCCCGAAGAATTTCACCCGCAAGGAGCTCAGCAACGGCTACATGATGCGCCGTGCGGCCATTGATTTCAACGTGCCGCTGATCACCAACAGCCGTCTCGCGACGGCGTATATCCGCGCGTTCTGCTCGGTGCCGATGGATTCCATCAGCATCAAGAGCTGGGACGAGTATTAGCGGTCTCTGCGCAGCGTGGCCCGGTCGCGGTTCATCTATCACCTCCTGGCCCTGGCCGTCGTGGCGGTCTGGGGGGTGACCTTCGTTTGCACGAAGGAACTGATCCGCGCCGGGCTGCAGCCTGCGGAGATCTTCGCGATCCGCTTCACCCTCGCCTATGCGGGCATCTGGGTGATCTCCCTGATCCCCGGCGTCTCTTCGGTCGCTGGCCATGCCGCTCCGACATCCCCTGATTCTTCGGCACCGGCTGGCTCTCCCGCTCCGTCATTCGCCGGCTCTGACCGGCGGATCCTATGGAGCCGCACCTGGCAGGATGAACTGATGTTCGTCTTCCTCGGCATCTCCGGCGGATCCTTCTATTTCCTGACGGAAAACACGGCCCTGGCCTACACGCAGGCCAGCAACGTGGCGTTCCTCGTGTGCATCGCGCCGCTGCTGACGGCCCTGCTCACGGTCGTATACCGACGCGTGCGCAAGGACCGTTTCGCCGCGGCGATGGAATCCGTCGGTCGCAGCTGGATGCTGATCGGCGGCACGGTCCTCGCCCTGACCGGGATGGCGATGATGCTCTTCGACGGCGCGCGGCTGCAGGTCTCGCTGCGCGGCGACCTGCTGGCCCTGGCGGCGGCGTTGTGCTGGGCGTTCTACAGCCTGTTCATGGGCAAGATGACGGAGGAGTACGGCGCGCTCTTCGCCACGCGCAAGGTTTTTATTTACGGCCTGTTGACGATCATCCCCTTCCTGCTCGACGGCGACGGCTTCCCCCTGGAGCCGCTCCGCCAGCCGGCCGTGATCGGCAACCTGCTGTTCCTCGGGCTTGTCGCTTCCCTCGCCTGCTTCGTGGCCTGGAACCTGGTGATGTCCAAGCTTGGCAACATCACGGCGACCAACTACGTCTACCTCAATCCGGTGTTCACGCTGGTCTCCGCAATGATCCTGCTCGGCGAGCGCCTGACGCCTGCCGGCGCCATCGGCTCCGCCCTGATCCTGCTCGGCGTCATCGTCGCCGGCCAGACCGGCCGGCACCCGTCCCGGAAGGAGCAAGCCTAAGGGCTTGCCGTCCCTGCCTTTCCTGCCTTTCCTGCCTTTCCTGCCTTTCCCTGCCTTTCCCTGCCTTTCCCTGCCTTTCCCTTTCCCTTTCCCTTTCCCTGTTCTCCCTGCCTTCCCGTTCATTTCCCTTACCTGTTTTCCTCATCCGCGGGCATGTCGCTGACTGCGCCAGGGGCACAGAACGGCGATTTCGCCCCTGGCAGTATTGTTTTTGATTTATCAGGGGCGCTGAGCCATGTTTTTGCCCCTGGCAGCGTTGTTTTGGACTTACCAAGGGCACTGAACAGCGATTTCGCCCCTGGCAGTATTGTTTTCGATTTACCAGGGGCGCTGGGCTGCGTTTTTGCCCCTGGCAGCGTTATTTGGGGTTTACTAGGGGCACAGAACGGCGATTTCGCCCCTGGCAGTATTGTTATTGATTTACCAGGGGCGCTGTGTCATG
>Ga0310697_10002605_pt1 | contig 18929 bp, 21 predicted proteins | sample 172DNAGHGlowgp2_FD_203883 | JGI IMG/M metagenome (GOLD analysis project Ga0310697, IMG submission 203883) | Sheep rumen microbial communities from Palmerston North, Manawatu-Wanganui, New Zealand - 1728 DNA GHGlow gp2 (v2) (version 2) | ecosystem: Host-associated > Mammals > Digestive system >... | reverse complement strand
CTAAACCCTCAAACAAGCTTTTGAGCAGTGACAAAGATGACACAACCTCATCGTTTTCATCGGCATCCAAAAATCGGATTACGAATTCCGAACTAACATTATGTGATAACTCTTGATTCAGCAAGACAACGAGCATATCCTTTTCGTCCCGGCTAAAGTTTTTTATCTCATCAGGCAAAGCACCCTTCAATGCTTTTACAGTCTGTTTTTTCTTTAATCGCAGATAGGTTTGCCTTACCAAGTTCGAAACCTTATTTTCTATAGGAGTCTCTTCTCTTAAAGCCTCACGGGAAATCCAGAAATAATCCTGTAAGTTTACATTGGAGAGTGATGGCTCAGATGCCAACCAAGTCAAACACTCTGGTTTATTCCATAACGACGTCCACTCTTCAGAAGATAGCTTCCCCGACTTGGCTTGTTTCTCCACTGCTCCCATATCTTTAATCAAGCCTCCATCTTTCTGTCTAACATACAAATCATCTATGTTTTCTCTGAGGACACTATTGTACTCCAGCACCATCAATTTTACCAGTATTTCCGGATTTATCTCATCGAAGCCCGCCACTTTAGCCATCCTCATACGAATGTCAAGCGTGTTCAGGAAACGCTTCAATTGACGAGGGTTGCCGTTAAGGAATTTGGTCATAATTGGTATAATGGGCAACAAAACCTTGATGACACCAAAATCGACGTTGGCATTATCATGTCTTATTTGGGCTAAGTCATACTTGCTGTGTTTGTCGCTTTTCCTAAAATCAAGGAAATGCTGATGGACAGCTTTAAACTTGTCATCATCACCCATCTTGCTGCATAGCAGCAGTGTGATGTAGGTTTCTTGCTCCGAAAATGACAACTTCGGAATCCTATAAGGCAATTGTATCAGTTTTTCCATATAGTCAGAATACGGACTTGATATGGTTGTCTTTTCTATCTTATGCTTATATCGTTCCTCGATCGCATGTTCAATGATACGCTCGTCCGCTCCTATAACGAAGGCGGTTCGTTTCACATTCACAAACAATTTTACCGCCTCAAGGCATTTGATAATCCTGTCAGGTTCGCATCGGTCAAGGTCATCAATATAAACTATTACCGAACGGTATTCGGCATCTTCAACTATCTTTTCAAAATCCACCCTAAAACGGTCTATAAATCTTGAAACATTTCCTTTAATAACCTCTTCTTTCAACAGTTCGGCATCATCTTCCGTCAGTTCTTTTTCCCACTCATCTTTTGTCGGAAAGAGTTTTAGCAATTCTTCAGGCAGGATTTGCTGTCCAATCTTTTTCAGAAAAAACACACCAAGCTTCAAGTACTTTATCTTCTTGAGATAATCAAAACCATTCTTGAAAACATTCTGTCTCTTCTTTAGGTCTTCTTCCAAAGCCGACAACACTTTCTCTATCAGCGTCAGTTTTGTGTCTTCATAGTTTTCAAACTGCCAACTGTTAAACTGTATCTGAACGACCCTCTCTTTTTTGTTAGCCTTTTCCTTCATCCATTGCTCAACACCTTCTTTCATAAGAAGCATCAGGCTACTCTTACCAGAGCCCCAGTCGCCAAACACACCAATAGTTATAGGAAGCATAGTTGAATCCAACACAACTTCTTTAAGGAGGTCGGCATGAACTTGGTATCCTAATAAATCGTCTTTAGTTTCGTTATCTGACCACATTTATCTTAATTCTTATATTCAATCTGTTATTATCTTTTTATCGTCTATTCCCTTGATAAAATGCTTCAGCCTTGTTGTATATCTCCATGAAATTCATGTAGCTGCCATCAAATAATCCTTGCTTCAGAGGGACCCATTCGTTCTTCTCCGTCTTGGCATGGGCAAAGAATTCCGAATATGCGTCACCTCCAACAAGACTATTACGCATTATCCTTTCCGACAAGAACAAGCCATAGGGGAAAACTGCCTGACCTTGGGCAATGCTGCAATTGTAATAAACATACATCAGTGAGAACAGATGCTCCCATATTGAATAGTAGTCCTTGTATTCATCTTCGTTCAAGCAATAATCCTTGAAATACGGCTTCAGATTTCTTGACACCAATTCACTATATGGATAATACCAGCCGCTATTCATATAGAAATTAAGCGTATCCGGCTGCCAATGACTTGCACCAGCCAAATGTGCTAAAGGATACGGATAACTAGGACTCAACGCATGACCAGCTGGTACCTTTTTCTTCATCATCAGCGGCAATATCTGATAATACCCATATTTCACACACGAGATACCAATGGCATGAAACAGGAATGTCGCTCCCAACAGATGAAGACTAGATGTACCAACCACTGAGATTTCACCGTCTTTGAAGGGTTTCATGCAGAGCTTCACCAGCGCATTCACCAGCAATTCCTGCTGCTTCATTGTCCCATAGCGCACTATGACTATCGATGCCTCAATCAATTTCTCTACAGCCTTAATGTGATAGACAAGATAGGCCTTGAAACTCTCAGATGTGATACTGAAATTGTAGTCAGCATGCAACTGTATCTTCTCGTATGCTTTCTGAGCCTCATCCTCTATCATCTCCGTATAAGCAATTTCACTGTTAGGGGTAGATAATAGTCTTTTGATTTCCGTCACAAACTGCTCGCTGGTCATTTCTTGCTTGACCTTTGCTATTTGGGCATGAGTCTCTTCTTTGGAAGCGAATAATGGTTTAGGGCCAAGTGCCAGTGCGGCATTTATAGGATTGTTCCAGAGGTCGGCAGCCAACTGCTCTAATACACCTTCATAGTCACTTTCCTCTCTCATATCATAACCCGTGCGGGTTTCAATAAGAGGGCTAAATGCAGTGTCAAATTTCCCCTCCCTCAACACTGGGATAAACTTCGAAGAGCCCATCTGATGATACAACTGTATGGAAATGAGTTGGTCTTCATATTTAGCACCACCACCGTCATATTCTTCCGATTTCTTGCGATAATCAGGCGTTCCTATCAATAGCACACGGTCAGCCCTTTCAACAGCCTTCGTCATAAAGGTTATCAGGTCAAAACCGCCACGGTTATATCGGTCTAACAAAGTGTACACGGCATACTTCGAGTGGAGGTCGTCCGACAGTTTCTTCACCCAAGCCTTGTGCTCTTCGCTATCCCATGAATAGCTGATAAACACTACTGGATGGCCATCAGGAATGTCATCAAACTGTGATGGTATGTTTTTGAAATCTGCCATATAGTCATACTATCGTTTTAATTGGTCACTCGTATTGATTCTTCCGCTTGAATTCTTCCATCAACTTCATCAACTCCTCAAACCTCTCCACCCTCAGAGGTCTCATTTTTCCTGACACAAACAGTTTCTTATTATGCTTAATCCAATTCAAATACGCGCCTCTTTCAGCCGCATCATACCTCGATGGATTCCGCTTATGGGTCTCAATAAACGTTATTACTTCATTATACTTTGCATTCCAAGTCTCATCCTGTGTCATCTTTACTCGATGCTCTTTTCTTTGTCAATAAGCGGTTGATACCAATCCCACATCTCCTCAATGGTTTGGAAATCTTGTGGGACAGGATTGCTCTCCACGAAGGATTCTTCAGGGGTGATTGGCAAATAGTGGCAGAAAAAAGCCTCGTCAGTCCTCCGAGGGTACAATGCCAACGAACTTTCAAAAAACGAATTACAATAATTGTAGTGGTGAGTATGGATAAAGTTCCTCCATGAGTAGGTTACCTCTTCCTCACTTCTCACATCAATTATTTCAAATTGCTCAAGGTCTCTGTCATCCACCCTGCCCCAGGCCTTTTTCATCAACCCCATTGCCTCAACATCTGTAACTGGCGCACTATATCCGAATATTGTCACATTATGGGTGTTACATTGGGATTTATCCAAGCGTTCCTGCAAAATATCCCATGACAGCTTTATAAATGGGTCTGAGGAATAGTCTTTATGCTTTACTGGATAAAGCAACCGAGTAGGCTCGAAATATATCTCACCGTCTCTGGAATACATACCGGCCCTGCCCATCATGTTGCGCTCTTTATTATAACCCACAGCCACATTCCCATGCAGGAAAACAAGTTTTGGACTACTACCATGAAGGTAGTTGCGCCACCAAGCCATATAAAGAAAAGGATCCCAATTAAAGGTAGCAATGACATCCTTATCTCTTAACGACATTACAAGATAATCATAAATCGTCGGTTTCAATGGCAGTTCCATACTGCTAAAGTACGAATAAATCAAGTCATTCATCACTTTCAAGTATGGACTGTCAGGCGCATGTTCAGCAATATTACTGTAAGTAGCCTCAAAGTTCTCCTGAATGAGTTCTTGGGGGAAATGGCTCAAAACGCCATTCAACCCAACCACATCGGGTAAGTTGTTCATCGATGGCAACTGCAAGCCATGAGCCTCAGGATTGCGAAGCGTAGCTGCAATGCTGGCACCAGCACCCAATATTACCACATGACATCCGCCAGAAAGAGGAACCTCTGAAATTTTCATGATGTTTCCTTACCTTTAAACTCTACACTTCCCAACTGACTCTAAACCCTAAACTCTCAACTCTAAACTGTATGAACAATCTCCACCTTCATCGCCTCCTCAATCTCCTCCAACTTCACTGTTCCTCCCCAAGTGGTTTCGTCGGTTGTATTCTCAATGGTCTTGTCCCTTAAATCTTTAAGTTCTTGATTATTCATTAAACTATTTGATAGGGTCAGCTTCGTTGTCATCTCGAGTCAAGCGACACCCATCCCACATGCCCAATTCTTTGGAAAGTTCAAAACTACAACTCTCCAACAATTCATTAAATTCGTTTATGATTTCAATCTGACAGGGTCCCTGTGGTTGAACCCGCAGAAAATGATTTACATCATTTCTGAAAAGCTCAAAGTCCACATTCTTATATGGTACAACTATGAAAGCAGTTCCTTTCCTAGTCAGATTATTCCAACCAGGATTGTTGTGAATCATCGCTATAAAAGCATCCTTGTCCATAAGTACGAAATTGGATAATTGAGTTGAAAAACAAATAGATACTTAAACGTCAATTTTTTTTTCTGTAGGAGGTAAGCCAAATTAAGCGGTAAGCCGTAAGCACCAAAGCTATTTCCATTGCGGCCAAAACAGATACCTGCAAAACCGCCACACTGCTTTCATGTACTTCATACTTTCCACTATCAACTTTCCAACTGACTATAAACTATACACTATAAACTCTAAACTTTCAAAACGCCTTCCACCTCATGCGGCACGTATGGCCCTTCCTTGCATTCGAAAATTACTGAATTAGGTTCTAAAGCTTCTACGGTATGCCACACGTTCTTTTCCACGTTCACGCCATAACGGCCTTCTGTTGGGGAAATGACGTGGTCTTCAATGATAGAACCATCGTCGTTGTAGGTTGTGATACGGATTTTGCCACGTAATACCACAAACGACTCCTCTTTGTTAGGATGCCTGTGAATGGGAATATCTGCACCAGGTTCAACGGCATTTAGGAAGCGGTGGCACTTGTCTTCCAAGCTTTCGTGGAAGTTCAAGTTCATGCGACGACGAGGCGAGTTCTGCGCCCGCCTCGTCAAGTCATCTAATACTTTATCGTCTATTAGCATAAGCCGTAAGCTAACTTCTCCTAAACTCCAAGAACTCCTGATAATCCCTGATATAGTCCGAAGCCAAATACACATCACTTGCCAACACCATGCATACCGCTCCCGAGGAGAAGTCCTCCAGATCACGCCACATTCCTGGTTTTACATATAAACCTTGATATGGACGGTTTAGGAAGAACGAGCGTTTGCATTTGCCATCATCAAGCGTTACAGTGAAGGAACCCGATGCGGCAATGATAAGTTGGCTCAGCTCCTTATGTGCATGGGCACCACGGTTCTCGCCACCTGGCACGTCATAAAGATAGTAAACTCGCTTTACATCGAAAGGCAGGGTCTTGCTGTTTTCCACCACCGAGAGGTTGCCCATGCGGTCGCTGTGGTGACGGTCAAGCTCCACCATGGTGCAGTCGAAGACGTTATACTTGCTGACGGGTTCAAGCGATTCAAGGGGTTTAAGCGGTTCAAGCCCTTCAACTTTTGAACTCTTGAACTCTTGAACTTTTGAACCCTCTTCGCGCCAGCGCAGATACTCCTCGTAGTCACGGATATAGTCATCTTCCGAGTAGTGCTCCGAGCCGAACTCAATGGCGAGGGAGTTGGTGGAGAAGTTCTCCATCGAACGCCACAGGCCGGCAGGGACGTACAGACCGTAGTAGGAGCGGTTCAGCATGAACGACTTCCTCTGCTTTCCATCGTCAACCACCACCTCAAAGGCACCCGACAGAGCCACAATGAACTCTTGGTTTTGACGGAAGGCATGGCCGCCTCGGGCTTCGCCGCCCGGCACATCGTAAATCCAATACGTCCGCTTGATTTCAAACGGGATGTGATTCAGTTGTTCCACAAACGAGAGGTTCCCTCTTGCATCCAAAAACTTCGGGAGCTCTATTATTCTAACGTCTTCGACTGTTGCCATAATTATCGGTTTGAATACATGTTATCGTAGTATTTCTGGTAGTCGCCAGAGGTTACGTTGTCCAACCATTCCTGATTATCCAAGTACCAACGGACGGTCTTCTCAATGCCTTCCTCGAATTGAAGCGAAGGTTCCCATCCAAGCTCTTTCTGAAGTTTGGTGGAATCGATAGCATAACGCATATCGTGACCGGCACGGTCGGTGACGTAGGTGATCAAGTCCATATCGGCACCCTCAGGACGACCCAGCAGACGGTCAACCGTGTTGATGACCACCTTGATGATGTCGATGTTTTTCCACTCATTGAAACCACCAATATTGTAGGTTTCGGCCACTTTGCCTTCATGGAAGATGAGGTCAATAGCACGAGCGTGGTCAACCACATATAGCCAGTCGCGCACATTCTCACCTTTGCCATAAACGGGCAGCGACTTACGGTGGCGGATGTTGTTGATGAAGAGCGGTATCAGCTTCTCAGGGAACTGGTAGGGGCCGTAGTTGTTCGAGCAGTTCGTCACGATGGTAGGCAGGCAAAAGGTGTCGTGGAAGGCTCTCACAAAGTGGTCTGAACTAGCCTTTGCAGCGCTGTAGGGGCTGTGGGGCTGGTACTTCAAGTCCTCGGTGAAGAACTTTTCGCCGTAGGCCAAGTGGTGCTCACCGCTGGAAGCTTTGGTGGTGAATGGTGGCTTGATACCCTCGGGGTGGGTCATCTCCAAGGCACCATACACCTCGTCGGTCGAGATGTGGTAGAAACGCTTGCCCTCAAACTTCTCGGGCAGACTCTCCCAGTAGGCCTTGGCGGCCTGAAGGAGGCTCAGCGTACCCATCACGTTGGTTTGGGCGAAGGTGAAGGGGTCTTTAATTGACCTATCCACATGGCTTTCGGCGGCTAGATGGATGATGCCGTCCACCTGCTCCTCCTGCATCAGTCTCAGCACTCCTTCAAAGTCGCAGATGTCCATCTTGACGAAACGGTAGTTCGGCTTATTCTCAATGTCTTTGAGGTTAGCCAGATTGCCTGCGTAGGTGAGCTTGTCGAGGTTGATAATCTTATATTCGGGGTACTTATTCACAAACAAACGTACCACATGACTTCCGATGAAACCGGCACCACCGGTGATGATGATATTTTTCATAGAGCTATTTGTTTCTAAAAGTGCCTGAATTGATTTCTTCCTTCATCTCGTCGATGACTTTCAGCAGATATTGACCATACTGGTTCTTCAGCATCGGTTTGGCCAACTCACGCATCTTCTCCTCGGTAATCCAGCCGTTGCGGTAGGCGATACCTTCCAAGCAAGCCACCTTCAAACCCTGACGTTTCTCTATGACCTCAACAAATGTAGAAGCCTCGCTCAAACTATCGTGTGTACCCGTGTCCAACCAAGCAAAGCCACGACCAAATACTTGCACCTTCAGTTCACCATCTTTCAGGAACTCTTGGTTAACAGTGGTAATTTCCAATTCGCCCCTTGCGCTGGGCTTAATAGTTTTGGCTACATTAACAACCTTGTTTGGATAGAAGTACAAACCGACAACAGCATAATTGCTCTTAGGCTCTTTGGGTTTCTCTTCAATGCTGAGGCAGTTGCCCTGTTTATCAAACTCCGCCACGCCATAGCGTTCGGGGTCACTCACCCAGTAGCCAAACACGGTAGCTTTTTTGTTCTCTTCAGCATCTTTCACTGCATTGCGGAGCAGGGTGGTAAAGCCAGCACCGTAGAAAATATTGTCACCCAACACGAGGCAAGCACTGTCGTTGCCGATGAACTTCTCACCAATGATAAATGCCTGAGCGAGGCCATCTGGAGATGGTTGCTCTGCATATTCGAAATGTACACCATAATCAGAGCCATCACCCAAAAGGCGCTTGAATCCAGGCAGGTCGTAAGGAGTACTTATGATCAGAATGTCACGAATTCCTGCTAGCATTAAAGCTGAGATGGGATAATACACCATCGGCTTGTCGTAGATGGGAAGAAGCTGTTTACTGACACCCTTTGTAATTGGGTAAAGGCGGGTACCACTCCCGCCTGCTAATACGATACCTTTCATAATATTGAAATTTTTAAATTGATTGCTTGAAACCTGAAACTATTAAGCTACTAAGCAACTAAGCATTTAAGCGATAATAGCACTTTTAATTGTTTCTACTATATATTTTACGTCGTCGTCAGAAACATACGGCCCCGTCGGCAGGCACATTCCCACCTTGAAGATAGCCTCACTTACGCCATTTATGTAAACCGGGCAACCTTGGTACACCGGCTGTTTGTGCATTGGTTTCCACACAGGTCGAGCCTCAATACCAGCGGCATCCATAAACACACGCAATGCTTCCACATTGTCATTTGGCTGACAATCCGTAACAGCTGACGAAGCTGCATGAATCACACCAGCCGCACCACCCACAGCACCGGTCACGATGGTCTTGTAGGCGTTCTCCTGACCTTTGATGCGGAGCGAAGGGTCTAAGGTTATGGTACATAACCAATAGTTACTGTCGAAGACAGGAACCTTAGCTGTGTTATCTGTGCCATCTGTGTGACCTTTAGGTTGCGAATGCACGGCAATGCCGGGCACGCCAGCCAGCAGCTCCTCGTAGAGAGCCTGTACGTGTTTGTGGTGCGCAATATGCTCATCCACCACCGTCATCTGCCCACGGCCAATGCCAGCACAGATGTTGCTCATGCGGTAGTTGAAGCCAATTTTCTCATGCTGGTAGTAAGGATAACTTTCGCGATACTGCGTGGCATACATCATGATTTCGCGCCACTCTTCCTCGTTGGCCGTCACCAAGGCACCGCCGCCCGAAGTGGTGATCATCTTGTTGCCATTGAAGCTCAACACGCCATATTTACCGAAGGTACCCAGCACCTGCCCTTTCCAGCGTGATCCAAAGCCTTCAGCTGCATCTTCAATCACGGAAATATCATAGCGGTTAGCAATCTCCATAATGCGGTCAACGTTGTAAGGCATGCCATACAATGCCACCGGCACGATGGCCTTCGGTTTCTTGCCCGTCTTGGCGATACGGTCTTTAATGGCCTCTTCCAACAGCCCTGGATCCATATTCCAGGTGTCTTTCTCGCTGTCGATAAACACAGGCGTTGCTCCCAAATAAGTAATCGGGTGGCTCGAAGCGCAAAACGTGAACGACTGCACACAAACTTCATCACCAGCCTTCACGCCACAATTAATCAACGCAAGGTGAACCGCAGCGGTTCCGCTCGAAAGAGCCACAACGCGCTTCGCGAGCTTTTCGTTTTCGTTTTGGTTTTCGTTAACGAACTCTTCGAGGTCGTGTTCAAACCCATTCACATTCGGCCCCAACGGCACCACCCAATTGGTATCGAAAGCTTCTTTAATGTATTTCTGCTCCATGCCACTATCAGACATGTGGGCTAAACATAAGTAAATTCGCTTTTTATCAGCCATAATATTTAGATTTTATTGTTTTTTCTTCCCAATCAAATTCTCATTGAAATAGTTGTTGCTTTACAACCTTTTCTGAAACATTATTCTTATCCGCCCCCTTATCAAATCCCTATTTAGTTCTTTGAACAATATTTAAATTGGTTATAAATGTATCATCTATGTCACTGCTGAAATCTTTGAAAAGCCAACCAGTATTCGATGAAAAATGCTTAAATGTTTTCCAAAAATGCTGATATTCATTGTCGTTCATAAAAAAAACATCGTCCATATCAGTCTTTGGAACTATAGCGACAAATACCAAATGAGCAAAGTGGAATTCAACAACTAAATATGGTAATCTTCTATCATCTTTCTTCCTTATATAAACAATAATCTGTGGTTGTTGATTATAAAATGAAGGTACTTCCAACATTGCTACCTTTGGCAATTGATCTATCTGTTTTTTCTGAAAAATCCACTCTATAGTATCAGAAAAATGACTCATTTCTGACGCATCCAACACAGAAAGAGCATATTTGACAATACTTCGATAAACATTTTGGAGACGTATCTTTTGTTTCGATTGAAGTGGTAGATGCATATTTTCTATAGGCATCTTTTCTTCTTCCTCTGTAGATGCAATAAAATTGAGTTTAACCTGCCCATCCTCCTGTTTTATATCAAAATTATCACCTTTAATGTGCGGTATCCCATTATAACCTCTCATTCCCATAATAGAACGGAAAACCCCAACATATTCCGCAAAATCACTTTCAATATTCTTTCCAAAGTTATTATTACAACTATCACACTCATCGTTTGTAACAATAAGGTTATTTCCTAATGATTTGGAAATAGTATGAGCCTTCGTCTTAAAAGTGGTTTTTGAAGCATCTTTGCCGCAAAAACGACACACTCGTTTTGCTTTATCATGTTCTCCAATACTCACCGGTATATTCCCATAAGCCTTCATATCATATAACTCCCGAAGGTCGTTGAACAATAAACTTGTCTGTTCAATTACAGTCTCATACGGAACACCGTCTCGAAGTGAAACAAGATAATTAAACATTTTTTCATAAACATCAAAAGGCAAACTCTGGGTAGATGGAATTACGAAGAAATTCTCACCTTCATCCAATTTCTTAAAAAAGTCCCCAAGTTTGTTGATTTTTGGATTGATGCTATTGTATTTTTCAATAAATTTCGCAATCTTTTCCCTGAGTTCTTGGGTATTCTGGTTCAATGAATCACAAACTATTTTACCTTGCTTTTCATCCACCTTGGTGGCAATTATCATCATCAGGTCATTATAAACCCCTATTCCAAGGCCTTCCAACCCTATTACCATATCCGTGCTATGGGAAAGTGCTATCAAGTTTATTACAACTGACGGTATTATTGAAGAATTGCTATCCATAAATCATAAATTAAAAAATGCATATTTCAATCAAAAGGCAGCTCTTTTCCTGCTGCCACAAATGGGTCTTCTGCCGAATCAGGTGCTAATGGCAAATTACTACTTACCCTTGACATGAGCGAAGAAACAGACTCAACCAATTTTATTACATCATCCCTACTGATAGAATGAAGATTGCCGTCATTATCTATGCCTGAGCGGTGAACTATATCGTGTCGTATTTGAACCGCCTTCATTATTTCACTAATATCACCGAGGTCTATATCCAACACGTCTTTATAAATTGGTTTTATCTTACCCAGATTATGATACATCAAGCTACGGAGAGTATCTTGTATGGTTACGTCCATTTTCTCCATCCGTTGATAAATGCTGGAAAAGGAAATCTGTTCGTCTCTGTAAGGTAGATACTTCTCGACAAATTTTCTTTTATTCTCCTCTGACGACAACACGGCTCGAATCAATGTCGAACTGAGGAACGCTTCCATGCTGGTAATGGTTCCGGCAAACAATTGTCTGTATAAGAATTCCTTTGATAGTACCGACAACCTGTCCACCTCATCTAACACGGTGGATATTTGCTCTGGAGTCAAATCGAAAACATAGTTTTCATAATCACTTTCATCCTCGGCATATTCTTCATCCACGCTTACATTATCCACTCCTTCAACTTCAACTTCACCTCCATACATGGCATTGTATATGGTAACATTACACTCATGTCCACAATTATCACAAATAACTTCTTCCACCTCATAATTCATACTATCACTATTGTTCTCAGCAGCAAAATTCGGTGATGGAACAAAAAGTGAATCAGAAACCACTTCTTCTCCACAATTAGGGCATTGAAAGCTAATTGTTATTGATTCACATAACGGACTAAAATATGCCATGACTATTAATCAAATCACTTATTCAAAACCATGTATCGATAACAATGAACCATTATTTATTCCTTATCGCTTTCAGAATCCAGCTTCTTGCATCTCGCCACCAATATCCTCACCAACTCATCTGCGTCTGCATAGATGGAATCATACTGCTTATCGTCAAGATAACTGTTTCTATGCAGTAGGTTTATCCAGTACAAACTCTCCCTGGCCTCTTTCAATGCTATGTAGCTTTTACTTTTATAATCAGCTTTGCTTATTGCACTTGTGGCCTCAGAGTTATTTGCCCCTACGCTCGTGCCAGATCTCAATAACTGATTACAGATATTCGCCACAGCTTGTAAATACACAGGAATAGGTTTCTTGAATACCGGCTTGCCGTCAGCTTTCGTTTTCAAGACTTCAGCTTTCTTGTTCGCTGCTTGATCAAGTAAGTAGTCATTCAACTTTACCACTCGATCAGCAAATGCATCACATTTACTCTGTACAAGGTCACCAAATTCACTCATAAAATTATTGTATCAGTTAAATACATCATACCTCAGCCTTCAGCCATCAAAACCCTCAGCCTTCCAAAGTCAGCCTTCATACTTCATACTTCAGCCTTCGGTTTACCCCCTCGGCCAAAACAGATAGCTGCAAAACTCCCACATCGCCTTTATATACTTCATACTTACAACTCTAAACTTCCAAACTGACTATTAACCCTCAACTCTCAACTCTCAACTTTCAAAATTCCTTCCACCTCATGCGGCACATACGGACCCTCCTTACACTCAAAAATGACGGAGTCAGGTTCCAATGCCTCCACCGTGTGCCACACGTTCTTCTCTACATTCACTCCGTAGCGGCCTTCTGATGGAGTAAGCACATGGTCTTCGATGATAGTGCCGTCGTCATTATATGTGGTGACACGTATCTTACCACGCAGCACAACGAACGATTCCTCTTTGTCGGGATGCCTGTGAATGGGAATATCGGCACCAGGCTCCACTGCATTCAAAAAGCGGTGGCACTTGTCTTCCAAACTTTCATGAAAGTTCAAGTTCATCCGCAAGCGAGGAGAAGCCTTGGCCTTGGTCGATAATTCGTCTAAAACTTTATTGTCAATAACCATAAGCAATTAAGCCATTAAGCTAAACCGTCAGAATATCAGCTTCCGTCAGCGGTTCATACTTCCCGTCTTTTACCGACAGCACTACTGATCCTGACTTAACAGCTCGCAATCTGTGCCATTGACCAATGGGAACGTTAATAGCCACATTCGGGCCATTGGGCGACAGCACTATGGAGTCTGTACACATCCGTTCCTGCTCATCGAAAAACTCTTCTACCACTTTGCCTCGCAAGCAGACTACCGTTTCAGATGTCTTCTGATGTCGATGTATTTGCATGACAGAACCAGGCTCAAGGGCATTGAGCATCCTCTGCGATTTGTCCTCTGATGTGTTACGCAGATCCAGATTCATGCGAAGCCGTGGTGAAGCCTTTGCTTGAACTGTCAAATCATCAAGGATTTTCTTGTCGATAACCATAAATATTATACCAATTCTAATAAAAGATTACACTTGATGCCCAGGACAAAGTATTCTCCCCTCGGCCAGTTTCAATATCTTTTCTACAGATGACTGTGCCTGTTTTTTACAACCCCCAGGCAAATTTGTCACTACCTTTACTCCTGGTATATACGAATCTCCTGTAAACAAGTAATCATCTACCATAAAGCAAAGGCATGAAGGACTGTGGCCCGGTGTGGCGATTGCAGTAAGGTTGATGCCTTCATACAATGGAACAACATCTCCATCATGCAATAATGTTACATTCCCCGTATATTCCATCGACATTTCCAAATACATGGAAAGGTTCGCCTTTGCCGAAGCCAACATTCGGGCGCACTCTTCTGAGGCATAAACCTCACATTCTGGGAAAGCCTCTTTCAGCGCGTTGAGGCCAAAGATATGGTCATGATGGCCATGGGTGATAAAGACACCACGCACAATGGCACTCTCGGGGATGAGGCTCCTTGCAGCATCAATATCACCTATGTCAACAAGATAATAATCATGGCTAATGCCGTCGGACAGGGCATAGACGATGGAGTTCATAACCTGTCCGAGGGCAGATTCCACTTTCAGCATTGGCACATAATTACAAATTGAAAGGATTTGATTTCGTTAAATAGTATAACGTGGAAAATTCACATTTTTAAATTTCCCGTCTTTCATTCTTGTCATGTGGAACAGTATTACTCGACGAGTTTTTTTAAAACCTATAAGCTCGTGTTGCTTGATTGAAGGAATGTTATCGGGACGGATACACGTGCCCAATTTATTATTCTTTATTTTATCTGGGTTCAGGTTTTTAACCGTGTGATATAACAAGTATGTTCCTATCCCTTTTCTTCGATACCTTTCATCCACCATAATTTCTATATGCTCGAAATCGCAATTCTCCACATCGAAGAACATGGAATTACCACCTCGATAGGTTCCGTAATGCCAAGCAATTATTTCTTTATTGTTTTCCACGATTGCCCATGCCTCACCATTCGCTGATAACATCTGGGCGACATTCCACTGGCATTTATAACAATCCATGTTCTCCTTTGTCAGTCTTACCAATTCACATCCTTCAGGCAAGGGACGTAACACCTTCTGAGCCTTGTCCAATAATTCTTTTGAATCGGCATAAAAAACGAAATAATTACGAAATGCATGCTTAATTCTGCCAAGTATTTTCTTGATTTTCATAATCTAATCGTTTTAGATTAACGCTTTTAATTTAGGCCACCATAATCTTTCAATACCCATGATTTCAAATGTACCATGATATGGATTATGATTGCCTTCTATTATTTCGACACTGCTATTTGTAATGGCAATGTCCCAACCAACATATCTCACTTGAGGTATCTTCTTTGCTGCCTTGGTTACAACTTCCAACACATGGTCCCACATCGGTATTTTCATACCCACAACCAATTTATCACAACCAGGATGATAAAAATAGTTTTCACTATACAATACTTCGTTGATTCCCGGACCCTCTATGACACCATATTTGATTGAAATTGGATAAGCGATGCAGCCGTCAGCCGTATCTGTTATAGCCTTACCCGTACCCACACGATATTTTGCTTTTAAAATATGAACCTCGCCTTTTTGATCAATCATGGTGTAAATCCTAAACGTGCTGAGTGCTGTCGTTCCAAGATAAATATCATCGTGTGCTTTAATACATTCCTCTATCAACATATCATTTTTTACCAGATGATTATAAAGTGTTTTCAGGTCCTCTTCTGAAACTCCACTCGTGGAATGTTTTTCGATTCCTTCACCTTCCTGACCACCAACAGGTTTTGCAATAAACACTGAGGTTTTTGTTACGAAATCCTTAAAATCACCAAATGAAGACTTGGGAGTGTACAGCCAAGATCTTGAAACTAAATCTTTGAACAGATTCAAAGCTTCCGCCTTGTTCTCCAAGAAATGAATATACTCAGGATTATTTACATGATCCTGCAACCAAAATGCCTTTTTCAATGTAAAAAATCTCTTTTTTTCATATTTTGACAATGTGTATCCATTGCCTTTTACGACGTAATCATCAATGCTGAATCCATAACGCATATTGCTGATTACATAATCAATGAACACCTTTACCCATTCGCCATTTCGGAGTCCGATTCTTTGCGTATAGGTTTTAATACTTTTTATACTGGATCGACCAATAATCATAGTAATAAGTTTTAGTTAAACAAATATCTATACTTTTTAAAACATCTTATATACACGCTCCACCATCTATCAAGATGCTGGTACCAGTGATTGTTTTTGTTGCATCACTTAATAGGAAAGCGATGGTGTTGGCCACCTCGTAAGGGTCAGAAGGACCTAACGGCGCAATGAAATCCGATGCCCCAACCTCAGCATTTATTTCTCTGGCTTTCATGGCGAGTGGTGTGAGCACCTCGGCTGGCATGACTGAATTGACACGGATTTTGCGGTCGGCCAATTCGAGAGCCATACAACGCACAAAAGCATCTACCGCAGCCTTTGACACGCAGTATTCACTCTTTGCCTTATACCCTCTAATACTCGAAATGGACGACATCACCACAATGCTACCACCGTCGTTGAAATATTTCCTCTTGGTTGCCAACCGCACTAATTCTACAAATGAATAGAAGTTCACGTCCATAACCTTTGAAAAGCCTTTGGATTTCAGCACATTCAAAGGTTTACGGCTACTAATGCCCGCGCAGTGAACCAACCCATCAATCATACCACATTGTTCCGCTACCTCATTTACAAGTGCAGGCAGTGCTTCAAAATCTGTCAAGTCACATGCTTTGTACAGATGCCCTGTACCATTCATTAATGACCGAGTTTCTTCAAGTCCTTCTTGGTTCAAATCAAACATGACAACCTTTGCCCCTTGCTCACTAAGCACTTTTGCGGTTTCCCGTCCGATGCCAGAACCAGCGCCGGTTATAATATAAGTCTTGTTTGTTAAATCAATGATGTTCATACTTTACTTAAACTCTTTTCTTAATACATCTCCAAAAGGTTTACCAAATGCTTGAAGAAAATCATGACCACCTGGGCAATTCATCTCTACCAATTCATATCCATTCGGTGTAATAGCAATATCCCAGCCAACAAATCGGGCTTCGGGGACTTTGAGTGAAAGTTCGATTATAGTCTTTCTTAGGTTTTCGAAATTTGGCAAACGATAGCCCACCATTTGCACATTGCTATCGGGATGGAAAATGTATGGATTGTTTTTCTTATCGCGACCATAACCTACACAAACACCTGTTTCTATATCGAAGTCATAGCCAATACCACCCGAACCCCAATTGTCAACATGTGAACCTTTACGTCCCACACGAAGCATTATTCCCAATATTTCTGCCTCCCCATTCTTCTTCAACATAGAGTAAGCCCTAACGGTATTAACAGAAGAAGGGTTAATGGCCGCAATTTCAGGATCTTGCTCTATCGCACCTTCAACTACAAATGCACCTTGTTTACAATCCTTGAGCAATTCTTCGATGGCTTTACTATCATCGGTCTTGATTTTCATCACACCCTTGCCTTGGTCACCATGATCTGGTTTGGCAAAAACAACACCTTGCTTGGCGATGAAATCTTTGATAACCTGCAAATCCGTATCTTTGTCGGCAACAATCCACGGTCTGTGAATATGGTTAGCAAAAGTTTTATACTCGGCTATTTTGCCATACGTTGTTTCGTTGTAGTATCCGAATTGCCTTAACAACTTTCTATAGCGATATGTTGTTAGATAGCGATTACGTTCGCGATGGTTTTTCTTATAGAACTCAAATCTTACATAATCAACAGGCTTGGCACCATAACGTATCATACACCACAATTCACCAACCACCACCCGTCCACGTTTCATACCATAGGTTTTGGACACTATTTCGGCATACTCGAAACTTTCAGCAAGCCCCTTTTTTACCCATGCAATAGGAGATATCATTACTTCGATTTTAATTCTTGTACAAGATTCCAAATAGCTTCTGCCGTGTTGAAGTTCTCAGGGTCAAGTTCGTTGATGCGAATCTGGACATCGAAAGCATCGTCCAATTCGGAGATGATGCTCACCACATCGAATGAATCAAGAATACCGTCGTCAATCAGAGCGGTTTCGTTGGCAAAGTCCACGTCTGGGCGAATGCCCTTCAGAATTTCTAATAATTGTTCCATTTTATTAAGTGTTTATAATTTTATCATGGATAATGTTGACTTGTTCATCGGGGCAAAGCCTTTGTTGCGGTACATGGCCACAGCACTCACGTTCTGCCGCTGCACCCACAGCATATAGCGGCTGTTGTCATCCACATGGCCTTGCTCAATATAGGCTTCCATAAGCCCACGTCCAATTTTCTTGCCACGTGCCTCTGGCACAACTGCCACATGGTTCAGCCAACAAGCACCCTGCCGCATTTCGAACTGCAAAGCACCGAGACGGTTCCCATCCAAATCCTTGGCAAAAAGAATAGCTTTCTCTTGTATCAACAGCTGTGCTTGTGCCTCTGGAATATAATCACCACTCCATTTGTCGAACGAAGCATTGAACAGTCTAATAGCCCAAAGAACATCATCAATAGTTGTGGCTATTTCTATCTTCACCCCCTCAATCAAGATGGGTTGGGTTAATGAAGCGTATTTGGCAAAGTATTGGTCGCGAACGAGGTTTTTCTTAAAGCCCATTCGTTCCAGCCATTGCACCTCTGGGTTGGGTGCATTTTCGCCACGGAACAGAATTTCTGTCACCAACTCATTGTCAGGCAGCTCCAATTGCTCTTCGATATTGTTGATATAGTAGTACACGCGGTAGAAGCCTTCTTTCTGCACCAACAAAAGGGCATTGTCCTGACCACATAGGGCAAACAAGCGGTCATGGACAATCAAGTCAGCCGCCTCGTTTTGGAGGTAGTCGTTGGTGAAGCGACCCTTGCGGTTATATCGCTCCACCAACTGTATATACTGCTCGTAGTTTTCAATCTTTTGTGGCTTCATATTGCTTCTTCAATTCTATCCTATCAATCTTTCCATTGAGGTTGTAGGGCATCTGAGCCAAATGGTTCACTACCTCGGGGAACATATACACCGGGATGCGCTCCTTCACCAGGTTGATCACATCGCGTTCCATGCCGTCGGCAGT
>Ga0310697_10002603_pt1 | contig 18931 bp, 19 predicted proteins | sample 172DNAGHGlowgp2_FD_203883 | JGI IMG/M metagenome (GOLD analysis project Ga0310697, IMG submission 203883) | Sheep rumen microbial communities from Palmerston North, Manawatu-Wanganui, New Zealand - 1728 DNA GHGlow gp2 (v2) (version 2) | ecosystem: Host-associated > Mammals > Digestive system >... | reverse complement strand
CTGACACGCTGATTGTTGGCGGAACTAGTTTAGTCGTTTATCCTGCGGCGGGTTTACTTGATTATTTCCGTGGTGAGCATTTAATTTTGATAAATAAGACCGAAACGCGCGCTGATTCGGACGCAGAACTTGTAATTCGTGAAAATATCGGCGAAACTCTCGATAAAGCCGTAAAATTAATGCGTAATTAAACTCCTAGCTCCTAACTAGTTAAAGGTGGTTTTTGATGAATTTTTTCCAATATTTAATTCGGACGATGAATTCTTCGCGATCTTTGATATTATTTGTGGCGTTTTCGGGATTTTTTTTCGTTCGGACGACTTTAATGCCGCTCGCTTACGATGATTATTCATATTCTTTTGTTTGGGACGGCGAAAACGGCGGAAATTTAGAGGCAATGCAAAATTCCGGAAATTTTCGGCGAGTTGAGTCGTTCGCGGATATTTTTCAGTCAATGTGGTCGCATTATTTCACATGGGGCGGCAGAATTTTTGCTTACGGGCTAGCACAATTCTTTTTGTGGTTCGGAAAGCCGATTTTTGACATAGCAAATACAGTAATTTTTATTTTTTTAATCTTAGTTATCGTAAATTTGGCAAATACATGGCTAAAAATATCGCGAGCGGCGATTGTTTGGATATTTTTAAGCTTAATTATCTTTGCGTCGTCGTCGTTAATCAGCGAATTATGGCTAACAGGCTCCTGCAATTATCTTTGGATGAGTTTTTTTCAATTATTTTTTTTAACGCCATATGTAAAAGCGTTGCGTTCGCACGAAGCAAGCAATTCCGCGCTAAATATCGTTTTGATGAGTTTTTTGGGACTTTTAGCGGGCTGGTCGAATGAATCCGGCGCACTTTCGACGATTTTTTTAACGATTTTTCTAGTTTTCATGTGCAAAGCGCAAAAAATTTTCCGTGCATGGATGATTTCGGGATTAGCGGCGTTAATTATCGCCTGTGGATTTATGTTATTTGCTCCGGGGAATTTTGCGCGATTGGCATTTTTTCACGCGAATTTTGCTTATACGTCGGGAATTTTCTTTGAACATTTAATAAAATTTTTTACTGCGGTGTTTATTCCGGATTTAATTGCGTTATTGCCGATGTTTATTTATTTTTTACGGAGAAGTTCGGGAAAATTTAACACGCCGGAAATTTTAATGTTGGCATTTGCGGCGGCGGGGTTATTTGTGCCGGTAATTATGCTTTTTTTTCCCGAATTCAGCACGAGAATTTCCGTAACGTCGATTAATTTTGTTTTAGTTGCATCAACGAGCGCGATTTTAGAATTAGAGCGGCAAAATTTCAGCTTGAGTCTTTATTTTCCGAAAAAAATTCTGCGCGGCGTGTCAATAATTTTAACCTCGCTTTGTATTTCTTATTTGGTGACGTTAATTTACGTGGATATTTCTGTTTTTAACGCGGCGAGGCGGCAAGTTCGATATATTAAACGAAATTCTTACTTGGATATAATTCCCATGCCGCTATTGCCGGTTCGTCACCGCTTTGAAGATATTCACGGGGATAGGAGCGCGGTTTTTTATCTGAAATTTTTAGGCGGCATAGAAAAAAATCCGAATTTTTATCAAAATGTGCTTGTCGCGAAATATTACGGCGTGCGCGGCGTGGTCGGCGTTGACGATTAAAAAAGGAGTTAGGTTTTTCCCTAACTCCTGATTTTTTTTTGCTCAGTTGCGTTGTTTTTTAGCCAGCCGAATCAGCACGCGGGTAATCCGCAAGCCTTCGACCTCCTCAACGTAAAAAGTATTTCCCTCGAATGCGGCAGATTGACCGACGCGAGGTTCGCCGCCCAGCTTGTCATTTAGCCAACCGCCCACCGTGTCAACGTCCTCATCGTCAATGGCAATGTCGAATTCGTCTTCCAATTCCTCAAGCAACATCTTAGCATCAATGGAATAAAGGTTATCGTCGCGTTTTTCGGCGTCCGGTCGCTCCTCGTCGAATTCGTCTTGAATATCGCCGACAATTTCTTCGACAATATCTTCAATGGTGACCATGCCAGCTGTAGTTCCGTATTCATCAACGACGATTGCCAGTTGCGAACGATTTTTTTGCATAGTGTCAAGCAAAACGCTAACGTCCATACTTTCCGGCACGAAGAAAACTTTTCGCGCCAATTTTTTTAAACTCGGCTTGCGTTTACCTTGAATCAGAACTTTTGTTAAATCTTTGATGTGCAAAAAGCCGACGATATGGTCTTTGTCCTCGTCGCAGATTGGATAGCGCGTCATTTCCTCTTCCAAAATCGTCGCGAGATTTTCATCGTGGCTTTTATTCAGATAAAGACAGACCATATCGGTTCGCGGCACCATAATTTCTCGGACGTTGCGTTCGGTGAAATCAAAGACGTTATCGACAAAATCAACTTCCGTGTCATCAACCAGACCTTGCTTGCGGCTCTCCTTCATCAGCAGGCGAATTTCTTCGGGATTGTGAGCAACTTCGCCTTCGGACGCCGTCAAGCCCAAGTGGTGACTAACGAACGTCGCTGTTTTATTCAGTAGCCACACGAAAGGATACATGACTTTCCAGAAAATAAGCATGGGTATGGCGATATTGAGCAAAATTTTTTCTGCCGCAGCAATCGCCATGCTTTTTGGTGTCAGCTCGCCTAAAATGATGTGCATTGAAGTTATCAGCGAAAAAGCCAGCGCGAATGAAATTGTGTGAGTCAACGTCTCGCCGAAATTTAGCGCGTGAATCAGCGGAGAAATTAATTTTGCAACGAACGGTTCGCCGACCCAGCCCAATCCCAGCGATGCCAGCGTTATGCCAAGTTGCGTGACGGATAAGGCTTCGTCGAGTTCGTCGATTAATTTTTTTGCGTACTTCGCCCGCGTGTTGCCCTCTTGAATCAGCGTTTCGAGCCGCGACGGGCGCATTTTCACGCAACAAAATTCTGCCGCAACAAAAAATCCGTTCATGGCGATTAAAAACAAAACAAGGAATGCATTAAGTAATATGGGCAAGATGTCCATAAAATTTTAACTCCTAACTCCTTTATTTCACGACGATATTAATCAGCTTATTCGGGACGGCGATAATTTTTATAACTTTTTTTCTGGCTGTCAGTTCGTTGAAACGCGGCAAGGTCGGTGCAAATTTTTCAAGGTCAGCTTTGCTTAAACCGACGGGAACTTTCACATGGTCGCGAACTTTTCCGTTAATCTGAATGACAATTTCTATTTCCTCTTCGACAATCGCCGTCGCGTCGAACGTGGGGAAATTTTGTTTGTGAACATCGCCGGCAAAAAATTTGCTCCAAAGTTCGGCGGAAATGTGAGGCACGAACGGTGCAAGCATAAGCAAAAGATTTTTCGCCAACTCGCGGGCAAGATTGGGGTTAATCGGCTTATCTTGGAAGGCGTGCATTGCGTTGACAAGTTCCATGAGTGCGCTAATCGCCGTGTTAAATGCAAAGCGGTCGCGGACATCTTCCGTGACTTTTTTTATAGTCTTATGCAATGTGCGTCGCAATGAAATTTCTTCCGCCGTTAAAATCTGCGCGTCGTAAGTATCGTTGCCGGCTTTAATCGCGTCGCCGAAAATTTCCAAAATCCTCCACACGCGGTTTAAAAATCTGAACGAACCTTGAACGCCTTTGTCGCTCCAATCCAAATCTCTTTCAACGGGCGCGGCGAACAGGATAAACAATCTGGCGGTATCCGCGCCGTATTCATTGATAATTTCTTCTGGCGATACGACGTTGCCTAAAGACTTCGACATTTTCGCGCCGTCTTTAATAACCATGCCTTGAGTGAGCAAATTTGCAAAGGGTTCGTCATAGTCAAGTAGCCCGGCATCGCGCAAAACCTTTGTAAAAAATCGGGAGTAAAGCAAATGTAAAATCGCGTGCTCAATGCCGCCGATATACTGGTCGACGGGGCTCCAGTAATTTATTTTGTCGCGGTCGAAAGGTTTTTCCGTATTGTGCGGGTCGGTGTAGCGCATATAGTACCAGCTTGAACAAATGAACGTGTCCATCGTGTCAGTCTCGCGGTGAGCATGACCGCCGCATTTCGGGCAAGTACATTCGTTAAATTTTTTGCTGGTTGACAGCGGACTCAACGCGCCCTGTTTAAATTCCACGTCGTCAGGCAGGACAACGGGCAAATCTTTTTCGGGAACGAGAACTTCGCCGCATTTGTCGCAATAGATAACGGGAATGGGTGCGCCCCAATAGCGTTGACGGCTTATCAGCCAATCGCGCAGACGATAATTAACTTTGCGTTTGCCAAAGCCTTGTTGCTCGGCATAATCCATAATCGCTTGAAAGCCCGTGTTAAAATCCATGCCCGTGAATTTGCCGGAATTAATCATAATGCCTTCGTGTTCGACGTAAGCCGCGTCCATATCTTCAAGCTTGAGTTCTTTATCTTTAGGCTGAAGTGTCAAGATAATATCCAGCCCGTATTTTTTAGCAAACATAAAGTCGCGTTGGTCGCCGGAAGGCACGCCCATAACCGCGCCCGTGCCGTATTCAAACACGACATAATTTGTCACCCAGATTTGAACTTTTCTGCCGTTGAAAGGATTTATGCAATAAACGCCGGTGAAAATTCCTTCTTTTTCCGATTCTGAAGAAGTTCTTTCAATGTCGCTTTGAGCGCGGGCATGTTCGCAAAATTTTTTAATCGCGTCGGCTTTGTCGCTAATCGCGCAGATTTTTTCAATAAGCGGGTGTTCGGGAGCCAGTGCAAGGAAAGTTATACCAAACGACGTGTCAGGGCGCGTGGTATAGACAGAAATTTTTTCGCCAAGAGCGGGCGCGTCCAAAGTAAGTTCTAAACCTTCAGAGCGTCCAATCCAATTTTCCTGCATAATTTTAACGCGGCTCGGCCAGCCCGTGAGTTTATCTAAATCGGCAAGCAGTTCGTCTGCATAGTCAGTGATTTTGAAAAACCACTGCGCCAAATTTTTTTTATGAACTTCGGAATCGCAACGCCAACATTTTCCGTCAATAACCTGTTCATTGGCAAGCACCGTGCCGCAAGTATCACACCAATTAACAGACGCCTCCTTTTTATAAGCCAGCCCGCGTTTATAAAAAAGTTCAAACAGCCATTGCGTCCAGCGATAATAATCCTCGCGGCAAGTTTCGACCTCGCGGTCCCAATCATAAGCCAAACCCATTGCCTTTTGTTGAGCCGTCATATTTTTTATGTTGGCAAAAGTCCAATCGCCGGGCTTTACGCCGTGAGCAATGGCGGCATTTTCTGCGGGCATACCAAAAGCGTCGAAGCCCATCGGGTGCAAAACGTTATAGCCCGCCATCATGCGATAACGCGCCACCACGTCGCCGATTGAATAATTTCTGACGTGCCCCATGTGTAAATTCCCTGAAGGATAAGGAAACATTTCCAGCGCGTAATATTTCGGGCGCGTTGAATCCTCTGTAGTCTTGTAATAATCCGGCGCGTTCCAAACTGCCTGCCATTTCTTTTCAATTTCTTGCGGATTGTATTTTTCCATTAAATTCGCCTCCTAATTAATGCGCTGTATTATATCAGCCCGCGCAAAAAATGAAAAGCTTTTACCGGTTGGCAATCGGGCAAAAAAAATCCTGCACGCGGCAGAACGGTTTAAAATTAATCATAACTTAGCCAAGTAAAAATAAAAATGGCAATGGAAACAATTCCGTTACGCATGAAATAAGCCTGTGTGACTTCGCGATAATCATTCGGGCGAACAATGGCGTGCTGATAAACGAGAGCCAACGCCGCAATTCCGACGCCAATAAAATAAAATTTTCCCAAGCCGAGCAAAAACCCGACGATTATAAAACAGACGATTGAAATTACGTGAAGAGCGCGAGCAATATTCAGAGCACCCGACGCGCCGTAACGTGTTGCCAGAGAGTGGAGTTTGTGCGCCTTGTCAAAGTGTTCGTCCTGCGCGCCGTAAACCGCGTCAAAAGCACCAATCCACAACGCGACGGCTAAGCATAAAATTATCATCGGCAGGGAAATTTTTTCGGTTATGGCAACCCACGCGCCCGCCGGAGCCATTGCTATTGCCACGCCCAAAAATAAATGACACCACGCGGTAAATCTTTTCGTGAACGGATAAATAATAAACGGCACCGCCGCCACCGGCAAAAGTTTTAAGCAAATCGGCGGCAGTTGAGCAACCGTCACGACGAGCACGATTAAACACAGCAAGATAAAGATTAAAGCTTCGCCCTTGGAAATTTCGCCGCGAACCATTGCCCGATAAGATAATCGCGGTTGCAATTTGTCGTATTTTAAATCAGCAAGATTGTCGATTGCGATTGCTGCCCACCGCGCAGAAGTTATCGCCAGCAAAATCAAAATGACTGTCCAAAAATCCGGGTGACCACCCGCCGCTATGAACGCGCTTGCCAGGGCGAACGGTAAGCTAAAAATTGTGTGTGGCAGGGCGATATTGTTTGCGTGAGATTTAAATTTGCTCATTGCTTTTCAAAATCACCATCTGATAAAAGTTTCCAAGTTTCGTCCGCCCGCGCAGAATTTTTTAGAACGAGTTCGATATTTTTTGCGTCGCTGAAGTTGAAAAATTTTTCTGCTTCTTGGCGAGAAGAGCCGCCCGCAATTTTCCGATTAATCAGCCGTTCCTTTAAAATTTCGGGTGGCGCGTCGATAAACAAGGAATAATCCGCCAGCACGCGAACATTTGTCCAGCCCGCGTCTTTTAGGAGAAGATAATTTCCCTCAATCAAAATAATATCGTCCTCCACGCTCCAAAAATCGGGCAACACGTCATGGATTTTGCGGTCATAAATATTCCAATCGGTGCCTTCCGAGCGCAATTCGCGAATTTTTTCAATCAGCAAATCGACGTCAAAAGTTTCCGGCGCACCTTTAATATCGCGCATTAAAATTTTTTCGCCGTCGCGTTCAATCTCTTTGGTATTCATATAAGCCGCGGTGAAATGGAAGCCGTCCATGCCCAGCGCACGAATCGGGTCGACTTCTTTGGAACGAGAGCGACTGAGTTTTTCCAGAAATTGAGCGAGCGTCGATTTACCGGCACCGGGCGGCGCAACGAGATAGGCGATAACTTTTCTATCCATTGTCATTTTTAAATCTGTCAATTCGCGCAAGAACGGCATAAAAATTTCTTCAATGGCGTATTGGCTGAATTTGACTTCCTGCCACAGCCCGTTGACTTCCATGTTGTAAGTTAAAAAATTTTTCATCAAGAAAAATCACCTCTCTTTACGAGTTCCCGCGCCGCCTTGCCCGTCAAATGTTCAATCGTCATGACGGGGACAACCAACGCGCTTATTCTGCCGAGTTCCTTTTCGCGCCGCTGGCTACTGGCTGTAGAAGAAAATTTATCGGCAAGCAGTTCCAGCCCGCGCAATTTATCGGGGTCGGTGTCGTCCTCAATGATTTTAATCCGCCCGAAGGCAACCGCGCTTGAAAAATACGTCGTAAATTCTTCGGCAACGACATCATGGCGGGCAACAACGCAGAAAGAAGCTTTATCATTGTTTTTTATCGCGTCGATTTTGTGACCGACCTTCGCGCTGTGAAAATAAATTTTATTTCCGTCAACGGCGTAATTAATCGGCACGGTGTAGGGGTAGCCTTCATCACCGGAAAGAGCCAGCACGCCATAATCACCTTCGCGCAAAATTTTTTCCGCCGTTTCGCGTGACAGAATTTGTTTACTGCGCCGCATTTCTCTAAACATAAAAAATCCTCCTCAACGTCCCGCGCTGACACCGTCTTTGATAATTTCAGCAAGTTTGTTACTTTCGCGAGCCGCGCTGTCGATTTTCATAATTTCGCGGCGACAATCGCTTAAAACTTTAATCGCGTCGTCAACTTTTTTAAGTGTGAGCGTATTTTCATCATCAGCAATTTTTTTAATCGCCTGCTTGCAACTTTTGAAAAGTTCTTCCTTTAAACTTGCACGCGACCGACTGCGATTTTCAAATTCCCGTGCGAGTTTTTCGAGCTGTTCCATGGTGTGAATCGCCGCAAGATAATCGTACTTCATCTGTGCGGAAAGCGGTGCCTCCATGTCGTTTGCATCGGAGATTGCGCCGTTTTCTACTGCCTCTTTAAATCTGTCAATCGTTGCCATTGAAAAAATCCCCTTTAAAATTTTGATAAATTCAAGGTACCACTCGATTAAAATTTTGTTTATTATAAGATAACGCGCCGAAAACTTCAACCGGCGGTTTTTGGTAAAAAAAAATCCCCCTTGCTTTTTGGTTTTAGCAAAAGGGATTTTTTGTTAGCGATTTATAACAGATTTTTGCTGTAATATTCGCTGACCTGTTTATAATCCGTGATAGTATTTTCGCCGCGCTCCAGGGCGATTAACCCCGTGCGGATAATTTCTAAAATGCCATAGGGTGCCAGGAGCCTGGTAAACGCTGTGACTTTTTCGTCGTTGCCGGTTATTTCAAAGATTAGCGTTGTTGGCTGAACGTCCACCACGTGGGCGCGGAAAAGTTCTGCCATCTTCAAAACGTCAAGGCGGGTGCTGTCGTCAGCAGAAACTTTAATCATCGTCATGCCGCGTGTCACTGCCGTGGCGGAATCTAAACGTTGCACCGCTTGCACCACGGGCATTTTTTCCAGCTGTTTAATAACTTGGTCGACAAAATTTCCGTCGCCGTGAACTACAACCGTTATCCGCGAAAATTCCGGCGATTGCGTTATCCCGACCGACAAACTGTCTATATTGAATTCGCGCCGGCTGAACATACTTGCCACGCGCACCAATACCCCCGGCTGATTTTCAACGTAAACTGATAAAACGTGCTTCATTTTTTAAAGAACTCTCCTTAGAAATTATTTGAAGAAAACCGCATACAGCACACCCACAGCGATACTTATTGCCGAAACCGTGATTATCTGTCCGTGATTCATTGAGGAATCAATTTTATTTGAAAGCGCGTCGATTTTATCTGCAAGCTTGTCGATTTTTGCGTCGAATTTTTTGTCAAGCGCATCGATTTTTACGTCGAATTTTTTGTCAAGCTTATCAATTTTTGTTTCCAATACGTCTTGGCGAGTTTCAATTCTGTCCATGCGAGTTTCGATTCTGTCCATGCGAGTTTCAATTCTGTCCATGCGGGCAGATAAATCTTTACGTGAGTCGCGGAACTCGTCCTTTAAATCCCTAAGCTGCATAAAAATCATTTCGTTAGCGTTCATCGGGATAATCCGCGGAATTTGTTCTTTGGCTTGAGTTTCCGGCATTTAAATCACCACCCAAATTATTGCGCCTCTTGATATTGGCGGAAATTTTTCAAAATGCAAATCGGGCGTTTTTGCGAGGCGTTGCCAAAAGGATTATCAATAAGCAAATCAGAGGCAAGTTGGGCGTTCATGCCGGGCGTTGCACCGACAATCCGCGAGCGTTTTAAATCGTTCACGTCGGCAATCATCGCGCCAAAACATTTGAGTCGCGCTTTAAGGTCTGCAACAACTTTATCGGGATTTTCGGGACCATAGACTACGCATTTATCAAAGGGCGGCATAGTTCCTGTCACGTCGTCAATTAATGCGGCTTGACGACCGCCCCATTTGTAAAAAAGCCCGCGCAAACCGACAACTTTTCCCAAAAAACCGGCAAACAATGCAAAGGCAACGCGCCATTCGCCTTCCTTTTCCATTAAAGCTTGCATACCGTGGGGCGTGGCAAGAGAGCCGTAATCGGGAATAAATCTGCAACAGAGTTTTGCCAAATTGCTCAATTTCATTTCGTCCGGGCGGATAATATTTCCCTGCGTTATCGCCACGACACTTTCAGCCACGGTTATAACGTCGTCGGGACCGATAATATCGCGGGTGTAACTTTCTATCACGTCGACAATATCATCTTTCGGTGTCAAAATTCTGGTCGTTATCGGAATAATTTCAACGTTCATAAAGTTTCACTCCTTGATAAGGCGGTTAAGTTCTTCGGCAGTCAAAATCACGCGGGCAATAGACCAACGCATAGGATTTCGTCCGACTTCGCGATAAATAAATTCAACGGGGAAATCTACCATGTGAGCGGCAGCTTCTTCCAGTGAAAGATTTTTGCGTGCCGTCAAGGTGACTTTAGCCACGAGAAACGCGCTCTGCTGGTGTTCTATAACTAACGCCTCGAAATAATCGTCTTCGCGGAGGACGCCTTCGCGCTCTGCCTTGCCGCGAACGTCCATGCCGTCATATTGCTCAAAAGGCAAAAGCGGGTGGCAAATGGCGTCGACAATCATTGCGCTTTGAGTTCCCTCGTTGCGAAATTCAATCGTAGTGGAAATTGTCACGGATTTTTCGTCGCGGTGTTCGATTTTAAATGGCGTGCGGCTTTCCAGTTTTGGGACAACTTTTTCTTGCCGACCTTTTAAATAAAGCCACGTGATTAAAATGATTGTTAATATCGCGGAGATTAATCCTACAAATATTGTTAACAAAATTTTTCAACCCCTCAAGATTTTTTTCATGGAAATTTTATACAACGAAATTAATTTTTGCAAGGTTATGCAAAAAAAAAAAGCGCAATGCACAATTAAAAGTGATTATGCATTACGCATGTCAATTAACAAATTCCTTGCGCCATCATAGCCTCTGCAACTTTTTTAAAGCCGGCAATATTTGCCCCCATAACCAGATTATCCGGTTCGTCGAATTCAACGGCATTTGCTTTGGCGTTTCTGTAAATGTTTGTCATTATTCCTTTAAGCCGTTCGTCCACTTCCTCAAAAGTCCAGCTTAGTCGCTCGGAATTCTGGCTCATCTCCAACGCGCTGACTGCCACGCCGCCCGCGTTAGCTGCCTTAGCAGGACAGAAGAGAATTTTATTTTCTTGGAAATATTCAATCGCCTCAAGCGTTGAAGGCATATTTGCACCTTCCGCCACGACTTTACAACCGTTAGCAACCAGAGCTTTTGCTGCGTCAATGTCGATTTCCTCTTGCGTGGCACAGGGCAGGGCGATATCGCATTTGACATTCCAGACGCCGTGGCAACCTTCGTGATATTCGCTGGCGGGGTGATTGGTGGCGTATTCGGCAATGCGCCCGCGTTTAACTTCTTTAATAAATTTAACAGCCTTTAAATCAATGCCGTGTGGGTCGTAAATGTAGCCGTCCGAATCTGAACAGCTGATGACGTTCGCGCCGAGTTCCTGCGCTTTTTCTATTGCGTAAATCGCCACGTTGCCGGAGCCGCTCACTACAACTTTTTTTCCGTCAATGTTAATATTTTTTTCGTTAAGCAAATTCTGCACGAAGTACAAAAGACCATAGCCGGTAGCCTCGGTGCGCGTGAGTGAGCCGCCGTAAGTTAAACCTTTGCCCGTCAAAACTGCCGCGTCGTAAGCGTCGCGAATCCTTTTGTATTGCCCGAAAAGATAGCCGATTTCGCGCCCGCCAACGCCAATATCACCTGCCGGAACGTCGATGTGCGGTCCAATGTGGCGATAAAGTTCCGTCATGAACGATTGACAGAATCTCATAATCTCGTTGTCGCTTTTGCCTTTTGGGTCAAAGTCAGAGCCGCCCTTGCCGCCGCCGATTGGCAAACCGGTCAGCGAATTTTTAAAAACCTGCTCAAAGGCGAGAAATTTTAAAATGCTGAGATTAACGCTGGGATGAAAACGCAAGCCGCCTTTGTAAGGACCGATAGCCGAATTCATTTGCACACGATAGCCGCGGTTTACGTGAATAATATTGTTATCGTCTTGCCACGCCACGCGGAAAGTTATCACGCGCTCCGGCTCCACGATTCTTTCAAGAAGTTTTTGTTCTTTATATTGCGGATTTTTTTCAAGTAAGGGCACAATCGTCGTTAAAACTTCCTTGACTGTATTTTGAAATTCGATTTGGTCGGGGTCGCGTTGCTTTACCAAATTCAGCACGTCTTGCACGTATTGTTTCATGTCTGACATAAAAAAACCTCCTGATTTTTAACTACGCGCAAAAGTTTAACACGTTATAAAATTTTTGTATAGCAAGCTTGCCGAAATATATTGTATACTTACACAGGATTATTTTATGCCACGCGGCAGGAATTTTTTTTTACACGGAAAATTTATTCACGCAAGCAGTTAATTTGAGAAGGAGAGATTTTTTTATGGACACCGTAAAAATCGGACTTTTGGGCGCGGGCACAATTGGCGGCTCGGTCATTGAAGTTTTGCAAAACAATCAAGATATAATTTCACAGCGGGCGAACACCCAAATACAAATAAAAAAAATTCTTGTCCTGCCGCGAGAAATTCCCGCACTTGAGGAACGCGGCTTGCCCGCCACGAACAATTATGACGAAATTTTAAACGACCCGGAAATTAAAATCGTCGTTGAACTTATGGGCGGCGTTAATCCCGCGAAAGATTTTATTTTAAAGGCGATGGCTCATGGCAAACACGTCGTCACGGCGAACAAAGATGTTGTTGCCCAATTTGGTCACGACCTTTTTGACGCGGCGGCTCAGCACCAAATTGATTTCCTCTTTGAGGCGGCGGTCGGCGGAGCAATTCCTATTATTATGCCGCTTAAACGTTCCCTAACGGCAAACAGAATCACAGAAATTCTCGGCATTGTAAACGGCACGACAAATTATATGCTGACAAAAATGGGCGACAGCGGCGCGGATTATGACACCGTTTTAAAAGAGGCTCAAGCGCACGGCTACGCGGAAGCAAATCCCGCTGCAGATGTGGAAGGTAAAGACGCCGCCAGAAAAATTGCTATCCTTGCGTCTATTGCGTTTAATTCCCGCGTGAAATTTGAAGACGTTTCTGTCGAAGGCATTACGAACCTCACTCCGGAAGATATTCTTTATGCAAAAGATTTAGGCTACGTCATGAAACTTCTTGCTGTTGGGCGTGACACGGAATTTGGCGTTGATGTTCGCGTTAATCCCGTGCTGTTGCCCAAAGAACACCCGCTCGCCGCTGTTAATGGCGTGTTCAATGCGGTATTCGTTCGGGGCTATCCGATTGAAGAGGCGATGTTCTTTGGTCCCGGCGCAGGTAAACCTACAGCGTCGGCAGTGGTCAGCGATATTATCGAGATTGCTCGCGGGTTGGGACGCGGTGCGGCAGGTCGATTCGGTTGCACTTGTTACCATCACCGCAAAATTTGCCCCGTTGCAGAAACTGTTTCCTCTTACTATATCCGCTTGCTTGTTGACGATAAACCGGGCGTTCTGGGAAAAATCGCCACGACTTTTGGCAATGTGGACGTCAGCTTAAAATCCGTCGTGCAGACAACTGCTCAAGAGGAAGACCACGTAGAAATTGTCGTCATCACGCACGCGGTTAAACATAAAAATATTTTGGAGGCGCAGGCAGCTTTGCAGGCTCTGTCGGTTGTCGATAAAATTTTCAACGTGATTCGAGTAGAGTGATAGCCATGAAGAATTTTACAGACAATAAAAATCGCGCTGTGGTTCGTGTGCCTGGAACTTCTGCTAACTGCGGTGCCGGCTTTGACTGTTTGGGTTTGGCTACGACGATTTATAATTATCTGGATTTAACGCTCCTGCGCGCAAATAAAATCGTCGTTGAGTCGGCGGGCGAAGGTGCAGAAAATATTCCGCGCGGCAAAAGAAATCTCACGTGGCAAGCAGTTCAAAGATTGCTAAAAGAAGTCGGGCGGCTTGACGAATTCAAAGGGGCAATTATCAAAACAAAAAACAATGTGCCGATTTCCCGCGGGCTTGGTTCAAGTTCCACGGCGATTGTCGGCGGATTGGTCGCGGCAAATGAAATTCTCGGCTCGCCGCTGGACAAAAACGGGCTGTTGAAATTGGCAACGGAAATCGAAGGGCACCCAGACAACGTGGCACCGGCAATTTTCGGCGGCTTTACTGTCAGCGTCATGGACAAAGGCGCGGTTCAAACTTTTTCCTTCCTGCCGCGCATAAAATTAAAATTAATAGTTGCCGTGCCGGAGTTTGAACTTTCCACAAGATTAGCCAGAAAAGTTTTGCCTAAAAACGTTCCTATGCGCGATGCAATTTTTAATATCAGTCGGGCGTCAATGTTAATCGCGGCTTTGGTCGAAGGGCGCGAAGAATTTTTGCCCGTTGCATTTGACGACGCGCTTCACCAACCCTACAGAAAAAAATTAGTGCCTGGCATGACGGAAGTTTTCCAGGCGGCTAAATCTGCCGGAGCATTGGGCGCGGCAATTTCCGGCGCGGGTTCTTGTTTGATAGCCTTCACAGCGGCAAAGAGCGGGCTGGAAAATAAAATCGCCTCGGCAATGCTCCAACAGTTCAAAAATCACGGTGTGGGCGCAAAAGCTTTGATTCTAAACGTGGATAAACACGGCGCACAAATTATAAGGAGGAATTCAAAATGAAAATTGCAGTAATTGCGGCATCAGGTAAAGCCGGCAGAAAAATTATCGCGGAGGCGGCGGCTCGTGGTTTCGAGGTCACGGCGTTTGTCAGGCGGGCGGTTGAAATTGACGGCGCGGCTAAAGTTATCGTTAAAAATATTTTGGATTTGGAGAAAAGCGACCTGGAAAATTTTGACGCGGTAGTTGACGCATTTGGCACATGGACTCCCGAAACTCTTCCTTTGCACACCACGACAAGCCAACACCTTTGCGATTTGTTGAGTGGCACGGACGTTCGGCTTTTAATCGTCGGCGGCGCAGGCAGTCTTTACGTTGATAAAGAACATAAAGTTCAACTGCTCAACACGCCCGATTTCCCCGCGGAATATTTTCCAACGGCGCAGGCGCAGACAAATGAACTTGCCAAATTGCGCAAACGCAACGATGTTAAATGGACGTTCGTTAGCCCCGCGGCGGATTTTCGGGCGGACGGCGAACGCACAGGCAAATATATTCTTGCCGGCGAAGAATTGACGTTAAACGCGGCGGGCGAGAGCGTTATAAGCTATGCGGATTACGCACTTGCCATGGTCGATGAAATTGCCGGCGGCGAACACATTCAACAGCGAATCAGCGTCGTTAAGGAGTAAAACTTTAACAAAAAATTTCAATGGACAAAATTACAATTATCGTGCCCTGCTACAATGAGCAGGAAGAAAATCCCCGACTGAACTTTGGAAAAATTCCGCCAGTTGTCGATGATGGCGATGCCGTAATAGCACCCACCCGAATGGTGACGTGCCGGTTATTCGACCGCTCCGCCGAGATTGATGACTTTTCTGGGTATAACGGTTTCTTTTGCCGCTATGGCTTACATGTCGCACCCCATACGGGGTGCGTGGATTGAAATGTGGATTGAAATGTGGATTGAAACCCGTGAATTAATTTTAATCGCGGCGGGCTATCTAGTCGCGGTAAATGTCGTGGCGTTCGCGCTGTTCGGCTATGATAAATATTGCGCTCAACACGACAAATGGCGCGTCCGTGAAAGCACGTTATTATTTTGGTCGGCGATTGGCGGGGCATTGGGCGCGGGCTTGGCAATGGAATTTTTTCACCATAAAACTTTGCACCTGAAATTTAAATTCGGCGTGCCGTTCCTTTTGTTCGTGCAAATTGTTTTGGTCGGCTTATTATTCGCAAACCCCGGCAACATTATCGAAATTATCGAAAAAATTTTGTCGCACCTCATCACGGGGTGCGTGGATTGAAATAAGCTGTACTCTTGAGGTAACTACAGGCAGGAAAATTTTTTTCACTGTCTAATTTTTTTTGCGTGTGTTTAAAAGGAGAGTGAACGACATGATTTATCGCGAATTGGGCAACACGGGCTTAAAGGTCAGCGAAATCGGCATGGGTTGCGAAGGTTTCAGCCAAGAAAATTGCGCCATGACTAAAAAACTTTTCGACGCGGCGGAGGCGGCGGGCATAAATTATTTTGACTTGTACACGCCCAATCCGAACGTCAGAAAAGCTGTGGGCGTGGCACTGCGCGGGCGGCGTGAAAAATTTTTCGCGCAGTCGCATATTTGTTCAGTGTGGCAGGACGGGCAATATAAACGCACGCGCAAATTGCCGGAAGTTAAAGCGGGCTTTGAAGAATCGCTGGAACAGTTGCAGACGGATTATATTGATGTCGGCATGATTCACTATTGCGACGCGCTGGACGATTGGCAGAAAATTATTTCGGGCGGAATTTTGGATTATGCGCGGGAATTAAAAGCTAAAAAAATAATTCATCATATAGGCTTGAGCAGCCACAATCCGCAAGTCGCGCTTAAAGCTGTGGAAAGCGGCGCGATTGAAGTTTTAATGTTCAGCGTCAATCCCTGTTACGATTTATTGCCGGCGTCCGAAGACGTGGAACAGCTTTGGAACGAAGAAAATTATTCCGCGCATTTGACAAATATGAATCCCGACCGCCAAAAACTTTATGAAACTTGTCAGCGGCTTGGCGTGGGCGTCACGGTGATGAAATGTTTTGGCGGCGGCGATTTGTTGAACGCGGAACTTTCACCGGCGGGCGTGGCTTTGACGCCGAATCAATGTATTCATTATGCGCTGAGCCGTCCGGCAGTGGCGGTTGTATTGGCGGGCGCACATTCCGTTGAACAACTCAAGCAGAGCATTTCTTACGAAGAGGCAAGCACAGCTGAAAAAGATTTCGCCACGACCTTTGCCACGTTCCCGAAAATCAGCTGGCAGGGGCATTGCGTGTACTGTAGCCACTGCGCACCCTGCGTTAAAAAAATCGACATTGCTTATGTCACGAAGTTTTTAAATCTGACGACGGCTCAAAGCACCGTGCCTGAAACTGTTCGTGAGCATTACGCGGCGTTGGCTCATCATGCCGGCGAATGTATTCAATGTGGCGTGTGTGAGACCCGTTGTCCGTTCGGTGTTGCCATTCGCGAAAACATGAAGAAAGCCGCGCAGGTTTTTGGTTATTGAGGAGCGATTAAAATGTTTGGAAACGGCGCGAGACTCGATGACATCATGAATATTTTAAAGCCGCCGACTTTGGACAATGATGACGACAAAAAAAATCAGCGCATTCCCGACGCGGCAATCCGTTACGTTGCAAAAAAATCTCTCGGCGAAGATACCATTAATCTTGAATTCGCCGGGCAAAAAAATTCGGAGGTACTCAAATGAAAAAATTAGTTGCTTACTTTTCGGCGAGCGGCACAACCCGCAAGCTTGCAAAAAATCTGGCTGAAGTTATCGGCGCGGACGTTTACGAAATTAAACCCGCCACGCCCTACACCGGAAAAGATTTGAACTGGAATAATTCGCAATCGCGCAGTTCTTTGGAAATGGCGGATATAAATTCGCGCCCCGCGCTGGCAGATAAGGACGCAAAAATTTCTGACTACGACACGATTTTTATCGGCTTCCCTATCTGGTGGTACGTCGCCCCGCACATTATCAACAGCTTTTTGGAAAGTTACGACTTCGCGGGCAAGACGATTGTAATTTTCGCAACCAGTGGCGGCAGCGGCTTTGGCGAGACGTCGCACCCCATACGGGGTGCGTGGATTGAAAGAAAAAATAAAAGAGTTTCCTTTTTCTACTTTTTCTTTGACAAGAGAAGGTAGAATTTTTTTTTGATAAAAATTTCTCACCCTAAAATAACGCTTGCTATCTTTGGACAATTTTAATAAAATCTTTGCAGAAAATTTTTCGCGAGGTCTTTAGCAATGGAAGAAAAAAATTCTGGTTCAGATAAAAAAAGAGGGCGCACAATTTCGGTTGCACTCGTGGGCGGCGCAATGATTGCCGTGCTTTTAATTTTGTCAACGCTGTGGATAAATCAGCGCGGGCAAAACGATACCGCAAAGGCTGTTCACTCCGTCAGCGAATTTTATTTACGCGAGTTGACTGACCGCCGCGAGCAAGTTATCACTGCTAGAATCAATGTTAAAATCGATAACATAAAATCTGCGCTGAAAATTTTGTCGCCGAACGATTTGCAAAGCGTCGAGACTTTAAGCGCGTTCCTCGGCAGAATGAAAACTTTTTGCAGTGTCGACCAATTTGCCTTTGTAAATAATAACGGCGTCGTCTTCACGCCTGAAGGTATCGAGACTGACCCGGAAAAATATTTTTTTGCTAAAGACCCGATTGGCGAGCCGAAAATTTTTACCCGCGATATGTCCGCAGAAGATAAAACCGTTTTCCTTGTCGTGCCCATTGACAGATTGACTTTTCAGGGCGTGCCGATAAAGTGCGGATTTATTCAGCTGTCCATGTCGAAATTTCTGGAAGGAATTTTGGTGCACACCACCGCCGCCGAAATGTCTTTCTTTAATCTTTACTACAAAGACGGCGAATCGCTGACCGACGCGGTGCTTGGCAGTTTGGACAGCGGCACGAATCTTTTAAACGCGCTAAACGAGGCAACCTTTGACCCCGGCTACTCCAAAGAGCACGTCGAATTTGATTTCAGGAACACACGCGGCGGCATGGCGTCATTCACGTTCCGCGGCATTAACGAAATGCTTTATTATCGCCCAGTGCAAAACACCGGCTGGATTTTAACTTATCTTATTCGCAAAAACAAAATCGAGGAAGAACTTTCTGTAGTCAATGCCGATATGCGCAATCGTTCAATCTTCCAAATCTGTTTAACTATCCTCGCAATGATAACTGTTTTTGCGCTGATGACGTCGCAGGTTAGAAAAAATACCAAGCTTATTCACCAGCAAAACTTGGCTGAAACGGAAAACCGAATTAAGCGCGAAGAAATGGAAGAGAAATTGCGCTTGCAGACAAGATTATTGAGCGAGGAGCGGCGGCGGCGGCGGCAAAGTGAAATGATTCAGGCTTTGACGGCAGATTATCGGCTTGTCTATCATTTGAATCTTGATTCGGACGAGGCTGTCTGTTATCGCGTCGCGCCGGAAATTGCCGCTCAACTAAACCGCAAGCAAAGTGACGTTGTTAAATTCCAAGCGGCAATGAAAAATTATATCCGCGAATATGTCGCCCCCAACGACCGCCAAGCCCTTTGGAAATTTATTCAGCCGGAAAATTTGCGCGCGCGTTTGGCTAAAGAAGAAATTAT
>Ga0310697_10002602_pt1 | contig 18932 bp, 11 predicted proteins | sample 172DNAGHGlowgp2_FD_203883 | JGI IMG/M metagenome (GOLD analysis project Ga0310697, IMG submission 203883) | Sheep rumen microbial communities from Palmerston North, Manawatu-Wanganui, New Zealand - 1728 DNA GHGlow gp2 (v2) (version 2) | ecosystem: Host-associated > Mammals > Digestive system >... | reverse complement strand
ATTAATAAAGCTTACATCATCAACGCCTTCTCCAAAAAGGCACTGCAAAGATACACGAAATTCACCAATTCTCAAAATATTTAACACTACTACTTATCAACAACATGTTCATATCACACCATCCTGAAAATGCAAAAAGTCTATGGAATCCAGTCACAAACAACACAGACAATACCCCTCACCCAATCCCCGACGATTGAAACAACCATCGTCCCGCCACAGCGGCTTCGACTTTTTTCACTTTCAAACACCCGCAGGGTTTTGAATGTCTGAGGCTATTTTTACTTCCCGATAATCTTCTCCATCGCTTTCCCTTTGGCCAGGTCATCCACCAGCTTGTCCAGGATGCGGAGGTCCCGCATACGCGGGTCTTCTATCTCCTCAATGCGGACACCGCATATCTTACCTTTCACCCTCAGCCGGTCGGGATTCATCCTTGGAGCCTTATCCAGAAACTCCCCGTATGAGGAATCACTGTTCAACAACTCGTTTAGGCCTCCCTTTGTATACCCAGTCAGCCAACAGGCCACCTCATATACCTCATCAGCCGTGCGGCCTTTCCTCTCAGCCTTGGCGATAAGCAAAGGGAACACCTTAGCAAACTTCATTTCAAATACATCCATAGCGAATAGACATTATAATGTTTTGCCCCATAAGGCTACTTTTGGGAATGCAAAGATACATTTTTTTCTCCATTCCCCACAAAAATGGATACTATTATAATTCACTTCGGAGAGATGTGTCCGCGCTACACTTGCTACAGTGCTACAGTTCCCGCACCCATCCCCAACCCCAACTGTAGCAGTGTAGCGTGTAACGCCCTTCTGTCTTTTCCTGATTTTGGTTGACAGCTTTTTTGCTTATAAACAGGGGTGCTCCCATTCGGTCGCGACCTCACTTTTTCCTGATACGGTTGTCACTCGTCTTACTGGAGAGGTTGACAAGTTGCGAGTTGTTATACGTATCAACTCTTAAGGGGACTTCTATTAATTGCCTCGAAGAGGTACACTCTCAATAACCCCGCACGTAGTGTGGGGATAATAAGCAACATAGAAACAGCGTCCCGGAGGGACGCGCTCTCAAAAGAGAATTTCTAGAAGTTGCCTTAATTATCTTTTTGAGTTCTTCTATTGTATAGGGAGGCTCTTTTCGATGCAGCATGTAGTGACAATTAGGGCAGACAGGCACTAAGTCTGTATCAACATTCAGTTTGTAGTGGTCTCTTGGCGAATACTCTTTTCAACTATCAACTTTGTCCTTTCGTTCTATCTACTTTGAGTTGTTTTTCCATCATGAAAGTAATGATATCAATATTTTTTTGTATTTTTGCAAAGTAAAAAACATGCTGATTATACATGAATAAGTTAGTAATCAAAATATAGGGCCTCTAAAAAGTGCAACTGTCAATCTTGCCAAATACAACCTTTTTATTGGCCCACAGAGTTCTGGGAAAAGTTGTATCCTTAAAATTGCATCCTATTGCAACTGGGTTGAGAAGCGTATTGAATTGAGCCAGTCGCCAGATGACTATTTAAACGATAGTGTTTTTTGGAAACATCTTGTTGATTATCATCGATTGAATGGCTTCATTAAAAAGGGGTTCCTGATTAAATATGAATCCTCCTATATGACCTTTTCCATTTCCGGATCCCCTGAAAAGATTCAGTTCAGCTTTAATTGGAAACCCCGTAACCGCTGGCAATACCGTCGTCCTCAAATAGCGTATATTCCCGCCGAACGCAACATTGTGGCAGTCATTCCTAATTGGTTTGACATCTCTTTCAGTAATGATAACAATATCAAAGGATACATGTCTGATTGGGAAAATGCCCGCAACACATTCCCTCAATACAGCAAACTTGATATCCTGAATCTTGGAGTTTCCTATTATTACGATAAGGAACAATCTCGAGAACGAATTCATATAAACAACAACGATGAAATTGCATTTCTGAATGCATCAAGTGGACTTCAATCCGTCGTTCCACTCTGTGGCTTAATAAATTATTTGACTTACCATGAACTCCACCGTCCTCGCCAGCTCAGTGTGGCGCAAGAACGCGAACTAAACAATCTGCAAGACACGTTATATAAGGAGAAATTCACGCAGTCGAATGGTACTAATATTGTGGGCAGGGTCGATGATATTACCAAAACTTTTCCAGAGCCTCGTGTCAAGTTCTCCTCTTCCCATCAAGATGAGGCCATGTTTAGTGAAATAGTGGATAAGTTCTCGCTAACCCAGTATGCATCAATTTATCTTGAAGAGCCTGAGGAAAACCTTTTCCCCACCACTCAGTATGAGTTGGTAAAATGGATGGCTAAGCAAATAAACACCACACAAGACAACAGCCTATGCATTGCCACGCATAGTCCTTATATCCTTTCTTCATTCAACAACCTTATCCAAGCGGCTGATAACAAAGATTCCAATGTAGTGGAAACTGTTGTTGGTAAATCTGCTGCTATCCAATTCGAAGACATCAATGTCTATGCTGTGGACAATGGGACAGCCAAAGACATAAAAGACTATGACCTACGCCTTATCGCCCAAACCGATTTAGATGCAGCATCCGATACTATATCCTCCGACTTCTCCAAACTGATTGAGTCATGAACTAAATCCCTGCACATTGTGTCGAAATGAGGTCCGATTCCCTCATTGTTTTCTCAGAAAACAAGTCAAAGATAACGTTTGAGAATCCCGACCATAACACCTATCGTGCCATTCAAGTGGATGGATGTGTTTTTACAGCAGCTGATGGCTCCAAATGCGATAATTTGTTAGAAAGCGAAGAATATGCCGACCAATATTTCGTCGAATTGAAAGGTGGCGATTCAGGCAAGGCGGTTGAGCAGCTAAAAGACACCATAGAGAGATTGCCGCCTTGTCTCAGTGGAGCAAAAAGAATGGCTTTTGCTGTATTCTCAAACACTTGTCCCAAGAACGACACCAAACGTCAAGCCATTGAAAAGAGTTTTAAGAGCAGGGGGATAGCCATAAAGTTTTGTCGAACAGGAGAAACATTCTGCTTAGAACGGTGATTTTTCTGATGTCGTGGGGACTTCGATGGTTCTTCGGTCCCTCGGCGAACACTCTTTTTTATTCCATCAACCATTCTGCAATGTCATATATTTTAATCCCTTGATAGTCATACATGTCGTGACGGGTGCGGGCAATTATTATCTTGGGGTATGCATCTTTTATGCTGAGTAGCGGTGATGCTTCTCGTTCAAACGTTGTCTTTTCTGAAATGTTGTCACTCACTTGTATATATGCTTTTTCGTTTCCTCGTATAATTACGAAGTCAATTTCTTTTTGGTACAGTTTGCCTATATACACTTCATACCCTCCGCGTTTCAACTTTAAGAACACAATGTTTTCATACAAGCGCCCCCAATCCATGTTTCTTCTTCCAAGCAAGGCATATCGTATAAGGTTTCAAAACTGTGTATTTTTTTTACTTTTGAAACCGAGTGCAAAAATACAACTATTTTTTAATATGACAAAAAACCACGAACGTGTGAATGCGTGAATGTGTTAATGTGTGAATCGATTAACGAATTAGCACATTTACAAATTAACGAATTCTTATATCCATATCTGGCCTTTCGGAATGCCAACACTATTGAGGTTGACATAGCGTGGGGACTTTGATGGTTCTTCGGTCTCTCGGCAACCCTCTTTTCAATTTCCACTTTTCACTTTTCAATTTGTAATGGTCCCTTGGCGAATACCCTTTTCAATTTTCACTTTTCAATTTTCTCGTTCCCTCGGCAACCCTTTTTTCATTTTTCAATTTTCACTTTTCAATTTGTATTGGTCTCTCGGCAACTCCCTTTATCACTTTTCAACTTTCACTTTTCTATTTTATGTGTTTCCTCGGTGAGCACTCTTTTCAATTTTCAATTTTCAATTTTCAAGTCCACCACAGCGATTAATATTGTTCTCTGTTATATTATACGAGAGATTGTAATAATATTTGTTCTTTGCTTCAATATTATTTCTGTAATTCAAAGAAATTATGTATTTTTGCATTTGTATAGTAAAAAATATCTTTGATTTTAAATATAAAAAGTACAATGCTTTATAGGTTTATTGTTGAAAATTATAAATCATTTCGAGATAGAAATGAAATATCTTTTTTCCCGACGGAACGGCAAAAATACCATGTGATTGGACATTCGACCCCAATACCTGTGTTAGGGTCTGCATTAATATATGGTGCAAATGCATCTGGGAAAAGCAATATAGTTAAAGCTTTATCCCTTTTTAAAAGATTTGTAATTGATAACGAGAAACTTTTTTTGTTTGCAAATGATAGTTATTTATTAGAAAAAGAATATGAAGCCCAACCATCTGTATTTATTGTAGAAGCTAAAATTGATGGTGAAGTTTTTCAATATGGGGTTGCGGTTATACTAAAACGCGCTCAAGTATTAGAGGAGTGGCTGTATGTTATCACTCCAGAAAAAGAAACAGAAATTTTTTCCCGTAGCAAAAATTCTGTAGAAATAAATCCTTCCTATTTAACAGAAAACAACAGAAATCGTTATCAAGTGTATAAGGACGATGTGGATGAACATATTCTTTTTCTGTCAGAAGTTTCCTCAAAGAAAAACATTGGTTCAGATAATCTTGGCAAATGTATTCTTTCCATATATAATTGGTTTAAAAATCTGAGAATAGTTTTCCCTAACACACGGTATAACATCATTGAAGATATTGTTAGCGATGACAAGTCTGTAAACAAAATGTATATAGATTATTTCAGAAAATTTGGAGTTGATGTCGCAGGTATTCATATTTCTCCTTTGGAAAATCTTCCCGATGCCTTCCCTGCAGAAATGATTGATGATATTAGAAAGAATCTAATCATGGAGAATTCAAAGAAGGCTGCATTTATTCGCGATGCTGTACATAATATTGACTACTTAGTAAAGCTAAATTCCAATAAAGAAATAGTATTATCTGACATTCGGTTCGAACATAAAAAAAATGGACATTCATTTGATTTTGTAAAATCTGATGAATCTGATGGTACGCAACGCCTTTTTGATTTAATTCCCATATTAAACGATGCAATCTCAAATAATAGAGTTGTTGTCATTGATGAAATTGACCGTAGTTTACATTCCTCTTTGACCTTGGACCTTTTTGGCACTTTTTATTCAAAGCGAAAAAGGAATAGTCGTTGTCAGTTAATCTGTACAACACATGACACATCACTTATGAATTTGGAGTTTTTTAGGAAAGAAGAAATTTGGTTTGTAGAAAAAGAAAATCAGGTATCATCATTATATTCGTTAGACAAGTTCAAGCTAAAAGACAATATTGCCAATATTAGTACAAACTATCTATTAGGAAAATATGGCTCAATCCCTCAAATAAGATAATAATGGCAGAATTACTTTTTAGAAATAAATCTAGTCTCGGGAAAACTTCCTATATTCCTAATTCTGAGGAGGAGGCGTCAATTTACACAATATGTATTGCAACAGAAGGTGAAGTGGAAGAATTGCAATATATTAAAGGATATGCGGAATCGTTCCTAAAAAATAGTAAAGTTTCAATTCGATATGCAAATGACAATCTAAATAGTAACGAAAAGCATTCTGCACATCCTAAATGTAGACTGCAACAATTATTACGTTTTCGTGCATCTATTCACCCTAATTGGAATGAGTACTCCAACGACCTGTCTTGGTTAATCTGCGACAGGGATTCCCAAAGTTTTAAAGAAAGTCAGTATGATGATATTATGCAAAAGTGTAATGATAATAAAATAACATTCATAGTATCAAACCCTGCATTTCAATTATGGCTATTAATGCATTTTGTCAAAGCCATAGACTCAACTTACATAAAAGACAATTATAACACAACAAAGAATCAGCTATTATATTTAGAGAAAGAAATAAGAAAGTATATTCCATACCAGCATGGACAACTTAATTTTGGGTCTTTTAAGAATTATGTAACTAATGCATTGCAGTGTAGTAATAGCATAGAAAATGATATTAAAAAACTAAAGAATAATATTGGTACTAATTTTTCTTCTTTGATAGAGAAACTATTAGAGTTCAAAGCAGAAGAGCCATAACGATTCAAAAACTATTTTAAATTGTTTTGTTGTGCCATATTACTTGTCTTTTTTGAAAGGTACGAGTTTTATATGATATGTAGAGTATTATTTTCAACAGAGAATAAACAAGGTCACGTTTTGTGTCCTCATTGCTTGCTGATTTATAAGTTTAGAGGGATAAATGTCCATTAAAGTTTTTCTTTGTGGTCTGAGCTGTTGAGGTATTTAGAAAATCTCTATATTGTAACCGTATCTCACTAAGCAATCCTTCATTGTATTGATTCTTTTCTCGATATGCAAACAGAAGGTTCTGCTTGGAATCTATAGGAAATACATTATCACTTGCGACCCTTAAATCCCGATATTCCTTCCATTTTTGTATGTATTCTAAGTTTGGATTATCTTTAGAGTAATGTTTATTATTGGAGGCATGACGATAAATATCATCAAGAGCTTTTTCTGAAATATCAAATGCTATCTGCGCTGCTCTAATATTATCGTCCAACTTCTCATTTATTTCTTTTTCTGACAAATTGTTTTTGAAAAAGAAAAAGTCTTTGTAGACGGAACTGATGATTGCATCATCTATAACATTTAACAATATGCCAATGTTTTGTATCCATAAACGAGCGTCTTTATGTGTAATAGACACGCCAACTCCGGATTCATGACATAGTAGATGTCTGGTGTTAAATAGTCTATCAATATTATTTCTAAAATGCCCCCATGAATCATTACCTAATTTTTCTCGACCGAGTTCATTAATATCAATGTCTGTTAAAAGCTGTATGTTGTTACATATTCCATTAAGATTATTGCAGCCAAATGAATATGCAAGTTGAATACTTAACGGTAGTCTTTCATACAGAAGTTGCTTATTGTATTCAATATCGACTTTTTTATGTTCTAACAATTCTTTTATTTTGTTATCTTGACGCAACAGTAATTCATATTTTCTTCGCAATACATCTTCTAAATATGCAACCAGCCGAATTGGTATTAATTCATAGACCATTTCATTGTTTGCTTTGTCGCACAAATCCACCAAGTCACGCAAAAAAGAGCCTGAATTTCTTGTTGTAAGGCAGTTCCTGTTTAACGACTCTCTGATTTTGTCTTCAGGTATGTACTTTAATTTTGTCATATATATTTAACGACATGTTAATCTATTTATTGCTCAATTACAGCGATTTCTTCGGGGGTGAGGTTGTATAGTTGGTAGACTAATTTGTCTATTTCATATTCTAAAAATGAGGTGTCAGCGTTTGGGTTGGATTTCTTCTTCAAAAGAATTTGATTCACAAGTTCCACTACCGTATCTTGCCTTTCAAATGACACCACCGGAATTGGTATTTCTTTTAGCTGATAAATCTTGATGTGCAAGCCTTCTGGAAAGATTTTCTTATGCCAAAATCTCACTGGCTTAGAGTTCAAAAGTCCAAGAACGTATTCAAACTTAAACTTATCATCTATACCGAATATTAGATTTATTGTGTCATTGCACAAGTACATATTACTATCAATGGTAGCACAGATTTCTTGTGCTATATCTTGAATGAGGATTTTTTTCTTAACAAGGAAGTTTTCTAATTTTCTAGGACCGGCACCCACCTTTTCCATAAACAAATCAGGTCTATACCAAATCCATTCTTGACTCAATGGAGTGTTGTACCTCTGAATATTTCTTCCTCTTATCAATCTATAACTATCTTCAGGGAAAGGATTATTGCTAATAAATTTTTTATCGTTACTGGTTTTGATGCCTAAAGAGAATTCTGCAATATCGCCAAGCGAAACAACTTCTACTTTTGACAAATCAATTCCATGTTCAAATGAAAAAGGATAATTGTCATATCGCATTATACTTTTGTATGTAAGTGAATGATCCATCTTGCAAAAAACAATTCCATCATAATTCTCCAAAATGATTGTATGGTTATTTGTTTTGGCTTTAGAGAACAAGATAATACACGTTTTTACTGTTGCATTCACGAACACTTTGTCTGGCAAATCAACCAACTTTATAACCTTTGTTTCACCAACAAGAAATTTCCTAAATAAGGAGAAACTATCAGTTCCCAACCAACTATTTGAAAAAATAAAGGAGCATATTCCTCTCATCTTTAGTAACCCATGTGCTCTTTCCGTAAATATACTGTACAAATCGCACTTATTCTTAACTGTTTTATAGTTTCGCTGGTAAAACATTCTTGCGTAATCATCCGTCAAGTTTGCAATGTTTATATACGGCGGATTACCGATAACTATATCAAACCCGCCATTGTCGAAGATGTCTTTGAACCAGGTGTGCCAGAGGAAGAAATCTTGGTTGGCGGAACAATCCATCTTTTCTAACTTGGCGAGGGAAGCGGGTGTGCCACCGATGCTCTCGCGGATGAGGGTCTTTACCTCTTCGTTGATGGCCTGTCGCATACTGGATTTCTTCTTGTGGTCGGTGACGGAGAAATACTCACGCAACAGGCGTTGCAGGTTCTGTCGGCTGGTATGGCTATCAAGTCCCAACACCAACTGCATCGATTTGGATTGTCCGCCACGCAGACGGCTTGATATGCGGCTGAGGTCGAAGCCCTCAAAACTCTCGATAAGGCTATTCCCCTGCATAAACTTGTAGTCGAAGTTGGGCAAGGGTTCTGGCTTTTCGGCATCCACCACGATACTCAGCCAGAAACGCAGGCGGGCGATGTCGATGGCTCCACGCTCAATGTCTACGCCATAGATATTGTTCTCGATGATTTCTTTCTTGAGTTCGGCACGGTATGCCAAATCCAACTCATCAGGCACGTTTTCTATCGCCTCACGGCAACGCCACAATTCATTGAGCAAGCCCATAGGGAAGGCTCCGCTACCTATGGCTGGGTCACATATCTTCACTTCTCGCAGGGCGGTGTCCAGCACATCATGGTAGGGCTTCAACTCTTCGGGTAACTCATGATGCTCTACAAAAGTACGGATTGATTGTTTAGGGTCAAGCATCTCGGAGGCGTTGTCGCTCACTTTGGTTTCAAGGTAGGCAATCAGGCTCTCTTTGCACATATAGCGCACTATTTCCTTTGGAGTATAGAAGGCACCTTTGGCCTTGTTGTCCTCCAGCAGGCTCTCAAAGATTTTGCCCAGCATTTCGGGGTCAACACCAATATCTGCATCATCAGGGTCGTTCTCATCAACGGTGAAGTTGTACGAGGCCATAAACTCAAACAGCTGTTCAAACAACGAAGCGGGCAATTTCATCTTTGCATTATCAATCATATCACGCTCGAATAGACCACCATTTAAATAAGGCAGTCCTTTCCACTGCTCCAATAGCTGCACATCCCATCCTTCATCGCGAAACAGCTTCTCGCGGTTCTGTGGTTCGGTGTTGAAGATGCCAAAGAAGAGCGGTTCCAGCACCTGCTCGAGAAAATCTTCCTTGCGGTCAAGTGGTTGCTTGGAAAAGAGATTCTTCAGAAACTCCGGGTCGCCATTTAGCCATCCTTTCTTCTGCAGGAAGTGCAGAAACACAATGCGTCCCATCATCTTCTTAATGTAATCAGCAAAAAACTTGGACAACCCACTAAATAAAGTGGGGTCTTTGCTAATCAGCTCAACAGTAGTCTTGAGAATGCGGTCATAGTGACGGTGGTACTCGTCGAAAAACTCCTTACTGAGTGCATCCACCGAGAAGGCATCCCGAAGGTCGTCCATCTTGAAACGCCCCGCCTTTGCTGCCACCTTGTCCAACCGCTCCAAGGGGGTCTTATACTGGCCCGCCTTATCACCCAACACATAAGAGAATCTTTTGGCCGACGTTGTGCCCCCTTTGTGGTCACAGATGTATGACAAACGCCAGTGTTGTCCATCGTCGAAAACCGCGATGGCAGCATCCACCTCATATTTCAGATAAGGCTGTATCAGTTTCCTCAGCCCTACGCGCTTTCGACGCACATCGCTACCTTCTGCCACACGGGTGTAGAAGAACCCCAGCAATCGTCTCTCGGCATCCTCCATCTGCCCGAGGAAATAATTCTGGTCGCCATCCGATGTAGGGCTGAGTCGTTCTGCTCTGTCTAATGTTTCATAAACATCGTTGCAGCCGAAAAGGTCGTGCACTATCTTTTGGCTGTATTCGGAATAGATGAAGGGCGACTGGAAAAGCTTTCTTAATGTCTCGGTGTTCATAAGTGGTTGGTTTAAATGTTCAAGGGGTAAAATAATGTATATGGTTAATGTATGTTAGAGACAAATGTCTCACTGAGGATTATATCGGCAGTGAAATTGGTACTTGTCTGGGTAGAAGTCTCTTTTTCGGGCTGGGCATACTGGGCTTTCAGCTCTTCCAACTGTTTCACTATCTCAATGATAGGCATTGGAGTCTTTTTGTGCTTTCGAGACAACCGGTTCAGGTTGTCGGCCAACTGATTATACTTACCCTGCTCAACCAGTTCCTTTAAGATATCAACAGCCTTTCGGGTATCATCGTCGGGTAGAGAGGGTCGTACCTCGCGCAAAAATGCAGCTGCTTTTTTAGCGTCGTTGTCTTTGCTGCCAATCTTGGGCTTGTTTTCATTGATGTTTTTCTGCTGTAGGGAAGTGTATTGGTTCATGGCCTCGCTCACCTGCTCGTAATGCTGTTTCTCACACACGTCTAAAGCTATAGCTTTCTCCTCGGGACTTGCCTTCATGATATCGGCAGCCTCTAAGAAAGAGAGTTCACGCGTGTGCTCCCCGACAAGATAGAAAGCTTTCTTTTGCGGAGAGGATAGATATGTGACTGTGCAAACTTGTGATTGCGGCAAGGTATTAGGGTTCGTATTCCTTACACAACGGCTTTTGCAGGGCAGTTGTTTGATACGACGGTATAGTGTAGGGTTGCTGTTGTGAAGTGCCTGTACCTCGCGGAACAGTTCAAGCATACGGTCGGTGTCGTCATGTTTATCGGTGTTGAAGAGATGGAACTCATGCACTATCTCGTCGTGTGAGTAGATTTTAGTGTCTTCTCCCAGGGCGGAATGGAAGCTCTGTAGCTTGATGAGTGAATTCTTCTTCAGGCTGATGATGGCATCACCCATTTCAGAGGGGTAGAACATGTAGTTGTGTATAGCCTTAGCGGTAGAGCCTATGCGGTTGACTCGTCCGATGCGCTGCATAAGCCGTGTGGCGTTCCAAGGACTATCGTAGTTGACAATAATGTTGGCGCGGTGCAGATTGACACCTTCGGCCAGCACGTCGCTGGTGATAATGATATTGTAACGATCGGAAGCCTCTCCTTTGTAGTTGGCATCGAAACTGGAGCGTATATCGTCGCGTTTGCGATTACGGTCGCGGGCACAAACAGAAAGGATATCCTGTCGTCCTAGCCATCGTTCCAACTGGGTGGTGAGATAGTTGACAGTGTCAACGCTTTCGGAAAAGACAACCAGCTTTCCCGAAGGATTACGCTCTTTGTCGAACAGTTCGCTTTGCAGCATATCGACAAAAAGGTCTAACTTTGGGTCGGCCTTCACAGCATCCCATTGACGGCACAGGTCGCTAAGCAAAGCTTCGTCGTATTTCAGCATGGGCATGAATTCTGGTTGGAAATCGGATGCTTGGTATAGGATGTCGTCAATATTGTAGTCCTTTTTCATTGCCAACTCAATAATTTCGTCCAGTTCCAATCCGTCGGCCTGTAGTTTCTTCACATTCAATTCGGGAGCAATGATAACCTTGTCTTCTTGGAACATCTTAATCATGCCGCGAGTGGCATCCAGTAAGGTATGCAGCGAACGACGAAAGGCATAGAAGCTACTTTCAAGGCGTTTGACCATATGGGTCTGATAGATGGATGCTAGGGAGTCGGCCAGTTGTTTTGCTTTCTTGCCAGAGGGTACGCGATATTTGGGACAGTATTCCACAGCTCTATATCGTGCATAGCGTAGTCCACTACCGTCGAACATTCCGGGGTTCACCTCCTTCAGCGAGGAAGTAGGGGTGTCTATCAATTTCTTGTATGTGTTCCAAAAGAGAATCAACACTTCGGGTGGCATCTTGTAGGTGCGGTCCTCAGGGTCGAGGAGGAGGGGAAAACGAACCTCGTTGGCGTATTGGGGCATATGCTGTATGTTGCTGCGTGTGCGGCGCACCATAATCTTCTCCAACACAACTTGCCGCATATGCTGGTTGATGACATCTGTTCGTTGTGTAAGAACTTCTGGACTGAGGTTTCGCCGTTGCGACATCAGGGTGTCGTACTCCTTTATCCAGGGTGCAAAGGTGTCTGTGATGTTGCTGATGCCATCTAATGTGCATTGGGCGTTATCTTGGAATAGCAACAGCTGGTTCTTGATGTCCTCAGGCGAGTTGTTGAAGGGTGTGGCAGAGAGCAACAGAACCCGCTTTTTGCCTGTTACGTTGCCGCTATTGGAGCGAGACGACTTGCAGATGCGCTGAAGCAGGTCGTAGCCACCCGTGCTATCGTGACGGAAGTTGTGAGCCTCATCGACAATGATAAGGTCGTAATACTCTTTCTCGTCATAGCCATCGCCTGCAATCACCTTGTCGAGGCTGCCGTTGCTGATGAAACGGCTGTATTTGTTCTTGATGCCAAAGTCACGGAAGGTCTCTTCCCAGTTGCTTCGCACCGATGGAGGGAAGATGACCAGTATGCGTGTGTTTTCTCCGTTGGCGAAAATAAAACGTTGGGCAATCATGGCGGCAACAACAGTCTTGCCCAAACCGACCACATCAGAGAGAAAGCACCCATTATGGCGCATCATGATGTCGTAGCCCTGCACCACCGCGTCACGCTGGTAAGTCAGGTTGTCGTAGCCTTCAGGAAGGGTTGGTGCAAAATCGTCCTCCACCTGCGAGCCAAAATGGTCTATCAACATACGCATGTACAGTTCGTAAGGTGTAGGCAGCTCATCTTCTGGGGCAAGGTGGGTACGGCGCATTATGTGCTCCATATCGGTAAAAGTGACGGGTAGGGATTGTTCCCAAAGCTTTTGAAACTCTGTTTCGCAATAGTTCACATCATCGTAGTCCTTCATTGCCACGTTGAGCTCGTAACGTGGCGATGCTGTCGTCCCCAATCCCTGTTCGCTGAGATTGCTGCTACCCATAATTACCCAACCGTCGCTGTGCTCGTTGTACTGCTGTGGCAGACAGAGGTAGAATTTGGCATGAAGGTCGCGGGTTGGGTGGATTCTCAATTGCAGGCGGTCGTCGGCAATATCGTTGCAGAATTGTCGGATGCCTTTGTCCACCTCGCTATCATATTTGGATTCTTTCACATCGCGCAAGAACGCCTCGGCATACTGCTCCAAAGAGGCTTTTTGATTGCCAAAGAATATGCGACCAGCTGCTTGAGACTGAAGGAAGAGATTGTCGATATTGATACCTACAAGGATACGTATCTCTTTTACGTTCTCCAGCTCTTGACGCAGTTTGAAATAACCGCTGGAACGAAAATAGCCAACTACGGCATGAAAGATGTCGAAGTTGGCCATTGCTGTGGCGATGCCGTGGAACTTGTCCATCAGCGTCGTCTCGATATTGTTGAAGAATTTGGTGCTCATAAGGCTTGGCGTTTTGGCGCTTCGCCTTTCAAAGCATCACAAACAAAAAACCGTGAAACTTTCTGTCTAAAGTCGAGGCTCCGGAAATTGCCTATGCTACAAACGAGAAAGCCCACGGATAGCACCGTGAGCATTTCTGCCTTCTCGAGTAGCATTGTCTGAAATTTTCCGGATTTCGACTTTACTTGAAAAGCAAAAACGCTTTATATTATGTCTTTGTTACTATTCTATGTTTCTGTTTCTTATTCTGTTTGTTTTGTTTATTAATTCGTTTATTCGTGTTGCAAATATACAAAAATTCTCCGACATAGATACATTCATCGGCTAAAATAAACCCAAATCGGTCATCTGGCCGACTCTTCATTCACTCTTGTCTTTTTGGGGTTAAAGGAATTATCACGGCCTTACCGCCATCCCTCTGTTTGTAGTCTTAAATCGATTCCATCCTTCACGGGTTTGGATTGCATCTTCTAGCATATTGTTTCCTCTCTGCCTGCACTATGCTCCTAATGCTGCTCCGTCCCTGCTTTTCTATATGTCCAGTGTGCCTTCGGTGTAGGTTCTCTCTGCAAGCGAACCTACACTGAACCCATTCTTTAGGGTAAGCCTCGCGTTTTGCAGTGTGTGTGTTCCTGATATTGTATATTTTTAGACCTCAACGATACGAAAAATATTCTAATATGCAACTTTTTAAAATATTAAACATGTTTTTATATGCTTAATATTTAAAAAATGGGTAATTTGGGCTTAATTATGTATACTCATTCGCTAAAATAACCCATAAAAACCATGTTTTTAAAATTAGAATATATGTACAACAAACTTATTCTAAATGTATTATAACAAAAATATAGATTAAGCATGTTCAAACATGCTTAATATTTATTCCTGTCCTATAAATTCTTCTATAGGTCCTGTGTGCCTTCGGTGTAGGTTCTCTCTGCAAGTGAACCTACACCGAACCTACACCGAACCCATTCTGTAGGGTGAGCCTCGCGTTTCGCAGTTCCCGCCTCTCTTGAAAAGGGTGACAGTTGACTTTTTTCTTCAATCCGGAGGAAATTAGTCCTATTTCGGATTTTCCCCGCTTCGCTTACCGTCAAGCTCTTCGTCACCTTTTATAAAGCTCTTCTTGACCTATAGGGTAAAAAACAACCTGTCAAGGAGTTAGACTATTGTGTATATGTAAGTTAGTTACAATAGTGGGGAAACTTGGATTCGTGCTGGCTCCGCCAGCGGGATACATACCCCGCCACTATCGTGGCACCCCTTTCTAAAGGGGACGCTGCCGCCGTGACGCTTATTCCCTTATGTTGGCGCAGTGACGTTAGTATACGCATTGGGATGCCAAATGCTGGCGCGGTGAAGTATGTATACACTTTGGTCTACACAGCACTTGTGCCGTGATGTTTACATGCTGTAATCCACTACATGCTTCAGGAACCAGCGGCCATCGATGCTTTGGAACATCCATTCGAAGTAGATACCCGTATCCTCAACAGTGAATACGACAACTTGCTGATTGGGCTGACGCTGTTCGAACTTGGTCTTGTAGGTGTCGAACCACTCGTTGGTGGCGCACTTCCAGTCCTTGGCAGAGAGCTTTACGGTATAGAACTCCTGCTCGCTGTTCGGGACATCGATGTCGGCAGTCATCAAAAACTGTGCATCGGGAGCCAGCCGCGACTGCTGGAAGGGGCAGTCCCGCCGGAAGCGGACAAAGAAAGCGTCAAAATCCTCGGGGTCGTTCTGTGCTTTGGAAGTGGCAGCGATTTGAGGCAGGATTTCTTTCTCGAAGAGGTCGCGGCGGATGAGACGGTAGTGGGGAGCGTAGGTTTGGTTGAAGCGGGTGCTGTGGTGGAACACATATTCGCCGCGATTGAAAAGACTGTCGAGCCGTGCTGCATCTTCGTCGAAGTTGAGGGGCTGCGGCTGGATGGTGCGGAGCTGGTTCTGAATGCGTTGCCACTGACCGCGCCAATCGTAGAGGGGCATGGGGTTGACCTGCGAGGCACTCTGCATCAGCAACTGGACAAAACGCCCCAAGTCGAAACGGTGCTGCTTGAGAATCTTGATATTGACACGGACAAAATTGCCGTCGATGCCGGCATACTCGTAGTCGGGATAGCGGGTGTCGAGAGTGTCGACCTGATCCATTTCGCGCGTGATATATCCGGCACACGACGCGGAGTCCTTGATGATGTGGCCCGGGCCATAAATGTCTTGAAAACAGAGTTTATACACATCCTGCAGCTGGGCCTGAGGGAAGCGTTGCATATAGTCGGTAAGCACCTGACGGGCGCGGTCGGGGACGGCATAGTGGCCTTGGTCTATCTTGTGCATAATGGCGGTTGCCTGCTGAAGGGTGGAGCCTTGGGCCGGGGCTGAAGGATTGTCCCAATACTGGCGGGTCCACACCTGTTCGGCGGCGGTGAGGGTGGTGAGGAACTCCTCCTGATTGAACACCCTGCCGTTGCGGGCGGCGGAAATGACGCTGTCGAAAAACATCTGCCAGCGCATACGGTAGTATCCCGAAAGGAGGCCGCCCCACATGCGGTTGGCGTAGTCGTTGAGGACGGGGCCGCCCCAAATGGTGAGCAAGGTGCGGGCCTGGGTCTCGTAATAGTGCTTGTCGGCCTGGGTGGTGCCCCAGTTGTGGGCATCGGCCACCCATCGGCGCAACGAGAGAGGCTCGACCGTGTTGAGCAGACGGTCGGCATCGTCTATCATTTCGAGGGCAAGGTCGCGGTAGCGGCTCATGGCGGACACATCGCCTTGACGGTAGGCCACAGCAAAGGCATCGCGAACCTCCATGAAATGATTGCCCAGCCACTGCGACATAAGGTTGGCCACATCGTATTGGTATCCCGCCTGAGGCGTTTCGGCCTGCAGTAGCAAATGCAACGCACGCAGGAGGGTGGCATTGTCGTAGGAATAGTAGGGTTTGGTGTAGTAGGTGCCGTGACCGGCGAGCGAGGGACGCGCCACCATCTGGGTGCCAAGCCCATAGAACGACCAATCCTTATAGACCGAATCGGCCAGCAGCCGCCAGGCGGCACGACAATTGCTGTCAGGACTGCCTCGACGCATGTCGGCCCATCGGTGGACAAAATGCCCTACCCTATCGGTTGCGGGACTGAGATTCCACGGATGTTCAAGGAGTAATTGGAAGATTTGGGGGCTGTTGTCGAAACTTTCGAGGGTGGAGCCTATGCCCACCATATTGCCGCACTGCTGGGCAAACGCCTGACTCAGCTTGTGGTCCAATCCGTTGAGGTCGCCCACCAGCATGGTGTTGCCTCCAAAATTGCCCAGATAGCACCAAATGAAGGGTTGGCCGAAGAAGCCGTCGGTTTCGCGCCACACTTCGGTCTTCTCGCAGAAATAGTCGAGCAGAACCATGCGGCCCTGAGGGACGGCGGTGAGGTATGCCTTGAGCCGCTCGGGGGTCCACTGGCGACGTTTATAATAGAACACCCACGACATCTGCAGCCACGAAGCCTGAGGGTCGACCTGGCTGAGAGAAGAATAGATGTGGCGGGAAACGGAGGCGAGATATTCGGGATCCCAGCTGGGAGGGTCCATCTCGTTGAAGGGGTCAACACCATAGATGTGGCCGGTGCCATAGAGGGCGGTTTGTTTTTCGAGATAGGAACGCTGGATAACAGCGAAAAGGCTATCGGTGGAGTTGAGGAAATAGGTAGGTTCGAAGCCGCACCAGCTGCTGAGCTGGGTGATGTTGGCTTGGGGATAGCGCTGGGCTATGCGTTGCGGCACGTGGCCTGCGAAGGCCGGAAGGACGGGGGTCATGCCCAATTCGCGCTCGCGGGCCAGTATTTTGACTTGCAAGTCCTTCTGCCCGTCAATCCATTGCTGGGGCAAGGGACCGCCGAAGCTGTCAAGATTGGCCATACGGTGCCAAGGGAGGTGTGCAGGACCGCTGAAATAGGAGCGTATCTCGTCGTCTGTCATTCCCATTTCACGCCACACCTGCTGCCACACGGCTTCCTGGCCGGTGAGCGCCAGGGGCATGTTGACCCCGTTGAGCGCCATCCAGTCGATGAAGCGTTCCCACTGGGGCCACTGCCACCACACCATAGTGTAGCCGTAGGTGCAGTAGTTGAGGAAAAAACGCCACGGGACAGCACAGCGATGCACCACCTGGCCCTTGACGGCAGGCCAGAGGGCGGGCAACTGGACCGGCTGGCTGGCATACCACGACACATCGACATGGGCATACTCCTTGAGATAGTAGTTCAGACCCATAGCCATAGAGTTGTCGTTGTTGCCCACCAAACGTATCTTCTTGCCGTGCATGGAAAGGGAGAAGAAATCGACAGTATCCTTTTGGCACACAAATTCGAAATGGCGTGCCTGTTTGCCAAGCACACGGCGGGCCAAACGCTCAGCCGACTGCTGGGCCTGGAGCAAACCGAGGCCGAGAAGGGCAAGCAGAAAGAGGGCGAGGACTTTTTTCATATAGAAACGGGATTATAAAAACGATAAGGACAATTATTTACGGGCTGCCACAGTGCGGCGAACCACGAGGATGCTGACCTCGTAGAGGGCATAAACGGGCAAGGCTACAAGCGAGAGGGTGAGGGCATCGCCCGTGGGCGTGATGACGGCAGCAAGGATGAGAGCCACCACCACCGCATAGCGGCGATAGCGCGTAAGAAAGCGGGGGGTGAGCACAGACATTTTGGCCAGAAGCCAAGCAAGGACGGGCATCTCGAACACCACACCCAACAGGAAACTGAGCATGAGAAGAATGTCGATGTAGGAAGTGAGGGCTATCTGGTTGGGCACATCGGGCGAGACCTGATAGGTGCCCAGGAAACGGAATGTGAGCGGAAAGATGAGAAAATAATTGAGTGCCACACCCAGGATGAACATAATATAGCCGCTGCCCACAGCACGCACGGCATAGCGACGCTCGTGGACATAAAGTCCGGGCGCCACAAAACGGTAGAGCAAATAAATCACATAGGGAGAAACCACCAACAGCCCCATCCAGAGGGCCACACGCATGTGGACAATGAACTGTTGCGCCAGCTCGGGATTGAAGAGGTCGACACTGAAACGGCTGGCATGCCCGGTGAGGCGGGAAAAGAGACGATAGGTGATAAAAGAGTCGCGGCTGGGAGCCATCACCACCGAGAAAAGCAAATCCTTGCAGCAGAAAGCGGCAATACCGGCCACCAACACCGCCACAATGATTTTGACGATAGAAGCACGCAACTCGTCGAGATGACCCCAAAAGTCCATTGACAGCAGGAAAGAAAAGAGA
>Ga0310697_10002600_pt1 | contig 18935 bp, 19 predicted proteins | sample 172DNAGHGlowgp2_FD_203883 | JGI IMG/M metagenome (GOLD analysis project Ga0310697, IMG submission 203883) | Sheep rumen microbial communities from Palmerston North, Manawatu-Wanganui, New Zealand - 1728 DNA GHGlow gp2 (v2) (version 2) | ecosystem: Host-associated > Mammals > Digestive system >... | reverse complement strand
TGCGCCGTACCGCCCGGCTCGCGGAACAGGTTGTGACGGCAACGATAATCGATGTCGCCAATCAGCCGCTTCGAAGCGCGGAAATGCACGGCCTTCACTCCGATGCTGCGCGCATTAGGCTCATGGCCGGGGTCGTCATCGTCGCGCGTCGTCACCATCGTATCTTCGTCCTTCAACCCGATGCCGAGCGAGAACGTCCCGAAGTCATTGAGCGTCACGGTGCGCCCTTCCGCAAGCGCCTCGCGGATGGCTTCCAGGAGACTGCTGACGATGCCCTCAGCCTCCCCTTCGCCAAGGGCGCGGTAACGTTTATGGATCTCATAGGCCAGGTCACGCAGGGTGACATTGCCCTCAGAACGTATCTCGTAGCGGAACACTTTCTTGCCTGTTCCGTTCAGGTCATTAAGCTCGCGTTTGTAATAGTAAGGCATGTTCTTTAATCTATTTAATCGAATGATGTGTATGGACTAATGAGGAGAAGGAAGTGAGCCATTCAAGAGGGAATAACCCGTTGGGCGCAAACCTTGATCCTCATAGAAGATATCGTCCTTGAATATGGCTGCAAAGTTACACACTCTTAGCCGCATAACCAAATCTTCGACGCGAAATCTGTGTTTCACGCCGTGAAACACAGATTTCATGGACGGGAAACACGCATTCACCGCCGTGAAACGTAAAACGATAACTATAACGTAAACGAACACCATAACCTTCACCCCTTCACACCACCTTCACACGTCCCTTCACGCTTTTAAACATTGACACTCAACAAGTTCAGCCAAAATGTGAAGGTGTGAAGGCATTTTGACGTTTGTTCACGCGCGCGAGGAGAAGGTTCTATTCATATCTGTCTTCTTCGGCGGCCATCGGCAACGGCTCGTTCTCTTCCTCCCATGGGGGACTGACTGCCGCCCTACAGCTCAATAGGGCTGTAGGGCAGATTGAAGGCATCGGCAACGGCCTTGAAGGTGATGCGGCCATCGACGATATTGAGGCCCAGGCGGAGACCTTCGTCGTCGCGACAAGCCTGCTGCCAGCCCTTGTCGGCAAGGGCGAGGGCGTAGCGGAGGGTGGCATTGGTAAGGGCGATGGTTGAGGTGTTGGGCACGGCACCAGGGATATTGGCCACACAGTAGTGCAGTATGCCGTCGACGTCATAGACGGGTTCGCTGTGGGTGGTGGGATGTGAGGTCTCGAAACAGCCGCCCTGATCGATGGCCACATCAACGAGAACTGTACCGCGTTGCATCAGACCGAGCATGTCGCGCGTGATGAGATGAGGAGCCTTGGCACCAGGGATGAGAACGGCTCCGACGATGACATCTGTCGTGGGCAGCTCCTTGCGGATATTATGTTCCGTGGAATAGAGCGTGCGGACATTGACGGGCAGCTCGGCTGCCAGCTGTTTCAGGCGCGGCAACGAGATGTCGGCAATGGTGACGTCGGCACCGAGGCCGGCAGCGATACGCGCTGCGGCTTCACCCACGACACCACCGCCAAGCACGAGGACACGTGCCGGCTTTACGCCCGGCACACCGCTGATGAGCTTGCCTGAGCCACCCTTCGTCTTCTGGAGATAGTAGGCTCCGTTGAGGGCTGCCATACGTCCGGCCACCTCACTCATGGGGAGCAGCAACGGCAAGGTGCCATTGGGAAGCTGCACGGTTTCGTAAGCGAGGCAGACGGCACGGCTGGCCAGCATGGCATCGGTGAGCGGACGGTCGCAGGCGAAATGGAAATAGGTGAAGAGCAACTGACCGGGCCGCACCAATGGGTACTCCGGCTCAATGGGTTCCTTCACCTTCACGATCATTTCGGCACGGGCATAGACATCCTCAATGGACGGCAACACCTGGGCGCCGCTGCGAAGATAGTCTTCGTCGGCGAAGCCACTACCCTCGCCTGCCGTGTGCTGCACAACTACTTGATGTCCGTGGCGCACCAGTTCGGCAACGCCTGAAGGCGTCATGCCGACGCGGTTCTCATTGTTCTTGATTTCTTTTGGGATTCCGATTTTCATAGCAAGTAAGTTTTTTGTGTTTATAATTGATGTTTTTGGTAGAAGGCGCGTGTTGCCAAGAGGAAGAGGACGGTACCTGCAAGCTGCGACCCTGCCACCATCCAGAACGCAGGGGTATAACCCGCGAGCTCGCTGACGACACCGCCGCAGAGCACGCCAAGACCGATGCCGACATCCCACGAGATAAGCAACGTGGAATTGGCTGTGCCGCGCTCGTTGTGATGCGCCAAAGAGATGATCATGTTCTGGAAGGCAGGCCAGAGATGGCCATTGCCAAGACCGAGAAGGAGCGCAGAGCCATAATAGCCGAACGCATTGGGAAAGAGGACAAAGAGCGTATAGGCCACCGAGGAGATGATGACACCCTGAGAGGCATTCTGCACGAGCTTGCCCTCGCGCAAAGCCCGGGCACCTTGCAGACGGGAAGCCACAAGACCTAAGGAGAGAAGCAGGAACCAGGTGCCTGTGCCACCGGTAATGCCCATGACCTCCTTGCTGTAGATGGCGAGGTAGTTACTTACCACGCCGAAACAGAAGCCGAAGAAGACCATGTTGACAGCCAACAGCCAGCCTCGGACGAGGAAGAAACGGTCGAGACGGATGAGTCCGCGCCCTGGTCCACTACAGGTCCGGCCCACCCCCTTCCTCTCCCCAATGGAGGAGAGTTGAGGAGAGGGGGCTGCAGCAATATGTTTTGTTTGGAGCTTCACCCGGCTATCAACAATCATGCCTAAACCGGCAATGAGCAACGCCATCCAGAACAGCAACTGGAAATCACCCGTCAGCCGATAGAGATAGACCGCCACCATCGGGGCTATTGCCATGGCAAGATTATTCGACAAACCGTAGTAGCCGATGCCCTCATTACGCCGCGACGACGGCAAGACATCGATAGCCACCGTGGAATTGGCAACGGTCAACGCGCCGAAGGGGGCACCGTGCAATGTCCTCACGATGGTGAACAATAGCAGCGAGGAGGCTCCCAGATAGCCGCCGAAGAAGATGAAGAACAGAAAGAAACATACCATCAGCACCTTCTTACGAGGAAAGCTATCGACCAGATAGCCACTGAAAGGACGGGCCAACAAGGCCGTCAACGTATAGCCGCTAAGAACCAGTCCCACCACATCCTTCGTAGCATCGAAACGTTCCACGAGGTACAGCGGCAACAGGGGTGTCAGCAGATAGAAAGCGAAAAACAGAGAGAAGTTCGCTGCCATCACGCGACAGTAATTGCGATTCCAAAGTCGTTCCTGCATCATGGCATAAGCCCGCCGGGGTCACCGACGGGCCGTTATGTTATGGTTTATGATCTGTTGGCGAGCTCTTCGAGGATCTTCCATACGTTGAGGAGGCCGCGAGGGACGTGGAAGCAGCCTTTCCACTTGCCGCCCTTGAGAGGGAGGAGGACTTCGCCTTGACGGTTGAGGTAGCCATACCACTCGGGGTATTCGGGGTCACGGAAATGGCTCCAGGTGTAGTCGTGAACACGCTCGAACCATCGGAGACAACGCTCGTCGCCCGTGAGCTGGTAGCCCTTGATGAGAGAGATGAGCGTTTCGAGGTGTACCCACCAGAGTTTCTGGTCGAACTCGAGTTCGTGACGGGGCTTGCCCAAGCGATCCATGAAGTAGAAGACGCCGTCGTACTCTTTGTCCCAACCGTATTCTACTTCCTGTAGGCAGATGTCAACGGCTTGCTTGATGAGCTCGGGACGATTGAGGCGCTTGCCGAGGTCCATGACAAACCACATAGCTTCGATGGCGTGACCGGGATTGAGCTTTCGGCCGTCGAAGCTGTCAACGAGGTTGCCGTCCTTGCCCAAGGCTTCGACGATAAGTCCAAGCTCAGGACGATAGAAGACATCCATGACTTCGTGAAGGCAATCGTCGATAAATCTGTCAATGAAGGAAGAGCCAGCGGCCCCCCCTACTGCCCCCGAGGGGGCTTCTATACCATTATTAACAGAGGGCAAAGCAATCGTGTCCCCCCCGGGGGACGAAGGGGGGGCCTGGGCCGTCAGGATTGGCTCAATCTCCAAAGCTACGTTGCAGAGAATCATGGGGAGGTCGAAGGTCTTCATGGCGCGGGCACCAGGGGAGGCCTTAGACCAGCGACCCTTCGGGTTGTCGGTCTTGGAGAGGACAATGTCGAAGGTGCGCTTGGCGATGGAGGCATACTCCTCTGCCCTCTCCTCTTGTCCTGCGGACTTCAAGGCGATGGAGAGCTGACCGAAAGCGATGGTGGCGAAGGTGTAGGAGAAGATGTTGTAGGGCTCCACGAGGGGATGTCCTTCGCGGTCGAGGGCGAAGTACCAGTTGAGGTTGCCGTCGTGGCCATACTTCTTCAGGAACTCGGCACCTTGGATGGCGGCATCAAGCCACTCCTGACGAGGCTCAACGGTGTTGTAGAGCTTGGAGAACATCCAAACCTCACGGCCTTGCAGCCAGATGAACTTGTCGGTGTCGTAGACCGAACCGTCGCGGTCGAGGCAGGTGAAATAGCCACCAAATTCGGTGTCCTGGGACTTGTTGAGCCAGAAGGGAACGACGCGGTCGAGCAACTCTAATTTGTAGAGCTGGGCTAACTCTTTAAAAGACCCACCCCCCTGCCCCTCCCTGTGATGGAGGGGAGTAATTACTTTTGAAGATTGTTTTTCTTGCATTGTGATTCTATATGAATAATTCTTGATGACTAATGAAGGATTATTAGTTGGGATTGCGTTTCTTGATGGTGACCACTTCCTCCCTCACAGGGAGGGTGAGGGGTGGGTCTGTTATTCCTTTTGCAATGTCTTCCATGTCAACCCCTTCTGTTCCTCAGTCTGCGGCATAAAGATGCTGAGGATGAGGGCGACGAGGACGCTGACAAGCATCGAGACGAAGCCGAAGAGGAGGAAGTTGGCGTTGGTGTAGAAGTTCATGTAGAGCACCGTGGCCGTGCCGCAGAGGAAACCTATGATGGCAGCCGTGGAACCGATGCGCGGGAAGAAGATGCCCATGAGGAACAGGCCGCCGATGGCGCCGCTCAAGAGGCCGAGGATGGTGTTGAAGTAGTCGAGCAATGACTGAATGTCGACCGTGGCCATGAGCCAGGCGATAGCCATGCCAAGCAGACCGGCACAGATGCCTGCGATGCGGGCAACCTTAACCTCCCCTCCCTTGGGCTGTGCCTGTTGGCGATGAGCTTTCGACCACAAATCTACCGTAAACGCTGTAGAGATACTATTGATATTGGAGGCGATAGTGGACATAGTGGCAGCGAAGACGGCGGCGATGAGGAGGCCGGCGAGGCCGGCGGGCAACTGACTCATCATGAAGAAGGGGAAGATGGCATCGCCCTTGGCCATGGTGATGTCGAGCTCGGCAGGATGCGTCTTGAAGAAGGTGTAAAGGCCTGTGCCGATGGTGAAGAAGGCGATGGTCACCACGACGGACATGAGACCGTTGGTGAGGATGCCGCGCGCTGCACTCTTCTCGTCGGAGGTCGTCAGGTAGCGCTGGATGACAGTCTGGTCGCTGGTGTAGGAGATGAGGTTGTTGGCAAGACCGCCGAGGATGACCACCCACCACGTGGCATTCACGAAGTCGAACGGATGTTCGGGGTCGAAGAGGAAGAGGCGGAACTTGTCGTTGTCGGTGGCTATCTGCCAGAAGTCCGAAGCACCGTTGTCGCCTGTGTTGACGATAAGATAAACGGCAGCGAGAATGGCTCCACCAACGAGGATGATGCCCTGGATGACATCGCCCCAGACCACGGCCTCAACACCGCCCATCGTGCAGTAGAGGATGGTGATGAGCGCCATCAGGGCTATACATATATATATATTAATACCCGTGACAGCGGTCATGGCCAGCGACGGCAGGAAGAGCACGAGAGCCGTTCGAGCCACCATGAAGACGATGAACAGGATGCTAGCCATCAGGCGCGTGGCGCTGTTGAAGCGGCGTTCGAGGTACTCGTAGGCCGTGGTGACATTCAGGCGGCGGAAGAAAGGCAGGTAGTACTTGATGACGGGGAACGAGATCAAGAGGATGCAGATCTGCATAGGATAGTAGGTCCAGTCGGTGGCATAAGCCTTGGCGGGGATGCTCATGTAGGTGATGGCCGAGAGCATCGTGGCGAAGATGCTGATGCCGGCTGCCCACCAGGGGATGCGACCACCGCCTTTGAAGAAATCGTCGCTGGACTTAGAGGCGCGGCGCATGAAATAGTAGCCGAGATAGACCATGCCGAGGAGGTAGATGATGAGCACGGTCCAGTTGAGCCAACCGAAATGGGCAGTATAACCGATGTCCACACGGGTGACATCGGACGAGCGTACGCCGGGCTTCTCCTCGCCGCCTATGACGAGGGCAGCGACAGCGGAGGAACCACCGCCCACTGAACCCAAGGCTGACGACGGCACGGGCACTACAGCCGCTCCGGCGCGGGCTATAAGAGGGCTATCGAAAACCTCTGCCCATGAGTCGGTGACGGTATGATAGACGAGGATGGAACGGCGGAACTTGTACCAGGCGGGATCCTGCGTCATATAAGCGTGGGCTTCCTCACGAAGAGCGGCCAACTGGTCCGCCGTTGTGGCGGTATCAGCTATAAGGATATTACGCGCAAGGGCAGCTTCGAAGATGTCTTTGTTGACACCGCCGAAGCAGAGAATATGGGCTGCGCCAGAGGGGATGGCGGAGGCACCGACTAAGGAAAGAGCGGCCCCCCCTACGGCCCCCGAGGGGGCTTCTATTGTATTGTTGACAGAAGGCAAAGCATCCGTGTCCCCCTCGGGGGACGACAGGGGGGCCGGTCTGGTCTGCATTAAGGAAGTGGCCAGCCACTCGCCTTTCCTCGTATCATAATACACTCCATTGGTGACAGCTTTGCCGTAGCGGGGATCGTAGCCGCCGAGGAGATAGAAGTTGGAGGCGAGAGCGCCTTTCTGGACAGCGGCAGCGGGCTGCACACGAACAGGACCGGGCATATCGGGAAGTTGTTCCCAAGCTGCACCCGTCTGAGATTCAAACCACGACGAGGGCAGCGGCCATTTCAGGCGGTAAGCCTTGCGATTGGGGATGCCATTGTGCTGACCACCAGCGACATAAATAAAGCCATCGCCGTAAGCAGCAGCGAAGTTATCGAGGGCTGTGGGAAGAGGAGGAAGGTCGGTGATGATCTTCTCGAAACTGGTGCCAAGAGTGATGAGGGCGGCAAAGTTCTCGCTCTTCTGACCGTCGGAGGTGCCACCGAGACATACGAGGCCCTGAGGGGTGGTGACGCTGGCACCATAGGCCAGTGGCAAAGGAAGTGAGCCGTCGTGGTCCCAAACGGCTTGCTCCGGAGGAAAATCATCGGGAACGTTAACCTTGCCTGTCACGCCATCATACCATGCGGCCCTGTCAGCTTTGATGCAATAGATATCGCTATAGAAGACCTTCTTACCGCCATCGGCAGCCGCGGTATCGGGGAAGTTGCAGCCACCAGCCACGATGATGAAGTCATGGTTACCGCCTATATATGGAGCTTTGACAACACCGGCAAAAGCCCCGCTCACGCCCTGACCGCCGTTGCAGGACAATGGTATGAGAGAGGTGAAGGTAGCGGTGTTGAAGCGGTGGGAGGGAGCAGTATCTTGTGCTGATGAAAAGCTTGTTAAGAGAATCGCAAAAGCGAAAAGAGAAATGATTTTTTTCATAATCACTCTTTTTGAAGGTAATCACCCCCTCCCTCACAGGGAGGGCGGGAAGTGGGTCTATTTATTGCAATGATTGAAGAAGTCGATGGCTTCGAGTTCCTTGCGCAGCTGCACTTCCTCCTCGTCGGTGACGTTCTGGAACGGTGTGCGGTTGGGACCGAGGTCGAGGCCGATGAGCTTCATGATACGCTTGCCGCCGACGATGTTGCCGCGGAAGTGGCAGATGACATCGATGACATCCTGAGCATAGTTCTGCAAGGCACGCGCCTTTTCGAGGTCGCCAGCCTTCCAGGCATCGATGATGCCCACGAGACAACGGCCGTTGTAGTTGGTCGTGCCACCAATTCCACCCTGTGCACCGCCCATGGCCAGGCATGGAAGAATAGTCTCGTCCTGACCGTGGAGCATGTCGAACTTGCCATCCTTGTAGCGACGGCAGCGGTTGTACTCGTAGAGGCTCTCGAAGGTGTACTTGATGCCGGCGAAATTAGGAATACGGCCATCTACAGCCTGCAGGAAGTCGAGCATCGAGAGGAAGGCACCATTGAAGGCGGGAATGTGGTAGAAATAGAACGGCAGCTCGGGAGCACCGCAAGCAATCTCCTCGCAGTACTTGACCAGTTCCTCTATGCGGCCGACCTTAGGGAAGGGAGGTGCCATGGCGCCGATACCGAAGGCGCCGATAGCCTGGGCATGCTCGGCAAGCTTCTTCGAAGAACGCACACAAGTGCTGCCTACGTGAACAATGACCTTGAAATCTTCGAAGCCTTTCACCGCGGCCATCCAAGCCTCGGCAATCTGCTTGCGCTCGTCCTCGGTGAGCATATAGCCCTCGCCGCTGGAGCCATTGATGAACACGCCTTTAAGCCCATTGCGATAGAGCAAGGCTGCGTAATCGGGAATGATACTGAGGTTGATGCTGCCGTCGGCATGCATCGGGGTGAACGGGGCGTCAATCAGCCCTTTGATTTTTTCCATTGTATGAGTTAGTTAGGGGTTAAGAAAACTGCATTATCGTCGTGAAGACGTTGCAAAGATAAGGAGAATGAGTGAATGCACCAAATTTAAAGGGCTGAAAGTGTAAAAAAGAAAGATTTCATCTACAAATTTGGCAAAGTCATCAGAAAAGCGTACCTTTGCAGCCGCTTTAATCAATCGCAGGGGTATCCTAGACCACCCCCTATAAAAAAACAAGGAAATGAAAAAACAAGAACCTGTCAGCGTGACGTTCATGTTGCTCGGCGTCACATTCTGTGTTTGCCTGATTCTGGCAAACCTGTTAGCAACGAAACAATTTCAGCTCGGCTTCCTCAACCTGACGGCTGGTGTGTTAGTCTTTCCCATCTCGTATGTCGTCAACGACTGCATCACCGAGGTTTGGGGCTATCGTCGCGCCAAACTCATCATTTGGACGGGCTTCGTCATGAACTTCGCCTTCGTGCTTCTGGCCTGGCTGGCTGACCTCATCCCCGGCGCTCCCTACTGGACGAACCAGGAAGGCTTTCACGCTTTGTTCGGCCTTGCACCGCGCGTAGCTTTGGCTTCCTTCGCCGCTTTCCTCGCCGGCTCTTTCCTGAATGCCTACGTCATGAGCAGAATGAAGATTCACGACAAAGGAAAACGGTTCTCTTTGCGAGCCATCACCTCAACCATTGTCGGTGAGCTGGCCGATTCGCTCGTCTTCTTCCCCATCGCATTAGGCGGCATCGTACCTAAAGAAAACCTTGCGCTGATGATGGTCAGTCAAATAGTCATCAAGACATTATATGAAATCGTCATATTACCCATCACCATTAGAATCGTAGCCTGGCTGAAACGCACAGAAGGCATGGATGTTTATGATGACGGCGTCAGCTACAGCGTGATTTAAGTTTATGAAACCAATGAACAAAGAGACCGCTCTCGTCATCTTCAGCGGCGGTCAGGATTCAACAACTTGCCTGTTTTGGGCGCTGAAGCATTTCAAGAAGGTTGTTGCCCTCACCTTCATCTACGGGCAAAAGCACGTCGCGGAGGTGGATATGGCCGAGAAGATAGCCGCAAAAGCTGGTGAAGTGGCACGGCGCAACGGACTGAACGAAGGCGGAGGCGACGTGGAATGGTATAAGATGGACGTGTCGTTCATCAGCCAGCTCTCACACAACTCGCTCACAGACAGCAGCATCGAGATGGATCAGGAGAAACCGGCCGACGGGCCTCCAAACACGTTCGTACCGGGTCGCAACCTCTTCTTTATCTCTGTGGCAGCCGTCTTTGCCCGTGAGCGTGGCATTAACCACCTCGTGACGGGCGTTTCGCAGACCGACTACAGCGGTTACCCCGACTGCCGCGATGCGTTCATCAAGGCGTTGAACGTCAGCCTGAACCTCGGTATGGACGAGCAATTCGTCATTCACACTCCTTTGATGTGGATCGACAAGGCTCAGACGTGGGCTAAGGCCGATAAGATGCACGTCCTGGATCTCGTACGCAACGAGACGCTGACCTGCTACAACGGCATTCCCGGTGACGGTTGTGGCGAGTGCCCTGCCTGCAAACTAAGACGTACCGGATTGGAAGCATACCTCGCACAGAAGCGCAAACAATAGCTTCACATTGAGCATTCAAAGAATAAAAATGGCTCAGAAATTTGACATATACATTCTCGGATGCGGGTCGGCGCTACCTACACGCAAGCATCTGCCTTCGTGTCAAGTCGTGGACCTTCGCGACAAACTGCTGCTTCTCGACTGCGGCGAGGGTGCACAGCTCGCATGGCGTTTCACCGGCCTAAACTGGCAACGTATCACACATATCTTTCTCACCCACGCGCACGGCGACCATGTCTTTGGTCTTCCCGGCTTCCTCTCGACGATGGGCTTGCTGGGACGCACTGCCCCACTCTACATCCACGGCCCTTCGTCGCTGCAGACCTACGTAGAGTTCATGAAAGCCCACTTCTTCCCTGACCTCAGCTATGACGTCAGATACGAAGCCGTTGATACCACCGTTCACGCCCTCGTCTTCGAAGACCGTTCGATGGAAGTGTGGTCGCTGCCCCTGCAGCATCGCCTGCCCTGTTGCGGCTATCTCATCAAGGAAAAGCCAGGCTTAGCACACATCCGACGCGAGATGATTGACTTCTACGAGATTCCCGTTTGGGCAATCAACAACATTAAAGCCGGTCAGGACTGGACAACGGCAACGGGCGAAGTCATTCCCAACAGCCGCCTCACCACCCCACCCGATCCCGTGCGCAGCTATGCTTACTGTTCGGATACTATGCCTGTTCCTGGTGTTGCAGACTGGTGCCGCGGCGTTGACCTGATGTACCACGAAGCCACATACGCCGAGAGTGAACTGGACCATGCTCTGCGCTATGGTCACTCCACAGCAAGACAAGCAGCCGAGGTCGCCAAGGCTGCCGAAGTGGGCAAACTGATGATCGGACATTTCTCTTCGCGCTACGAAGACGAGAACGAACTGCTTGAAGAGGCTAGAAAAGTCTTCGAGAACACCTTTTTGGCCAACGAACAGTTAAAAATAACACTATAAATGCATTTTTATTGTGTTTTTCTCCGAAAAAATTTGCAGCGTATCTCAAAAAAGCCTATATTTGCACTCGAATAAACCAAAAAGAACGCATAAATGAAGCATATCTACCTTCTTTTTGCACTCGCTGCATGCTCATTCACTACAAATGTGAGTGCTGCTGATTTGGAGCCGGAGGTTTACGCTGAACCCGAAATGGAATCGCCTGCTGACTTGATGTTCACGGACGAACACGAAGGTATCGAGGATGAAGTAACGGGCATCACCATCAGCGTTAATGGCTCACAGCTGCGCGTCACCGGTGCTTCCGGACAGATGCTCGAAATCTATAATCTTGCTGGTGTGCGTGTGACGAATGTCCGCATCGATGCTGAAGACAAGACCATGAACCTCAATCTCAAGAAAGGTTGCTACATGGTGAAGGTCGGTAAAGTAGTAAGGAAAATATCCATACGATAATTTAAGCTAACTAACTATAATCAAATCCATTCCTCACATCTTGCAAACAAAGGAATCAAAAAGGTCGGACATCAAAGCCGACCTTTTTTGAAAAGAAACTTAAGGCAATGAAAGCGACACAACTGACCATCCAGCAAATCCAGAGAGCTATCCGCAAAGTGGCAGACAAATTCCAACCGACGGATGACCCGGTGCTCACTGACATTCATCTTCAGGTGAAGCCAGAGAGCGGCGAGCTGCTCGCATACGACGACGAGATGAATGAACTCACACGTATCGTGGTGGATCAATGGTTAGAGCCCACGGAAGAAGATTTGTATGATGCCGCCGCCGTCGCTATCAAACAAAGCATCAATGGCCTGCGCGATCTCGTCGAAGGTATGAGCATCCTTCACCCCTTCTCGTTTGTCATGATGGGCGAGGATGGCGAAACGATGTCAGACATCTATGTTGTTGATGACGAAACGCTCATCCTGGACAGCGAATTGCTCAAAGGTTTAGACCAGGAGCTCGATGACTTCCTCAAGGATTTGATGGCTGATTAGCTGCTACGCTGATATATACGAAAAAAGGCTGTGTCGTTCATTACTGACACAGCCTCTTTTCGTATTTTGGAAATCCTCAATTGGGACGATGTTGATGCGGCGTTCGTGCATCTCGGGACCCGCGGGGGCGGTCGCCACGCTGACGCTGAACCATGTGACGGTAGAAATCATCTTCAGCCTTAATGATCTTGAAGACTTTATCAGCAGGAACAACCTTCAGGATTCGTTGGTAAAAAGACTGTTCTATCTCTGCCATATCAACTTTCAATTGATTGATTTTCTTTATGGTTTCGGCATAAGCCTTCGGATCATCTTTAACATTCTTCTTCAGATCGTGAATCTGTTTGCCCATTTCCCGCTGTTTAGCACGCATCTCATTGTATGGCGGGAAGAATGCGCGCGCTTCCTCAGGAGTTAGACCAGCCGTTTTCGTCAAGGACTCCTCAACCATCTGCTGGAATTTCTGAGGGTCGAAACGAGGCTGTCCCTTTTGAGGTGCCCCCTGTGCCCAAGAAGTCATCGAGCACATGAACATCAATAAATATACAATTGTCTTTTTCATAGTCGTTCGTGTTTAATGATATCAATAAGCTTCTGTCAAGTAATAGGCAATCTGGTTGTTGTCAACCATCCCATATTCCATTTCGTAGTCTAACGCATCATCGAGCGTCTCGTCGGAGATGGCCAGCTCATACGAGTCGCCAGTCACCATCTGATCCGGCATATTGCGATGCGTATAGAGATAAGTTCCAACTCCCACGCAAATGCCGGCAACGACTGCAGCCGCTGCGTAGCGCACCATGCGTTTGAAAGGATTCATCTTCACGACCTTGGCCTTCGTTTCTGTCGTCGGTGCATCGGTGAGCAGCCCTTCGCTCACCATACGCGAATGAAGACGAGCTGTGAAGTCGTCGAAATAACCGTCTGGCGTTCGGAAGGGATTCTCTCCCGTGTCGTGCTGTCGTATGAAGTTTTCGTCTATCATAGGATTTTATGTTTTATCTGATTCTTCGACAATTGGATTCAGGAATGGTTTAATCGCGAGCATGAAAAAAGTCAGATATTTTTTTTACTGCGTGATGATATGATGCTTTCAGCGCGCCGACACTGGTTCCCAGCATCTCACTCATATCCTCGTATTTCATCTCATCGTAATACTTGAGATTGAACACCTGACGTTGCTTGTCGGGCAGCGAAGCCACAGCTTCCTGTAGCTGACGCGCTGTCTCATCGCCATCGAAATAGGGGTCACTCTCCAACCGCACCGCAACACCGACTGCCGCATCGTCATCCAGGCTGAGCGTCTGACGCTTACGTTCCAGGAAATTCAGGGTCTCGTTGTTGGCAATCCTGAACAGCCACGTGGACAACTTCGCATCGCCGCGAAAGCCGTCCAAACCCGTCCAAGCCTTGATGAACGTATTCTGCAATACGTCGTCGGCATCGTCGTGCGAAAGCACCATTCGACGTATCTGCCAGTAGAGTTGTTCCTTGAAGTGCTCTACCATCAGCGTAAAGGCTTGCTCACGTTGACTCATATCACGCAGCTGCGTCACCACCTGCTGTTCATTCCATTTAGCACTCATTTTTCTTGTACGCGCGTACCTTATTTATATATTAAGCGATATCTTTTGCTTTTTATCGGTGCAAAGATAGTATCTTTTCACGAAAAAGCAGTAACTTTGCGCCCGATTTTACAATAAAAAAGTAATATGCCAGCTCTTCAAACCATTCTTTTGCTTCTCACGAGCAACATTTTCATGACTTTAGCCTGGTACGGACACCTCCGACTGCAGCAGGCAGGCATCAGTAGCAACTGGCCACTCATCGGTGTGATTGCCTTCTCATGGGGCATCGCATTCATCGAGTACTGTTTCGCCGTACCCGCCAACCGCATCGGCTTCGAGGGCAACGGAGGTCCGTTCACGCTCGTACAGCTGAAAGTCATTCAGGAAGTCATCTCACTCACCATCTTCACGGCCATCGTCGGCTTTATGTTTCACGGACAGAGTCTGCATTGGAACCACTTGGCTGCCTTCGTATGCCTCGTATTGGCCGTGTACTTCGTATTTAAATGAGGTTACTTCAAGCGCAGGTCGAGCACCAGAGGAAGGTGATCGCTGATGCCGCCATGATAAGTATCGCCACGGAAGGTGCGTCGAGGCATCTGAACGCCTGAACTGTTCGGTGCTTCCAACAGCCACGGCAGGCTTAATGGCAGAGCTGGGGACGAACTGATTACAGATGAGGATATCAGGATATGGTCTATCCACTGCCAAACGCCTCTATAGCAATACGTACCTAAAGCCTGTGGGTGGTCGGTCAACAGCAAAGACGACTGCTTGAAGATTCGATCTTTGCCGCCAGCATTGAAGTCTCCCATCAGCACTATTGCGGGAACGGTTTGCACACTCGTTGCAGTGATAGAGTCCACCAGCGACCATAGGGTCTTTGCTGCCAACGCCCTATTCCGATTGCCCTGCTGTCCGCCAAGACGACTGGGTAGATGAACGACTACGACATGAAGCGTATCCACGCCCGCTGGCTGCGAGTGGCTACGCACAAGCCCTTTCACATAAAGGATATCACGTGTCGATGGCAAATCATGGTCTGCTGAGGGGACGCGCACGTCACGCTGTTCCAAAAGACGGAAACTGGTTGGCAGATAAAGCATTGCAACATCTACGCCACGCGCGTCATTGCTATGTGTCATCACGTAGTCATAGCCCAGCGAACGCAGGATGCTTCGACGGGTGAGCGCCGTGAGCACGGAGTCATTCTCTACTTCACACAAACCGATGATGGCCGGCAGGGGGCCATCATCGGCTGTGGCAACAATAACTTTAGAGATATCGGATAGCTTTTTCCAATATCGATAGGACGTCCAGCGGCGTTCGCCTTGAGGCAGGAACTCCTCATCACGAAAGCCTTCATCATCAATGGTATCAAACAAGTTCTCAACGTTCCATTCCATGATGCGCAGCACATCTTCGCTTCCGTTGTCCTCATGAGCACCGAGAGTGCTCAGTAACAACGGAACGATGAGTGCCAAAACGCATACACGTCGCATTCTACACCAGAGCCGTAAGATGACTCTCGTTGATGCTGTTCAGCTGGTTGGATTCGATGACTTGAATGGCTTTCTCGTTATCGTCCGTACGGAAGATGAGAATACCCTTGCCACGAAGCAGGAAGGAATACATATAGGCGATGCTGATTCCCGCCTCGCTGAATATCTTCACGGCATCAGCAGCTCGACCTGGCTGATCGTCGATTTCTAAGGCAAAGACATCGCTCAGCGCCACGGCTACGCCCGCCTTCTTCAATTCATTACAGGCGCGCATTGGCTCGCTACAAATGAGACGATAGATGCCGTACTCGGCGGTGTCGGCAATCGTTGAGGCAATAATTTGGATGTTAGCCTCTTTCAGAGCATCAAGCACCTTGATGAGTGTGCCCGAACGGTTCTCAATAAAAATGGAGAGTTGATGAATGGTCATAGGGTATTTAGAGTTGAGAGTTGAAAGTTGATAAACTAAATCACTGAAACACCTTGCGCTTATCGACCACGCGTACGGCCTTGCCTTCGCTGACGGGCAGCGTGCCTTTCGGTACAATGCGCACGATGGGCTTCAGCAGGATTTCATCACCCAGCTGACGGCGGATCTCCTTGGACAGCTGCAGCATAGCATTGTAGTCATCGGTGGGTTCGTTGAGTTCCACTTCGACAATCATCTGGTCATTGTTGTCCTCAGTAACGAGCGTGATGAGATAGTTCGTTCCCAGCTCGGGGAACTTCATGAGAATCTTCTCAATCTGAATGGGGAAGATGTTCACGCCACGCAGCACAATCATATCGTCGGAACGTCCACGCATGCGGTCGAGACGGATATGGTTGCGGCCGCAGGGACAACTGCGTCCCAGCACGCGAGTGAGGTCTCTTGTGCGATAGCGCAGCAGCGGCATCGCCTCGCGACAGAGGGTGGTGAGCACCAACTCGCCAATCTCGCCGTCGGGCACGGGTTCCAGCGTATCGGGATTGACAATCTCCACGATGTAGTAGTCTTCCCAGAAGTGCAGGCCGTTCTGCTCAGGACACTCAAAGCCTACGCCAGGTCCGCACATCTCGCTCATGCCAAAGGAGTTATAGGCCTTCACGCCCATCATCTCCTCGATGCGCTTGCGCTGTTCCTCGCTGTGGGGTTCTGCACCGATGGCCAACACCTTCAGCTTCGTGTCGCGCCGCGGATCTACGCCCTCCTGCTTCATCACCTCATAGAGGCGCGTGACATAGCTCGGGATGGCGTGGATAGCGGTAGTGCCGAAGTCCTTGATGAACTTAATCTGGCGCAGAGAGTTACCAGCTGCAGCAGGCACGGTGAGCATCCCCAGACGCTCGGCGCCGTATTGGAAGCCGAGACCGCCGGTGAACATGCCATAGCCGCTGGAGTTCTGGAAAACATCGTCAGGACGCAGACCCACCATCCACAGGTTACGAGCCACCTGATTAGCCCACTCGTCCAAGTCCTTCTGCGTGTGAAGGATAACAGTGGGGTTGCCAGTCGTTCCGCTCGAGGAATGGAGGCGCACACAATCGCGAAGAGGAACGCACGACATACCGAAAGGATAGGTGTCGCGAAGATCCTGCTTTGTCGTGAAGGGCAACTTACGGACGTCGTCCAGCGACTTGATGTCATCGGGCGTAAGACCAAGTTCATCGAATTTCTTGCGATAGAACTCGTTGTTCATGCAGTGGCGCACAGTCTTCTGCAGACGTTCCAACTGCAGCGCCTCGATTTCAGCGCGTGATAGGGTTTCAAATTCCGGGTTGAAATAGTTACTCATTATATTATAATTTACGTTTATCGATCACATGAGCGCTCTTGCCTTGGCTGCGTTCAATGGTGTTCGGTGCCTTAAGCTGCACCTTAGCAGCAATGCTGAGCACACTCTTGAGCTTCGAAGCCAGCTTCTTTTCGAGTGCATCGATGGCGGCAGGTGTGTCGAAGACGCCCGTGAAGAACTCCTGACGGATTTCCACCTGCACCTGCAACGTATCGAGGTTGTTGACACGGTCCACAACGAGCATATACCTCGGAGCAAACTCGGGCATCGACAGCACGACGCTTTCCACCTGTGAGGGAAACACGTTGATACCGCGAATGATGAGCATATCATCAGAACGGCCTTCGATGCGGCCCATACGCACGCTGGTGCGACCGCAGTCACAGGTGCCAGGTAGCAGCGAACACAAGTCGCGAGTGCGATAGCGCAGTACGGGCATACCTTCCTTCGTCAGCGTCGTAAACACCAGTTCACCAGTTTGTCCGGCGGGCAAAGACTCGAGTGTTACAGGGTTGATGATCTCGGGATAGAAATGATCCTCACAGATGTGTGAGCCGTTCTGCATCTGACATTCGTAGCTCACACTGGGTCCCATAACTTCCGACAAGCCGTAGAGGTTAAAGCCTTTGAGTCCTAAGCGTTCCTGAATCTCATGGCGCATATTTTCGGTCCAGGGCTCAGCGCCGAATGCTCCAACTCGCAGTTTGATATCCTCCTTTCGGATGCCCAGTTTGTCCATTGTCTCGGCAAGATACAGCGCATAGGAGGGCGTGCAAGCGATACCCGTTATGCCAAGGTCGCGGATGAGTTTCAGATGCTTCTCTGTATTGCCCGTACCGGCCGGTATGACAGAAGCACCAAGATGCTCTACACCATAGTGCGCACCCAGTCCGCCCGTGAACAGGCCATAACCGTAGGCTACAGAAAAAATGTCATCGCGCGTCACACCATAAGCCGTCAGGCAGCGTGCCATGCACTCGCTCCAGACGCCAATGTCTTTTCGTGTGTAGCCCACAATAGTGGGATTACCTGTCGTACCGCTGGAGGCATGCACGCGTATGATCTCGCTCTGCGGTGCGGCCTGCAAGCCAAAGGGATAGTTGTCACGAAGGTCCTTCTTTGTCGTGAAGGGCAGTTTCTTAATGTCCTCGATAGTCTGGATGTCATCGGGACGAATATCCATCTCCTGCAACTTGTTGCGGTAGAACGGGACATTGTGATACACGTACTCCACGATTTTGTGAAGTCGCTTACCTTGGAGCGCGCTCATCTCGTCGCGACTCATACATTCTTTGTTCGGATTCCAAATCATGCTTTTTGTGTTGCTAATGGGTTAATCCCGTGCAAAAATACAACAAAATCCACAAATTCTATCAAATTATTGTAAAAAGTATGTGTTTGACTCGCATTTTTATACTATTTTTGTGCAATCAAAGACCATTTAGACATCAATAAGGTATGATAAACGCACAACTTCTGCACCCCACGAGCATCGTCATCATCGGGGGCTCCAACAATACCCACAAGCCCGGTGGCGCCATCACGCGCAACCTCATCAACGGAAACTTCGAAGGCACGCTACGCATTGTCAACCCCAAGGAGGACGAAGTTCAGGGCATACGCGCCTTCCACGATGTTAAGGAACTACCGCCCACCGACCTTGCCATCCTCGTCGTCGCCGCCCGCTTCTGCCCCGACTATGTCGATTACCTGGCCAAGGAGAAACAGGTACGCGCGTTCATTATTATCTCTGCCGGTTTCAGCGAGGAGACACCAGAGGGAGCCGCGCTCGAACAGCGCATCCTCGACACTTGCCGTCAATACGGTTGTGCGCTCATAGGTCCTAACT
>Ga0310697_10002597_pt1 | contig 18955 bp, 6 predicted proteins | sample 172DNAGHGlowgp2_FD_203883 | JGI IMG/M metagenome (GOLD analysis project Ga0310697, IMG submission 203883) | Sheep rumen microbial communities from Palmerston North, Manawatu-Wanganui, New Zealand - 1728 DNA GHGlow gp2 (v2) (version 2) | ecosystem: Host-associated > Mammals > Digestive system >... | reverse complement strand
GTTTTCGAACACGCCCTCGAAGAGCACCAAAAGACACGTATCAACGCGTTGCTAGGAAAAATCGACGACCCGCAGGGCATAGAGTACAACGTACGTCAGTCCAAAATAGCCATAGGCTCCGGCGGTTTTTTGGGGAAAGGATTCCTCAACGGCACACAGACCAAGTTCAACTTCGTTCCAGAGCAGGAAACCGACTTCATTTTCTGCACCGTTGGCGAGGAATGGGGCTTGGTGGGCTCGGCGTTGCTTGTGGCCTTGTATGTCATTCTTTTTATACGACTTATCAACAAAGCCGAGCGGCAGTACTCCAAATTCGCCCTTGTTTACGGATACTCCGTGGTGGGGATACTGCTGTTCCATTTTATCATAAACCTCGGCATGGTGCTTGGACTGCTTCCGGTTATAGGCGTGCCGTTGCCGTTCTTCAGCTACGGAGGTTCGTCACTGATGTCGTTCACGGCACTGCTGTTTGTGTTCCTACGACAGGACGCATCACACAACATTATGATTTAAAAAACTTTACAAACACATTATATATATGGCTAAAAAACAGGAAGTATGTTCTTTTTGCGGAAGAAGTGAGAAAGAGGTGGGACCGCTTTTGAACGGAGTAAACGGCTTTATCTGCTACTCCTGCAGCAAGCGCGCCACCGAGATTTTCGACATGGTACGCCAAAACGAAAACAACTCCAAATACAAGCAGCCCAACCAGCTTGAGATAAAAACCCCACAGGAGATAAAAGCATACCTCGACGACTATGTGATTGGTCAGGACGCCGCCAAGCGCGTGCTCTCCGTGGCAGTGTACAACCACTACAAACGACTGCTATACCAAAGCGACAAAAAACGCTCCGCCGACGATGTGGAGATAGAGAAATCGAACATAATAATCGTCGGTGAAACTGGCACCGGAAAGACACTCCTTGCACGCACCATCGCCAAGATACTCAACGTGCCTTTCTGCATAGTTGACGCCACCACCCTCACCGAAGCCGGTTATGTGGGCGAGGATGTGGAGAACATACTCACCCGCCTTCTGCAGGAGGCCGACTACAACGTGGAAGCCGCCGAACGCGGCATTGTGTTTATCGACGAGATTGACAAGATTGCCCGCAAAAGCGACAACCCGTCCATAACCCGCGACGTGTCGGGCGAAGGTGTGCAGCAGGCCATGCTCAAACTCCTCGAAGGTGCCGTGGTGAACGTCCCACCGCAAGGAGGACGCAAACACCCCGAGCAGAAGATGATTGCCGTCAACACCCAGAATATACTGTTCATCTCCGGCGGTGCCTTCGACGGCATCGAACGCCATATCGCCGCAAGGCTGAAAGCCCACGTCATAGGCTTCAAGGAGGCAACGGGACGCACCAACAAAAAGGACGACAACCTGCTGAAATACGTGCAGCCGCAGGATTTGAAACGTTTCGGACTGATACCCGAGTTGGTGGGACGTTTCCCCGTGCTCGCCTCGCTCAACCCGCTCGACAGGGAGGCCCTGCAACGTATCCTCTCCGAGCCGAAAAACGCCATCACCAAACAGTACAAAGCGCTGTTTGCCATGGACGGCGTGGAGCTGACCTACGACAAGGCCGCCCTCGAAATGGTGGTGGACAAGGCCATCGAGTTCAAACTCGGCGCCCGCGGACTGCGTTCGCTTATGGAAACGGTGATGACCGACATTATGTTCGACCTGCCGTCGAAAAAAGATACCACCAAAGTGCGTATCACCGCCAAGATGGTGGAAGAAAAAATCGACAAGAACAGAGACACATTGTCAATGAGTTAGCATTTTTTTCGAAAAAAAAATGCTCTGTCACACAATAAAAAAAACGCCGCTCCGTTTTTATGACGCATTTGTTGCAGAAAGCTCTTACAAAAACAAACGACTTTAAGAGAAAGGTACGTTAGAGGTTCTCCCCAAACCGAAGCGTATCTTGATGTTTTCTTTTTCATAGTACAATTTTTAGGTTGGGTCCCCGAAGTTTCTTCGGGGGCCTTTTTTTGTGGCAAAAAAAAGATCTATCAGTGTCCGATTAGGATTGTATAAACAATGTATGTCGCAGTAAAACAAATTGATGCTATAGATGATAATTGAACAGATTGTTCTTTCCATGAAGTCTTCTTCTATTTCTTTTTTTCTCAAAATAATAGTGGTGCGTTAATCTTTTAGTAATATGTATAACTTATTAATATAGTGCGATTTGCAAGGCTTTATAATAAAAACGATTTGAAGACTAATTAAATATAATCAAAAAAACATCAATTCAAAGTACCAAAGTAATTATGTGCTATTCAGATAGTTGGTGCAAATATATGATACCAAGACATCAAAATATTCATTGCTTTTTTAAGTTCCAGCAATGGTGCTAAAATATAAGGCATAGAGAGGAAAAAAGTGCTTTTAGGGGGCATTTTTTTGAAGATAATATGTTAAAATTGGAATAATTTCAAATTATTTTTATGGCTATTTATACTCTTTCGCAATAAATATAATGTTAAATATTTGGAATATAAAAAATAATTATTAAATTCGCAGGTGATTTAAAATAGTATTATACCATGAAAAAAAGAATAATTTTGATAATATCGTTTTGTTGTGCGGTATTCTCTCTACATTCCCAGTCCAGCGTTGTGCCCGACAGTTGGTGCAAGAGTACGGGTACTGACGGCCGTTGCAGTCTGTCGGCGGGGTTGCGTTCGTCGACCAAGCCTACGGTGAGCGTCATAGCTGTATATTCGGCACGCAAGAGCGAAGAAACGCCTGAAAACGTGTTCGCAATGCGTGTGGGCGGCAGGGATTGTGGAGTGTTGCAGTACAGACAAGGGCAGCAGGAGGCGAAAACAAGCAGCCTCACCCTGCACAGCAGCACTACGATGCTGGGCAGCAAATCGGGGATATTGAACGTAGAGAGCAACGACAGCACCGACATACGGGAACTGCTGCTGTACACAAGACCGTTGAGCGAGTTGGACAGGCGCAAGGCCGAGACCTACCTCGCCCTTAAACACGATATAACCATAAATTATTATGTAAGCGAGGCAGGCGACACGCTGTGGAACTGCGAGGAGGCACCCGACTACAGCAGCCGTGTTTTCGGAATTGCACGCGACAATGTCCTGGGGCTGGATAAAGTCAGCTGCTTGTCGAAGCGTGGCGACGAGGAGATTAGGGCGATGTGCGTCGGCATAGACGCAGGCGATTACCTGCTGTTCGGGGAAGGGGATGCACATGGTTACGAAAACAGCTGGCGCATAGTTCGCGAGGGACTTGCCGGCAGGACGGTACAGATTAGCGTAGGCCGCAACGGGCGTTGGCACGACTCGGAGCCTGTGGCAGTATTGGAGAAAATAATCGGTGCCACCTCCACCGAGACCCATTTTGAATCCACGTCAGCCGACGACCACTATTACACATTCGCCATACGTTTTGAAAACGACATACGGGGAATTTACAAATTGAGCCTAACCACGAAAGAAACACCTCAAGGGACAACGGCCGTATCGTTGGGCAAAGGAGAAAGAAACGAGAAGTCGGCAAGCGAAGCAATTTACGACGACGCCACAGCTCAAGTTGGAATCCATCCCAACCCTGCAAGCGACCGCATAGAGATAGACGGCTTTGCCGGAAAGACGAAAGAGGTGGAGATAATAAACCCGCTTGGCCTCAGTTGCAAAAAAGTGGAACTGGGAGAGAACGAGCAATCCGTTGACATACATACACTTATGTCGGGCAACTACATGGTAGTGATACGCTGCGGCGGAGACGAGTACAAAGTAAAACTTATAAAGAGGGGGAGGTAGAGTATGAAAAGCGGAACAAAACTGACCATTTTTGCCGTTGTTTCACTTACACTTGTGGCAAGTGCGAGCGTTTTCGGCTTTTATAGATCCAATAATGCGAGGAGTGGCGGCATCAATACTGTGGATGTCGCCAGCGAAGATGCGTTGTCGGGCAAGGCGCCTGTGGCGGAGCATTACGCCAGCCGCGGCGAGGCATTCGAGATGCGTTTCGACGATGCGCTGCTAGTATGCGAGAGCGGCAGTCTTAGACATGGCACAAAGCTGAGTGTAAGCGGAATAGACCGCAGCCTGCCGCCATTGGGAGCCGGCATGGTCAACGTCACCTCGGGTCACAGCGGCTACCGTTTTCTGCCGCACGGCGAGCATTTCCGCAAAGCCGCCGGCATACAGATAGGCTACGACGAGGCCAAGCTGCCCAAAGGCTACAGCCACAAGGACATATATACCTATTATTATGACGAGGGCATGAAAGTGTGGAAGCGTCTGCAGCGCGATTCCGTATCCGGGGGCATAGTATATTCCCGCACCACCCATTTCACCGACATGATAAACGCCGTGGTGAGCCATCCCGAGATGCCCGAGGGCCAGAGTTTCACCCCCACGGGGCTGAAAGAGCTGAAGGCTGCCGACCCCGCTGCGGGAGTTACGCTTGCCGAGGTGTCGGCGGGCAACAGCCAGGGAGAACTCACCGCCAGATACCCCATAGAATTGCCGCAAGGCCGCAGAGGCATGCAGCCCGACCTTACTATAGGCTACAGCAGCGGCGGAGGCGACGGACTGCTGGGAGTGGGCTGGGACATGCGCACTTCGGCCATCAGCGTGGACAGTCGTTGGGGCGCCCCGCGCTACGACATGTCCAGCGAGACCGAGAGCTATGTCCTTGACGGCGACGAGCTGCTGCCCTCGCCACGCTACCTGAGCCAGTGGGAGCAGCGCAACACAAGCGGAACAAAAACGTTCTGGCGGAGGACGGAGAGCAACTACGACAAGATAGAACGCCACGGCACAAGCCCCCAGAACTATTATTGGATAGTAACCGACAAAAGCGGCACCAAATACTATTACGGCACCTACGCCGGTTATGCCCTGGCAGACACCGTGCTTATGCGCGACGCCGGCGGCAACATAAGCCACTGGCCGCTGTGCCGTGTTGAGGACGCCGACGGCAACTACATAAGTTACCACTACAACAAGCGCCGTCAGTACGACGCTGGCGGAGTGTACCTGGGCCGTCAGCTGTGGCTGGAGAGCATAGAATACACCGGCAACAGCCGTACAGGCGAGAGAGGAGTGTACAACGTCTTTTTCGGGAGCACAGCCAACCCGTGCCGCGATGCGGCTGGCGGTACCGGCACAGACTTGTCCGGCGGCAGCGGCGAAGGCGGCGGTCGAGGAGCGTCCGGCAGGAGCCGCTCCGGTCGATCCGTTGCGGTAAGCGCCAATCTTTGCGACCCTCTGTCGCCCCCCGGCACCAGAATGGATTTGCTTGTGGAGGTGTTGAAATACGACAAACGCAGCGGGAACCTTATACCCGGGGCTGTTTTCGAGCTGTCGGACCTGCGTGGCGTCCACGGCGTATGGCCCGCGACCACCGACGCATCCGGAGAGGCGTCGTGGGACGTGTGCATGCAGCAGGGCGACACCATTGTGATACGCGAAATTTCGGCACCGGGATACTGCAACATGGTGGACCAAATAACCCTTCGCATGCCGAGCGGCAGCACAACGCCCCAAGTGCTGGGCACCGGCAGCGACCCCGGCAAGATAAAGAGCATCCAGGCCACCGACAACCACATAATCATAGAGATTTATAACGAAGAGTGCGACAAGTGCGAGTGTCCCAACGTGGAGCTCAAGATAGAGAAATACGATGCCACTGACAGGACGCCGATGTCCGGCGTGAAGTTCCGTGTAACATACGGCGGCAACACCCACACCTACATCACCGGCACCGACGGAAAGATAAACGCCATATTGAATGGAGTCCTTTGCAACGATGTGATAACGGTGAACGAGCAGTCTGTAAACGGGTACTGCGACAGTCTTCACAATTTCCAGTTCAGGATGCACAAGGACGAGCCTTACGAGCCGTGCACGGCAGAGATAATAAGCCAGGGAGACTTTGCCGACGTGTTGGAGAAGACATACATACAAGGCAACAGTCTGACGCTGATATTGAAGGACCATCCGTGCGTGAAATGCGAGTGCTCCCCCGTTCAGATAAACATAATAAAGACCGAGGCCGGCACCGGCCGTCCCCTCGCCGGAATCCCTTTCGAGATAGTCGCCGGCGGCGTCGTCCACACGCCGACCACCGACGGCGCCGGCGTCATCAGCCTGCAGCTGCCGACGGTGGAGTGCGGCTCCACCATAACGATAAACGAGCTGCCTTCGGCACATGTGTGCGCTCCCTTCGAGGGATACGAGTTCCATTTTGAAAGCACCGGCCTCCCGAACGAATGCCAGCCTGTGGTAACAGACCAAGGTCCCACCGGCGTCATGATAAAGAACGAGACGGCAGGCGTCAACACCCTGCACCTTGAAATAGAGAACGACCTGTGCGGCGGAGGCAGCGGCAGCATAAACGCCGACAGCATAGAGAACATATATATAGGCGGCAAGGAAGTTCCGGATTTCTATCTCGGCATGGATTTCTGCGACTGCGACAGGGAGTATCCCAAAACCGACCGCAACGAGGCCCGCAGCGGCCATCTGCAGAGCCAGCGCGACAAGCTGCGGCGCATCCTTGTCTATTACGGCGACGAGATGGTGCGGAGCTACAGTTTCTGCTACGGCGAGGACATCCACGGCATGGCCCAGCTGAGGAAGATACGGCAGTGGGGGCGCGACTACAGCGACGGCAGCCGCGACCACGACATAGAATACTACCGTGAGATAGATGCCGACAGCCTTCTGGGCACGGCCACGACCACCATGACCACAGCCGACTACGGTTTGGGCGGACTGCTGAACGGCGTTGCAGGCAAGCTGCGCAAGCCCATAGAGCGCTCGTTGTCGGGCGTTCTGGGCACGAGGACAGTGATAGGCGGCAATACGAGCTTCAGTTTCGGCGGCGACGCCGGAGTGTATGCAGGTGTGGGTACCAACCCCTCGTCGAAGATAAACAGCGTGTCGTACAGCCTTGGCGCCGACTACGGCCTTGGCTTCGGTAGCAGCACCCTTTGCGACGTGGACGGCGACGGCCTTCCCGACCGCCTTTTGGTGATTAACGGCGGACTGCACTGGCAGCGTCAGCAGAACGGAGCCTTCCTTACCCCGTCGCCGATAAGCGGTGCCGGCAACTATCTGAGGGACAGCCGTGTGAGCGTCAGCCACGGGCCCGTTCTGAATGTGGCGGGCATCAGCGGCGGCGTAAGCTGGAGCACCACCACCACCACCACCGGCACCTATCTGAGCGACATGGACGGCGACGGACTGCCCGACATAGTGGACGACAGCCGTATAAGCCGTATCGGAGGCCGCTACAATGCCCCGAGCATGACCATGCCCGGCGGCTGCGGCACGCCCACTGTAACCCCCGACGCCACCCCCAAATATCCCTGCGTGGAGCCCCTCGGCCTCGACGAGATACCCGATGCGGAGAGTTCCATAGATGAGGAAGTGCCTCATTACGACATAATAAAGATATGGGAGAGCGAGGACATCCCCGGCACCACCATACAGTCCATCGACGCCAAGGCGTGGCTGGGCGGCCTTGTGCGCAATGCCGAGGAGCGTCCCGACACCGTGGTGCTCAGCGTGGAATACTACGGCACCACGGAGATACCCAACATCGGAGGCAGGCTGATGCATGTGCTCATAGCCAGCGACACCCTCAAAGGCACCGACACCTTGTGGCGCGGCAACCTGCTCGACCCCGCCAACGGCTACCTCAGCCGCGAGTATATCGACAGCATTCTGAACCGCTGCGAGGGCGAGGAATCTCCTGCTTTTGGCGAGGGCACATTGTTTTTCAGGGCACGGAGCAAAGGCGGCAGGGATGTAAGCCGCGAGATACACTGGAATCCGCAGGTGCATGTGATGCAACCCTACCGCTATCCCACCCACGGGCAGCGCAGCGAGGTGGCCGGTTTCGCCATGGGCGGCGGCAGGTTCGTGTCGCCCGGCAACGGACAGGCAGTGCTCCGAGTGCCTACCGCGGCGGCGGATTTCGCCAGTGCGGTGCGTCTGAGAATAAGATACAACAACACATACATAAGGACACTGACCCCCGGCGGCAACGCCGTATGGGACACCCTGCTCAACCTTGCTGCAGACGACAGCCTGTTTTTCTACGCCGAGGGCGACACCTCGACAATATGGAAAAACAACCAGTGGCACCCGTACCTATATTATAAGACCCTCGCCGTCGGCAACGAGAGTTTCACGACATTGTATTTCGACACCCTTGCGGGAGGTATTGTGGACACCATAAAGACGCTGGAATACCACATAGCGCCCAACTACCGCTGTTACAGGGCCGGGAGCCCCAAATACCACCTCAGCACGGCCTCGCTGCCCTTCGGCCACGGTTTCGGCGGCTGGCACGCCGTGCAGTACCGCCACGACGACAGTATCAAGATAAATCTTGCCAAGTTGTTCAGTATAAGCAATATACCTAGCAGTGCAACCGACCTGCAATCCTATTACGGCAACCTCACCGACAGCAACTATCTGAAGCTGATTTCAGACACCACCACCTCGGGTGCCGTGGGCGGAGTGCTTTCGCTGTTCGGCTGCATGCCGCTGACCGGCAACGGCGAGCGCCGCCGCATGGAGGGCATATACCCCAACGCCTACGTGAGCGGCCCCGCGATAAGCCTCGGAGTGATGACGGACACCCTGCTGCCCAATGTGGCGGGCAACACCATACCCTGCGGCCAGAGCTCCGGCGGAGGCGACCGCGCATACCGCACATCCGGAGGCTCCACTGGCAGCCGCGCGACGGCGGCCGGAGGCGGCAAACTGGACAAGATAAGCAAGAGCAAAAATTTCTCGTACACCGTGGCCCTGTATTCCGCCGGCAACGGCAGGACATGGATGGAGCGCGACGTTACGGACCTCAACGGCGACGGCCGCCCCGACATAATAGACGGCGGCGGAGTATATTACACCAAGCCCTACCATATATTAAGCTACGAAAGCGCGGCGTACCGGCCCTTCGGCGGCGGGCACCCCTACAGCGGGACGGGCAATAGCCGATCCGTAGTGCTGCCAGGACAGTTTTTGAACACCTCCAAACAAACCACCTCCTCGGGACGTGGCAGGGACTTTGTGCTAAGCCCCGGCGCGAGCAAAGCCTCCGACAGCACCTACAGAACCCTTGCCGACCTCAACGGCGACGGCCTGCCCGACATAGTATGCTCCGACGGCACCGTGCACCTCGGCACCGGCTACGGTTTCCTGCAGCAGCAGCAATGGCCGGGGTTGGAGACGGTGAGCGCCTCGCTGAGCCTCTCGGCAAGCGCCTCGGGCACTTTCAGCATTTGGAACAACGCCATAAGCGGCGGAGTGGGCGTAACCACGGCCCGCAACACGCAGCCGGTGTTCCTGCAGGACATGGACGGCGACGGACTGCCCGACCTTGTGAGGAGGAATTTCGCCGACGGCGAGATACAATACCGCCGCAACACCGGCAGCGGTTTCGCCGCGGGATGGACGGCATGGCGCACACCCGACATACTGGCCAACCTTGCGGAATACGGCACCTCCACAAGCGCCTCGATAAACATACAAGGCACAGGGGGATGGACGTTCTGGCTACTTAAAGTGGGCGGCAGCGCGGGCCTCAAGGCCTCCATGAGCCTGAGCAACGAGAAAGTGCAGATAAGCGACATGGACGGCGACGGCGTGGCCGACCTGCTGAAATCGGAGAGCGGCACGGAGATAGCGGTGCGCTACTCGCGCATGGGACGCACCGGTCTGCTGAAAAGCATCACCAACCCCTTGGGCGGCACCACCTACGCCGACTACGAGCTTACGGCCCCCACGGTATATCACCAGCGCCGCTGGGTGGTGAAAGAGCTGAAGATATGCGACGGCCTGCCCGGCGACGGGCGCGACACCCTGCGCACCACCTACAGCTACAGCCACGGATACTACGACCGCGACGAGAAGGCCTTCCTCGGGTTCGCCAAGGTGACGGAAACCCGCTGGAACGGCGACACCGTGCACAGCACCACCGACAAGTATTTCAGCAACAGCGACATACATACCAAGGGCATACCTGTGGCCAGCTTTTTGCGCGACTCGCGCGGCAGACTTTTTGTGCAGACCGCCAACACCCTGCAACAAGAAACTCTTGACGTGATTGGCGACGCCGAAAGGGTATTTCCGTGCATAACACGCTCGCAGACATGCTATTACGAAGGACAGCCCACGGCGGGCATAGTGCAGTGGCAGGAGACAGACTACGATTTCGGCAACGGAAACGTGGTGCTGCAACGCCACGGCAGCACCGACCAGCCCATGGTGGCTGTGGAAATTTCGTACCATGCACAATATCGCGGCAACTATATCGTTAATAAAGTACAACGTGTGGAAATACAAGGTATGCGACTGAGAACCACAAACATAGACACATTGGGGCACTACACCGCAATAATGGACTACGACGGGCAGAACACCCTCGCAACCCGTTATGTGTTCGACATTTACGGCAACATCACCGATGTGCGCAGCCCCAACACCGCCGTGCATTACTCCTACGACGGCGACGTCCACACCTATCCCGAGAGCGTTACGGACACTTTCGGCACAAGCTCGCAGATGCAGAACTACGACCTGCGCTACGGCGTGCCGCTGACGGTTACAGACCGCGCCGGCAACAGCATGGAATACACCCTCGACAGCTGGGGACGACCCCTTACCATACGCGGCCCCAAGGAGATTGCCGACGGCGCACCCTTCACCATACGCTACAGCTACCGCAAGGCCGCGGCGGGACGGCCCGCCAGTGCCACCACGGAGAACTACGACCCGCAGCACCCCGCCAACCCCATAAAGACCCACACCTACTGCGACGGCCTCGGGCGCATGGTGCAGACCCGCGTTGAAGCCGAGGTGCAGGGCGTGGAAAAATTAGTGGTGAGCGGGCACACCGTATTTGACGGCCTCGGCAGGGCCGTGGCCACCTACCACCCCACCGAGGCGCACCGCGACAGCACACGCTTCGCCTTTGTGGTGGACGCCGTTGCCCCCGCCACAGCGACCTACGACGTGCTGGACCGCCCGCTTCTGCAGACAGCCCCCGACGGCAGCACCACTCGCACAGCCTACGGTTTCAGCGGCAGCCACCTTAACAAAATGCTGTTCCGCACCGCCGTTACCGACCCCAACGGCCACACCAGCACCGCGCTGAAGGACGCCGACGGCAGACAATGGGCCACAAAAGTGGCAGGACAGCCGTGGCTATACTGCGACTACAGCCCCGTGGGCGACCTGCTGGCGGTATATAGCTCCAACAACAGCGACTGGAGCCGCAGCTACGAGTACGACATGCTGGGACGACGTATCAAGTACAACGAGGGAAACCTTGAAACCTTCTACACCTACGACGGCATGAACCCCGCCACCGAGACGCATATATGGCGTGAAAACGGGCAGCCGAAACAGAAGAAAATAACCTGCCGCTACATAGCCCACCGCTTGGACAGCGTTATCTACAGCGACAGCACCCTGCCCACGGTATATAGCTACGACTACGCCGGCCGCGTGGCCTCCGTGCTGGACGAGAGTGGACGCATGGATTACGCCTACGGCAGCATGGGCGAGGTAACCGCCGAGACCCGCACCTACGCGCTGCCTTTCCTTGCCACCGACCTTGCCCTTACCACGCAGTACGAATACGACAGCTGGGGACGCACCACCTCCATAACCTACCCCGACGGCGAGACGGTGCATTACGACTACGACCTTGGCGGACAGCTTTTTAGAATGTACAATTTACAATGTACAATGAACAATGGGCAGGGATGCAACTATCTGGACAGCGTTAAATACGACAAATTTGGGGCGGTTACAAGCCGCAAGTACGGCAACGGCCTGAAGATGCAGTACGCCTACCACCCGCAGAACCGCCGCCTGACGGCGATAACCACCCTTAGCGGCAACAGCCAGCTCTCCCACACCGCCTACAGCTACGACCCCGCGGGCAACATAACGCAGGCCGTGAGCAGCTACCCGTGGCTGCCCGGGCAGACCTTTACCGAGACATTTAGCTACGACAGCACCAACCAGCTGGTAAGTGCCGCCAACCCGCAGACCTACGCCCTGAGCGTAACCTACGGCGACTGGGGCAAGATACAGGAGTACGGCCTTAGCCAGACCGACCTTGCCAGCAACACAACCACCAGCGTGGTACGCAACTACGGCTACGGCAGCCTAAACGAAGGACAGACCACCTTTGCGCCCAACAGCATAAACTATACCGACGGCACAAATGTAAACGAGCAGTACGGCATTGGCGGCAGCCTTTTAAGGAGGGAGATAACCTACCCCAATGCACAGCCCAGCGAGGAACTCTACCGCTTTGGTGCGGACGGCAACCTGCGTATGTACAGCTACGACAGACTTTTCTACTCCTTGTACGGATATGATGACGGCACTACAAGAACCTACAAATACAGCATGGATTTGTCTCCCAACTGGGTGAACGGCCGTTTGGAAAGCGTAAACTTTAACCTGCACACCGCTATGTTCTACCCCAACAGCTATCTGAACTTTAACCAAGACGGCTACTACACAAAACACTACTACAATGGTATGGAGCGCATAGCAAGCAGGTTGGGAGATAATAATTTATCACTTTCTACTCATGATCCTGAACTACAAGACCGCAAAGACCAACTTGACAGCAACATACGCCGCAATATAGTTGATATAACGGGGTATGAATTTTTAGAACCCGGCCAAGAGCAAGACCCAGACGACCCGAAGCCTGTGTTTGAACTGCCGCAGGTGGGAATGACCAACTTAATATCAAACACTTCTTCTGTTTACTACTACCATACGAACCACTTGGGAAGTACTTGTTATGTTACTGACGGCAACAGCAACGTGGTGCAGGGGTTCCTCTACGCGCCGTTTGGAGAGATTACGAATGAGCATTCTCCCATGTGGCAAAATGGGAATATTCCTAAATATGCCTTTAATGCGAAAGAACTTGATGAAGAAACTGGGATGTATTACTATGAAGCGAGGTATTATGCTCCGCCGGTGTTTATTAGCAGGGACCCGCTGTTTGAGAAATATCCTACGTTTACGCCTTATGCCTATTGTGCGAATAATCCGGTGAAGTTTATTGACCCGACGGGGATGGAGTTAGTACTTACTGGGGAATTGGAAGATATTAATTCATTTATTAAAATTATTAATAGTTTTTTCGATTTTTCAAGTGAGTTATTTATATTAAATAATGGAGTGGTTCGCAAAAATGATGAAATCTCAGAAAAAGAATTGGATAATATGTCGGGTGCTCAAAAGGCATTCTATAATACAATGATGTCTGCAATAGAAAATAAAAAAGTAATATCTATCGATATTGTGAACAAAGTTGGAAAAGTTCTTTTTGGTGCATGGGAAACTGGTCAAATAGATATAGCGGATATGATTGCATTGGGCACAGGAGAGGGATCTAATATGTATTCCGTAATAGGACACGAAATAGCCGAACAACAATATAAACAAACTACAGAAAACCCTAACGGTTTAAGGGGTCACTTTTATTATGGTATACCTGCAGAAAATAGCATTTCTGGGTATTATAGACTTAAAGATCAGATAAGCGATAATGGTAATATTATAACTATTAGACAATCAAATTATGAGAAAGTAATATCAATTTCATTAAAATTATCTGATGAGGGTCATATTGAAAGCGTTAATAGGGAAATAATTAAAATAAAATAAATAAAAATTAATAAATTAAATAATGTAATAATGAAAATCAAAAAAATCTTTTATTTGTTTTTATTTGTCGTGGTTGTAATTATGCCATCATTGAATGCACAAAGTAAAATATCAGCTAATAATAGCAAGTTGAATTATAATAAATTTAATTTCAATAATGAATACAAATTAGAATTTCCACCATATTTATACCTGCTTGACAGTGTTTCCAATATAAAAATATTCAATGAAGACAAATTAAAAAGAAAATATTTCAAATTATGCGAGGAAACAACAAATTGTAATTGCGATAACCTTTTTGCGATAAAGGTTATGGAACAAAGGATTCGAATTCTTTGTAAAATTACTCTATTCTATAGAGATAATTATATTACCTGTAGGGATATTGATTGCATTTTACTTAATTTCTACTTGTTAACAGGTGTTAGACACAAAAGTGGAGCTGACTATTTTGGATGGAAACCATTTTCAGAGCTTGTAATAACACAATATGAGAGATGGTTAAATCAGAATAAAGAGTTTTTATGTATTGACGAGGAAAGTAGAATACTATATTGTAGAAAGTAACCAAATGTTTTATAATATGATGGGATTATTCCGCACATATATTTTCACCCACTCAAGGACATACAGCGACAGCACCCTGCCCACGGTATATAGCTACGACTACGCCGGACGTGTGGAGACCGTGCTGGACGAGAGCGGACGCATGGACTACGCCTACGGCAGCATGGGCGAGGTTACCGCCGAGACCCGCACCTACGCGCTGCCTTTCCTTGCCACCGACCTTGCCCTTACCACGCATTACGAATACGACAGCTGGGGACGCACCACCTCCATAACCTACCCCGACGGCGAGACGGTGAGCTACGACTACGACCGCGGCGGACAGCTTTTTAGAATGTACAATTTACAATGTACAATGAACAATGGGCAGGGATGCAACTATCTGGACAGCGTTAAATACGACAAGTTTGGGGCGGTTACAAGCCGCAAGTACGGCAACGGCCTGAAGATGCAGTACGCCTACCACCCGCAGAACCGCCGCCTGACGGCGATAACCACCCTTAGCGGCAACAGCCAGCTCTCCAACACCGCCTACAGCTACGACCCCGCGGGCAACATAACGCAGGCCGTGAGCAGCTACCCGTGGCTGGCGGGGCAGACCTTTACAGAGACATTTAGCTACGACAGCACAAACCAGCTGGTAAGCGCCGCCAACACGCAGACCTACGCCCTGAGCGTTACCTACGGCAACTGGGGCAAGATACAGGAGTACGGCCTGCAGCAGACCGACTTGGCAAACAACACAACCACCAGCCAGACACGCACCTACAACTACGGCAGCCTCAACGAAGGGCAGACCACCTTTGCCCCAAACAACATAAGCTATGCCGACGGCACCAACGTTAACGAGCAGTACGGCATTGGCGGCAGCCTGCTGAGGAGGGAGACCAACATCCCCGGCAACCAGCCAAACGAGGAACTCTACTGCTTCGGTGCGGACGGCAACCTGCGGCTGTACAGCTACGACAGGCTTTTCTACTCTTTGTACGGATATGATGGCGGAACAACAAGAACCTACAAATACAGCATGGATTTGTCTCCCAACTGGGTGAACGGCCGTTTGGAAAGCGTAAGCTTTAACCTACATAATGCTATGTTCTACCCCAACAGCTATTTGAACTTTAATAGCAACGGCTACTATACAAAACACTATTATAATGGTATGGAGCGCATAGCAAGTAGGCTTGGAGACCAAAATATTTCTATGAATGTAAACGACCCAGAGCTACAGGATAGAAAAGACCAACTTGACACTAATATACGCCGCAATATAGTTGATATTACTGGCTACAACTTCCTTCCCGTTGGTGAGGAACAAAATCCTGATGACCCGAAACCGGTGTTTGAGTTACCGCAGGTAGGTTTAACCAACTTAATGCCAAATACTTCCTCTGTCTATTATTACCACCCGAACCATCTGGGAAGTACGTGCTACGTAACGGATGAAAACAGGAGTGTTGTGCAAGGTTTTTTGTATGCTCCGTTTGGGGAGATTACGAATGAATATAACAATAGTTTTGGTTCTTCGGTGTTGCCTAAGTACAGCTTTAATGCCAAGGAATTAGATGAAGAAACTGGAATGTACTACTACGAGGCGAGGTATATGGCACCACCGGTGTTTATTTCACGTGATCCGCTGTTTGAGAAGTACCCGACTTTCTCGCCTTACGCGTATTGTGTAAATAATCCTATTAAATATATAGACCCTGACGGGAGAGATACCCTAACCATCTCTTTCAACTCAACAGACAAAACATATAGTTTGAAATATGATAGAGGAGGTGACAATGTGATCGTAGGACCAGATGGAGTCCAGCAAAAATACAATAGTGACGTGGATGTTTGTCAATATCGATTCTACTCTGATGGACAAAATGTCTTGAGTGCTTATATGGTAAATGTTGATGAAAATGAAGACCCCATTTATGGTTTTGCTGTTGAGAATGGTAAAAGTGGAAATTATATGCCTCCTACTCAGTACATAATGAGCCAAAATGAACAGACTAACGTGGATGCTAATCCCGACGAAAAAAGCAAAAATGCAGTTTGGCAAGGTTATATGGTATTCTTTCAAGGACGTAAATTTCACTGGGGCAACTACACAGGCTGGTCAGATGGGTGTGTCGTAGCTGTTGGCAAAGACGACATCAATATTACAACAAAAAACAAGAGTGGATGGCTGAAATTTGATTTAAACAAATCCAAGTCTGCCTGTTATCAATTGACAGAATATTTTGGAGGAAAAAAAGGAAACCAAAATTACAAATTTTGGCATAAAAGTAAAAAACAAGCTGTTATACGTCCTGCTGTAACATGGGGAGGAAAACAACCCAATTGCAAATGGGATATTAGAGAAAAATAGCCAACAAAAACATAATATGAATATGATTTATTTTCAAAAAAAAATACTAATATTATTGTCTCTCATGTCTTTTGCAATACAAAGTTATGGTCGTAGTGTTGATATAATAATAAATCAGAATGACCATAAGATAAGTGTATCAGATACCTGTCAAGTGTTCAGAGACAGCACAAGATATGATTATGTCTCACCTAACGCACTTAATATATTTTTAATAAATAAAACTGATACTAATTGTATCTTCACAGCTCCATGTGTGACAGAGTATGCTATACAGCACAATGAATATTGCATAATTTACTTATGGCCTAGCAGAATTGTATGTCCTGATGATTGTGTCTGTTTGATAGACGATGAAGATGAGAAAATGGATTGTTATAAAAAAATTGACGATGCCGAAATATGCATTCATATCAATTTTACTAATAACGAAGCTATTTTTTTCATTACACCACAAGTGGATTTATTAAGGATTACGAGATATTATTCTCAATCACTATTTGCTGAGATAGATGGTCAAAAGAAAGGTGGGACATATCAATCTGCCTTTTTTTGGGCAAATGTGTATGAAACTATTATCCATAATAATTTATTATTCCATCTTATCGCTAATAAAAAACTCCATTCAAAAGAAATGTTGCTTTTATCTGCAAATTTTAGATACTTTGACTATAACTAATATTACACAAAAACTTTTTATCAATTATGATTCTGAGTATTTAGAAATCAAAATATACAACAAAAACATCTAATTTTGTAGAATTTAGGAAATTAATTCAATTAACAATTGATTTATATGACGACCTGTATACAAAAAACAAGTATTAGTCTACGGATAAAAAACGGCAACCTGCAACGCAGGGAGACCACCCACCCCGAAGGTTACACCTCCGAAGAACTCTACCGCTTCGGTGCTGACGGCAACCTGCGGCTGTACAGCTACGACAGGCTTTTCTACTCCTTGTACGGCTACGACGGCGGAACTACAAGAACATACAAATACAGCTTTGACCTTAACCCGCAATGGGTAAATGGAAGACTTGAAGCCGTAAACTTTAACCTACATAATGCCATGTTCTACCCCAACGCCTATATTAACTTTAATAACAACGGCTACTACACAAAACATTACTACAACGGCATGGAGCGCATTGCAAGCCGCTTGGGAGATAATAATTTATCACTTGCTACCCATGACCCCGAACTGCAGGACAGAAAAGATTGGCAAGATAGTTTAATACGGAAAAACATTGTGGAAATAACGGGATATGAATTTTTAGAACCCGGCCAAGAGCAAGACCCAGACGACCCGAAGCCTGTGTTTGAGCTGCCGCAGGTGGAAATTACTGGCTTGCAGCCAATTGGCAGCGGAGATGTTTTCTACTACCACCCCAACCACCTTGGTTCTACCTGCTACGTTACTGATGGCAATGCAAGTGTGCAACAGGGGTTCCTTTATGCGCCGTTTGGCGAGATTACGAATGAACATAATGTTGGTTGGCAGAGTGGCACACTTCCGAAGTACTCCTTTAACGCCAAGGAGTTGGACGAGGAGACAGGGATGTACTACTACGAGGCGAGGTATTATGCACCTCCTACGTTTGTGAGTAGGGACCCATTGTTTGAGAAGTACCCGACGTTCTCGCCGTATTCGTATTGTGTGAACAATCCTGTGAATGTGATTGACCCGACGGGGATGGAAGGTGTTGTTGTGTCAGGAGGAGAATATGATGATAAAAATAGATATAAATACAATTTTATAGAACCTGCGATTACAAAATTGAAAGAACTAAAAGCAGCAGGAGGAAGTGAGCCAATTACATGGATTGTTGCAACAGCTGGTTATTCGGAATCAGATTTGGCATCTTTCAAAAAGATAGCCGATGAGTTAGGTGTAGGATTTCAGACAATAAGTTCTGCTGATGAATTTACAAATTATTTAAATTCTAAAGATGTTAATACTACTAATTTGTCAGATGCACGAAAAAATGATAAAATTACGAGTATGAGTATTTTTGGACATGGCTATGCGGGTTCCGTTGAATTTGCACATGGTCAAGATAACCATAAAGCATTTTCTTGGGGAACTGATAAGGTTAATCTATTAGAAGCAGGCGCTTTTAATAATGCAAATGTGGATTTTTATACTTGTAATTCAGCAACCAATATTGATGAAACGGAACATTCATCTCTTTGTTATGTTTTTTGTAAACGAACAGGTTCTTCTGCAACAGGATATAGGGGTCAGAGCACTTATTCTAAAATAAACATCGGACAAGGGATTAGTGCGAAATGGAATAGGCATAAAAATGGTTT
>Ga0310697_10002594_pt1 | contig 18979 bp, 7 predicted proteins | sample 172DNAGHGlowgp2_FD_203883 | JGI IMG/M metagenome (GOLD analysis project Ga0310697, IMG submission 203883) | Sheep rumen microbial communities from Palmerston North, Manawatu-Wanganui, New Zealand - 1728 DNA GHGlow gp2 (v2) (version 2) | ecosystem: Host-associated > Mammals > Digestive system >... | reverse complement strand
TTGCCGATCTTCTCCACCAGGGCGGCGGGGATGGGATCGCCGGTGCGGTAGTCATTGGCATAGGCGGCGAGAATTTCCGGTTCGAAGGCGAAGTTCTCGTTGAACTGGGAGAACATCTCCACGAAGTCGCGCTTGACGGACGTGCCGCTCACGGAAGGATACCGGCACTTCGTAAGGAAGCCGTGCAGGGCGTGGCCGAACTCGTGGAAGGCGGTCTGGACCTGGTCGATGGTGAGCATCGACGGGAGTTCCTCCGTCGGGGGGACGAAGTTGCAGACATTCACGATGATGGGACGGATGTCGACAGATTTCTCGACTCCGCTCGAAATGACAGAGGGGTCGTTCGAAATGACAGAATCGACATACTGGTCACGGAAGTTGTTCATCCAGGCGCCGCCGCGCTTGGTGTCGCGGGAATACCAGTCCTGGTAGAAGATGCCCAGCAGGGAGCCGTCGGCATCCGTGAGCTTGAAGGCTTTCACGACGGGGTTATAGACCTCCACCTCGGGAGCGGGCTCCACGTTCACGCCATAGACTTTCTTAGCGGCGTAGAAAACGCCCTTGGAGACGCTGTCAGCCTGGAAATAGGGCTTGGTCACGGACTCGTCCAGGTCGTACTTGAGGGCGCGGACCTTCTCGGCATAGTAGAACCAGTCCCACGGCTCGATTTCGTGACCGGCGACGGCCTCCATGTCGGCCATTTCCTCGCGGGCTTTCCGCATGGAAGCGTCCATGATGGGTTTCAGGAAGGCATCGACGGTCTCGGGATCGCCGGCCATCTTGTCGGCCAGGAGGTATTCGGCGGAGTTCTTGTAGCCCAGCAGGTTGGCCTTCTCCGTCCGGAGTTTCATGATCTCCAGGACGATGGCGTTGTTGTCGTACTCATTGCCGTTGTTGCAGCGGTTGGAGTAGGCCTTGAAGGCTTTCTCGCGCAGGGCCCGGTCCTCACAGGTGGTCATAAAGGCCGGATACTCGGATACGGTCACGCCGATGGCGTCCCGGAAGGCGTTGTTCTCCGCCAGGAGGTTCTGGCCGAACTTCTGGCTCAGGACGGCGAGGCGGGAATTAATCTCCGCGAAACGGGCCTTGCCCGCGGCGTCCAGGCCCACACCGTTGCGCTCGAAGCGCTGGTAGAGTTTGGTCGTCACCATCTGCTGCTCGCGGTCCAGGGCGGACATGTCGTCATACACCGCCTTCACGCGGGCGAAGAGCGCCTCGTTCATGAAGATGGCGTCATCGGCCTCCGTCATGATCGGGGTGATTTCCTCCTCCACGGCCTGCATGGCCGGGGTAGAATCGGACTCGGAAAGGTTGTAGAAAACACCGGAGACCTTCGCCAGGAGCTTTCCGGCGCGCTCGTAAGCCGCAATCGTATTCTCGAAGGTGGGAGCCTCCGGATTGGCGACGATCGCGTCGATTTCGGCCTTCTGCGCCTCGATGCCGGCCTTGACGGCGGGGACATAATCCTCCACCGCGATCTTGCTGAACGGGGCCGTCCCGTACGGGGTATTCCACTCTTCATTGAAAATCTCCCCCGGCTTGGGGGCGCACGCTGCAGCCATCATCGCCATCAGGATAAATACTGTCTTTTTCATGGAAATCAATGTTGAACCTTAACGCTGTTTTCATCGACCAGGGCCAGCTGTACCGCCCCGTTGTACACGGTCACGATGCCGGTGGCGGAGCACAGGGCGCCGTCCCGCTCCTCCGGGTTCCCGAGGATGGCCGGGTCGATCTCCGTATCGGCGAACTTCGCAAAGCCGCTGGTACGGATCTGGACCGGGAGGCCCTGCGGAAGGTGGAAATACTGGCTGGTGGTCACGGCCGTCGCATTGGCCCGGATGGACTGCTTCACGGTCAGGCCGCTCTGCTCGTCGAAAACGTCGTACATCGCCTTGTCGGAGGTGCCGCAGTTGTCGAAGCAGCCAGCGTCCAGATACTCCAGGAACTTGTTCTTGGACATGGCCCAGGTAGTCACTCCGTAGGTTTGGGAGGAGCAGAACACGCGGTTGGTGGACTGCTTCTTGTCCTTGTACGGGTCCACGTACAGGAGGATGAAGATCCGCTTGTAGTGGTCCGTGCTGTAGGTCCCCTCGGCACCGTACTGGAGATTCTCGATGGTGACGAGCTGCCCCCAGAGCCGGTTGGTATAACCTTCCTCGAGGGCCGCCTTGAGTTCGTCCTCCGTGACGCGGAGCGGCGGAACCGGGGCGCCCCAGGCGCCGCGGATCACATGGGCGTCGATCAGGTACCGGTTGTCCAGATACGCCGTGTCATATTCCCCCGTCGGGTCTTCCAAACCCAGCTGGGGCATACCGTTGTACTGGCCGATGGTGAGACCGCTGCACTTGACATACACCGTCTGGCCCAGCTTGTAGTCGCTGTACAGGGAGGACAGGCCGATCTTGACGCTGATGACACCGGTCTCGTCCTGGATGTACAGTTCGCGGTAGATATTGCCGGAATGGTCGTCGGAGATGACCTTGCCGGCGATGACCATATCGTCATCCTCGATCTTGAGGGCACCGTACCGGGCATACAGTTCCTTCAGTTGCGCAATGGTGGACGTCACTTCCAGTTCCCCGGCCTCATACATGTGCACGTCGTCGTACTTGCCGGTGAACACCGGCTGCCATTCCTCGCAGGAAGCAAGGGCAAGGGTTGCCGCAGCAACGATCAAAATACGGTTTCTCATGGCCTAGAATCGGAAATAGATGTTCAACATGTAATTGAATCCGCTCATGTAGAAATACTTGGAATCGAAGCGGTAGAACATTTCCTTCGAGACGGTGTTCTTGACGAAGCGGGTCTGCTCGTAACCGCCGGTCTTCACCCAGGTGTTGTTCAGCAGGTTCTTCGCATTCAGGGAGAAGCCCAGCTGGTACTTCCGCTGGATGTACCAGGACTTGCCCACGGACACGTTCAGGAGCCACTGCGGGTCGAACTTCTCCTGTTCGCACATGTACGCGACCGAGAACGGGGTGACCTCGCGGTCCGGGCCGGCCGTCGCGTAGTCCGTACGGTAGAGCGGGTTCATGGACAGGTAGGAGTGCGCGAAGTAATCCACGTCGGCGTCCACGAACCAGTAGTTCCAGTTCCACGCCAGGCCCAGGCTCACTGCCAGCTGCGGGGTGGATTCCACATAGTGGCGCACGATATTGCCGTCCACATCGGGGTGACTCTTCCAGTACGGGACCACGACGCCGTAGGTACCCTCGACGATGGAGGCGCTGTTGTCGATGGTCTGGTACATCTTCGGGTTGGAGGTGTAGTAGTACTCGCCGTAGCCGATGACGCCCTGGAGGGCGAGGTTCGGGAAGTCGGTCGGGATCTTGAAGCCCATCTCCATGCCCGCATGCCGCTCGTCGATGCCGGTCAGCGCGAAGTTGGTGAAGGAGTTCTGGCTGTCGTCGTAGAAGCTCATGACCTTGGCCTGGTCCATGATGTCGGCGTAATACCCCGTGATGCGGAAGTTATAGCCGTTGGAGGAGACCTGGTAGTTGATGTCGCCGGTGAGGGTCTTGACGGTCGTCAGTTCCGGAGCCAACTGGTTGCGTGTGCGCGGGGACATGAACGACTGGCTGAAGTTCGGCGCGTCGTTGAAATAGCCCGCATTGACATAGAACCGGTGGCCGCCGGGAAGGACGTAGTTGAGGTTCACCTTGCCGGCGTAGGTCAGGAATTTCGCCACCTTGGACTTCCCGTAGGACGTAATGGGGTCGCCGTGCTCATCATAGGTGGTCACTTCCCTGCCGTCGATGTAGATCGGGCTCCCGTCCTCGTTCACGCCCGGGAACAGTCCCTTGCGGTTGAGGCCGTGCCGCCAGAAAGCGGTCTGGCCCACCCGGCCGCCGAGGGCCATCTCGAAGTTGCCGATGTTCAGCTTGCCGGAGAGCCATCCATTCCACTTGCGGACGTTCGCATAGTAGTCGTAGCCGTACTTGTCGCCGACCCGGATCTTCTGCACCTTGCCGTTCGCCATCCAGTAATCCAGGTCGTTCTGGGTCATGTAGGGCGAGGCGGCATAGTCGCGCTCGGCGAAGGAGTCCATGTTGTAGAAGTACTCGCCGCCCAGCAGGTCGTCCATCCGCTGGTAGTACTCGGTCCGGTTCATCTTCGCGTCAAAACCTCCGGTCAGGGTGAACATGCGGGCCGGACGCCACTTGAAGTTCAGGGCGAAGTTCAGGTCCCGCTGGTCCGTGCGGCGCTCCTGCAGGGCGTACTTGGACCGGCGTTCGCCGTCCTCGACATTCTGCTTGTTCACGGCGTAGAGGCGGTCCCAGTTGACATGGGCATACTCCGGAAGGTCCTTCCGCCAGGCTTCCTCGGCCCAGGCGGCCTTCATCCCGTTCAGCCGGTTATAGTCGTCTTCCTCCATGAAGTAGTAGCTCGGGAGGTTCCGGTAGTAGTCCGGACGCGGGTCCTGGGCGTCGTACCAGTCCAGGGCGGTGTACCCGTTCTTGCCGAAACGGTACAGGAGGGTCGCGGCGGCGTTGAAAGCTTGGGACGGGGTGAAGTCGTACTTGAGGATGGCGATGGGTTCGTGCGTCTTGCGGACGCGGGAATTGCGCACCTTCCCGTTCTGGTAGCCCCAGTTGGAGTTGTACATGTTGTCGTTCATGAGGTCATAGACCTCCTGGGTCGATGCGTTCGCCGCACCGCGCTCTCCGGGCGTCCCCATGATGACCGCCCCCAGCTTATGCACGTCGTCGAACTGCTTCTCGACCGCGGCATAGTACGCGAAGGAACGGTAGTACACACCTTTCACCCAGTCGTTTCCGCCCAGACGGGCCGACACGTTGAACGCGTAGGACCAGCCGTTGTCCTGCGGGCCGGAGGCGTAGGTCAGCATCAGGCGCAGCCGGTACAGCTGGCTGTTGGTGAGCACGCTCCCCCGCCATCCCTTGCGGACGGACAGGGCGTTGGCCGGGAGGTTCGTCAGGCCGTTGTAGCCGCCGATGCCGTAGTCGGAAATCTCCGAACCGTTCACGGTGTACTTCGTGCGGGTGGCCTCGTTGAGGCCGCTCCACAGGGAGAACGGGGAATAACCGGTGATGGCGTCGTTCATCTTCACGCCGGCGAGGTACACGTCCTGCGACTCGGAGGAGAAACCGCGCACACGGTAGCGGACGGAACTGAAGTTGTAGCCCGCCATGTTGTTGAACACGTCGTTCTGCCCGAACAGGACGGCGGGCGCATCGCTGTAACCGGTATCGTCCATGTCGAACTCCACCAGGTTGTCCGCATCGACTTCGCTCACGATGGTCCCGCGCGTCAGGGACAGGTTGAACATGTTCTTGACATATCCGTCGTTGACGGTGACGTTTACCCGGGTCTCGAGGAACTCGGGAGCCTGGATTACCAGGTCATACACGCCATTGTCCAGGTTTTCGATGAGAAAGCGGCCGTCCGCGTCCGAGGTCGATGTCGCCACCCGGGTCGTCCCCTGGTAAAGCACAAGGACCGCGTCCGTGACCGGAGTCCGGTCGGAACGGCTGACCACCGTTCCCCGCACACCGCCCGTAAACGTCTGGGCGCTGAGTCCCAGGCTCACGAGAATGGCCGCGGCGGCCAAGGTTAGTTTCCTAGTCATCATAGCTGGTTACTTGTTACTTACTACAATATAGGTCGGATAGTGGTCGCTGTAGCCGCCCACGAAGGCTCCGTTGGAGAACGTGCGGAACGGCTGGCCCTTGTACTGGCCTTCCTGCTGCGTCATGAAGGGCTGCTGGAAAATACGGCCATAGTACTTTTTCTTGACGATGGGCTGGATCTTCAGCGTTCCGGCCGGGGCGTTCAGGAGGGCGTAGTTGCACACCAGGATGTCGTAGATGTTGTTTTCGCCCCGGTAGTAGAGGGAGCTGTAGCCGGCCTTGAGCATGGACAGGAACGGGGAGAAGAAATCCTCCGGGCCCACTTCTTCCACCTTCTCGCGGCCGCGCATGTACACGGCCATGCTGTCGTCGGTGGGATTGTCGTTCATGTCGCCCATCGCGACGATCTTGATGCCGGGATACTCCTTCATCAGACGGGCCGCCTCCCCATACATGATTTCACCGCCCCGGGAACGGAGGGCGCCGCTCTTCTCACCCAGGCGGGAAGGAAGGTGCGCCACGAAGAAGGCGAACATCTCGCCGCCCAGCATGCCCCGGACCATCAGGACATCCCGCGTACGGAAGGCGTCCATCTCCTCCGGGGTCATCCCGAACTGGATCCGGCTGCCCTCGAAGGTGAAAGGAATGGCCTTGGACTCCAGCACGGTGAACAGTTCCGGACGGTACAGGAGGGCGACATCCACGCCGCGACGGTCCGGACCGTCATAATGGACGATCTGGTAGTTCGCATCGGCGATGGCGGGTTCCATCACCAGGTCCTCGAGGACGTGCCGGTTCTCGATCTCGGAGACACCGAGGACGGCGTGGTAGGCCTTGTTCTCGTCCCGCATCGCCCGGATGACCCGGGCCATGTTGGCCAGCTTCTTCTGGTACTTGAAATCGGTCCACTCATTGGCGCCGTCGGGAAGATACTCGTAATCGTTCTTCCCTTCGTCGTGGTAGGTGTCAAACAGGTTTTCCAGGTTATAGAAACCGATGACATAGCTCTTCGTCTGCGCCACGGCCGGGGCCGGAGCGAGGAAGACGAGGAGGAAAAGGGTATATATCAATCTTTTCATAGCGAACAAGGATTTTACCACCACCAGCTGACGGCATTCGGGTTTTCGGTTTCGATGGCCTCGGCCACTTCCGCGCCGACTGCTCCGGGCAGGTTGACGAAGAAGTTCACGCCGGTCTTCTGTTCCAGTTCCCGGATGGACATCACGCTGGAATGGTTCCGTGCGACGGTCTCGTTGGGATTGTGCGTATGCAGGAGGTACACGGCGCACCCCATGTATCCGGAATGGGCCGAAGCGGATTTGTTCAGGCTCAGCACGGCCTTGTAATAGGCCGTCGGAACCGTGATACGCTTGCCGGCGACATCCGTCGCGGTCTGGGTGCTGCCGTCCACGACGCAGCCGGTCACCACGTACAGGGTGTCGCTCTTGGAGGCCCAGGAGCGGACGGTCCCTTCCAGGCGGGCCCAGATCTCTCCGTTGAAGTTGTAGTCCTGCGGGGTCATGTTGGTACCGTAGAACGTCGCCATATTGGCATTGGTGTTCAGCCGGTCCGCCGAAGGGATCTGGTGGCCGCGGGTCCAGCCGCCCCGGAAGGTGCTGGTCACGATGGGCTGCCGGTTCGCCGGCAGGAGCGGATCCAGGGCCCAGGCGTCCGTACGGCTGCCGCTGCCGCGGAGGGCATTGTTCAGCGGATAGGCCACCCAGCGGGCGACCAGCCGGTTGCCGTCCCAGTAAAACGAGTAGTTCCGCATGGTCCGGCCCTGCAGGGTCATGTCATGCGTGTAGAAGTGAAGGCCGTCCCCGTCGATGGTCTCGGGGAGCTCCATCCAGCGGCGCTTCGTGGAAGAGGCGCCGGTCTCCTCGGCCTGCGGATCCTCCGAGATGCAGTTCTGGCGGAGGGTGACGACCACCTTCCGGCCATCACAGGAAAGCAGGATGTCGGCCGTACGGGCTTCTTCTCCCTCGTTGGCCGGGTAGGACACGACGATGTCGTTGTACTCGCCTGCCTTTCCGGAGGCCGGGGAAATGGTCACCCAGCCGGCATCGGAGGTCAAGGTCCAGTTCGCCGGTGCCCAGAGCTGCAGGAACTGGGCGCCCTTTCCGCTGGTCACCGTGGTCTTGGACAGCATCATCACGGGGTCCGGCGTGACAGGCTCCGGTTCGCAGGAGAAGGCTGCGAGGAGGGCGAAGCCGGCCAGTAAAGCCCTGGATATGTATCGGAATGCTTTCACAACGAGACGATGCTGCGGTTACTCGAACTCAACGGTTATCTTTTCCACGCGGACCTGGCCGTTGTTGGCATGGAGGACCACCCTGGAGGCGGATCCGGTCCAGGTCACGGTCAGGGCCGACTTGTCACATGTCGCATTCGCACCGCCCTCCAGGCCGGTCATGTCGAAGCAGTAGGAGGTCGTACCGGCGTTCGGCGCGCAGCCGAGGACGATTTTCTTGATCTTCTTCCCGTCGGCCGGGGCGATGCTCAGGACACAGTTCTTATAGACGCGCACGTGGTTCGCGTTCGGGGCGATCGGGGCCGTCGTGCCCGTATGCTTGAAATAGCCGATCTTCAGGCCCTGGGTCGTCGTGGCGAAGCCGCCGCCATAGGTGCCGTCCGTCTCCGCCGCCCAGGTCTGGGCGCCGGAGTTCGTCGCGAACGAGACGGAGTCGCCGGAAGGCGTGTCACCGCCGCCACCGCCGCCCGGCGTACTGCCGGAATTCAGCGAATACAGATAGGCCTTGCCGGAGACGGTCTCGGGCGTGTTGCCCTTGTAGTTCATGAGCTTGCCGCAGATGACCACTTCGTCGCCGACCTTGATATCGGTCTGGCCGGCCTCGAACTTCTTGTTTTCCAGATACAGGACGCGGAAACAATAGAACTCGTCCTTTTCCGCTCCGTCCTCGGAGATATAGAAGGAAGCGTTGCCATAGGTGCCGCCCTCGGTGAAGGTTCCGCCGGAGGCGATCCGGGATATCTTGCCCTTCACATATACTTCGTCCGTGCTCTCATACTCCGTATTGGAGGTCCAGGTGAGGTCCTTCACCGCATTCACGGCGCCGAGCGGGGTGTAAGGATCAGCCAGCGTACCGGTACCGGAGCCGCCACCGGGGACGATGCTGCCTTCGCTCAGCTTCTCGACGAACCAGGCATACACCACTTCCACCTTGCCGTTGAAGGAACCGCGGTAGCCGCGGATCTTGATCTTGTCGCCGGCCTGGAGACCCAGGCTCATGTAGCTCTGGTCATTCTTGGCTCCATAGCCGTTGTTCGTCGCCGTCAGGCCATAGACATAGACCGTACCGGTGTCGTCCGTCAGGTCGAAGTTTCCGTAGGTCTGGTTGACGCTGCCGCCGATCGTACCGACGAGCTCATACACCTGGGTGTCGGATTCGGGCATCGCATTGAAGGCGGCGACGGACACGCCGATGACGTCTCCGCCAGGCTGGGGCTGGTCACCGCCGCCACCGCCGCCCTGGGCGTTCAGGGAATACAGGTAGGCCTTGCCGGAGACGGTCTCGGGCGTATTGCCCTTGTAGTTCATGAGCTTGCCATAGACGACCACCTCGTCACCGACCTTGATATCCGTCTGGCCGGCCTCGAACTTCTTGTTCCCCAGATACAGGACGCGGAAGCAGTAGAACTCGTCCTTTTCCGTTCCGTCCTCGGAGATATAGAAGGAAGCGTTGCCATAGGTGCCGCCCTCGGTGAAGGTTCCGCCGGAGGCGATCCGGGATATCTTGCCCTTCACGTACACCTCGCCGGTGCTCTCATACTCCGTATTGGAGGTCCAGGTGAGGTCCTTCACCGCATTCGCGGCCCCCAGTGCATTATATGGATCGTCCAGCGTACCGGTACCGGATGCCCCGCCGGGGACGATGCTGCCTTCGCCCATCTTCTCGATGAACCAGGCATACACCACTTCCACCTTGCCATTGAAGGAACCGCGGTAGCCGTGGATCTTGATCTTGTCGCCGGCCTGGAGACCCAGGCTCATGTAGCTCTGATCGTTCTTCGCGCCGTAGCCGTTGTTCGTCGCCGTGAGGCCATAGACATAGACCGTACCGGTGTCGTCCGTCAGGTCGAAGTTGCCGTAATCCTGGTTGACGGAGCCGCCGATCGTACCGACGAGCTCATACACCTGCGTATTGGATTCGGGCATCGCATTGAAGGCAGCGACAGACACCGCGATGACATCTCCGCCAGGCTGGGGCTGGTCGCCGCCACCGCCACCTTCCGTCTTTCCGTTCAGGGAGTAGATGTAGTTGCCCTGGGTGAATTCCTGCGTCCGGCCGTTGAAGTTGACCAGCGTACCGAAGATGACCACCTCATCGCCGGCCTTGATCTGGTCAACGGAAGTGAAGTGCTTGTTACCCAGGTAGTAACCACGGTAAACCAGGAATTCGGCACCCTCGAACCCGTCATCGGCGATATAGTACTCCGCATTGCCGTAGGTACCCGTGTCGATGCTGGAAATCCGGGTAATCCGACCCTTCACATAGACATTCTCGAGCTTGTCGCTGGCACTCATGGTGGACGTCAGGGTGATGGCGCTCGCCACGTTGTACGGATCCGCGGTCGTACCGGAACCGGCGACAGGGCCATGGCTCGTATCCGTTCCGCCACCGATGGCTCCGTTGTGCGAGAAGACATGGGCATTGTTCTGGACGGTCTCCGGCGTGTTGCCCTTGTAGTTCACGACCGTACCGTAGATCCAGACTTCGTCGCCCACCTTGACCTGCTCGCTGCCGGAAGTCCACTTCTGGTTGCCCAGGTACATGACGCGGAAGGCATAGAACTGCTCGCTGTCGGTGGTACCGTCATCGGAGATGTAGAAGGTTCCGTTGCCGAAGTTGGTGGTGAACTCTTCCTTGACCTGCGAGACGATACCCTTGATGTACACGCCCTGCGGGCTCTGGACATCGGCACCGAGGCTCTTCACGTACTTGATGACGCCGGCCACGGTGAACGGATTGTCGATGGTACCGACAATCTCCTCACCCTTCTCGCCGGTCTGGGAGACGGAGAGGGTCTTGTAGTCGAAATTGATGGAGAACTTGATGTCCTTGGCACGGTTGAATCCGGCATTGTCCAGAATGGTCACCGTGACCGACTGGGGGACATCGGAGGCCACGCCATGGTCGGGCGTGACGGCGATCCACGGGACCTCATCCGCATCCCACGCGATTTCAGCCTCCCAGTCACGGGTGGCTGCGACGGTGAGGTTCAGGACGTTCAGCTCCGGGGACGCCTCGTAGGAAGCCTTCTTGGTGTCATCGTTGACCGTGAACGGCCCGCCCAGCCGGATGCCGGGCAGGACGTAGTCGGCTTCCTCCTGCCGGCAGCCGGTAAAGACGGCGGCCAGAAGGGTCAGGAAAGAAAGGAAGCGTGCTGTACGTTTCATATTTCGTATCTTTGGTTATTCGGTTTTACCGTTCAGGGAATAGAGGTAGGCCTTGCCGGAGACGGTTTCGGGGGTGTTGCCCTTGTAGTTCATCAGCTTGCCGCAGATGATGACCTCGTCGCCCACCTGGATGTCGGTCTGGCCGGCCTCGAACTTCTTGTTTCCGAGGTAGAGGGCGCGGTACACCTGGAACTCGCCTTCTCCGGTCCCGTCGCCGGAAAGGAAGAAGGAGGCGTTGCCATAGGTGCCGCCCTCGGTGTAGGTGCCGCCGGAAGCGATCCGGCAGATCCGGCCCTTCATGTACACCTCTTCCGTGGCTTCATATTCCGTGTTGGAGGTCCAGCCCAGGCCGGCGACGGCCGCGGCCGCCTCGGACGGAGTGTAGGGGTTGGCCAGAGTACCCTTGGCACTGGCATCGGTAATCTTGGTGACGATGACGTTCAGGTACTTCCCGCCGCCGGACAGGCCGTTGAAGTAGCCGGTCACGATGACGCGCTTTCCGTCGAAATCCTTGGCGTTCAGCGCGTCCACAGGATTCGAGAGGCTGCCCTGCTTCACGGAAGGATCCACTCCGTCGATCTCCACGTTGAAGTAGTTGCCGGAGACCTTCAGAGTGCCGGCGAACTGGATGTACTCTGCGAGGGAGGCCGCATAGTCCAGGGCCGTGGCCGTGATGTCCTTCACCGGAGGATGGTTCCAGGAGGAGACGTCCACCTTCTCGACGGAAGTGACGGAGGCCAGTTCCGGCACGCCGTTGTAGGTAGTCTTCGTGGCAAACACCTTCACCGCGTCGCCAAGCTCAAAGACGCTGGCGCCGCTGTCATACGTATAGATGGCGGTGGTGCCGTCCGAGATGACGAAGCCCTTGGTGGTCTTCGCAACGACGACGGACGCGAGGGTTTCCACGCCGGAGTTGTCCGGCAGGGCCACGATCTCGGTCACGCTCTGGCCGGTGGGCGGGATACCCGGCTGGGTCACGCTCACGCTCTTGGAAGAGTTGGTAGCCTTGAACAGGACAGTCGCCGTACGGGCAGCCGTAGTGGTATTGGCCTCATAGGCAAAGGAATAGACAGCCGCACCGCCTTCGCCCGCGGCGATGTCGGTGAGCTTGATCCAGCTCTCGGAGGGGAGAACCGCCATGCCGTCAGCCTTGGAGGTGACGGAGATGGTGAAGGTGCCCGCCTCGGCGCTTTCGAGCGTAACCTCGGAAGGATCGACCCCGATCAGGGACTTCTCCACCTGGATGAGGGTGGCGTCCACCAGTTCGAGGGTTGTACCGTTATAGAGCGTACGCGGTCCCTGGACGGTGATCACGTCGCCCGCTTCCACGCCGAACGTGTTCCACCCGCCGGCATCCTTCGGATACTGTCCCTTCGCATTGAACAGGCCGTAGATGTAGATGGTTCCGGTATCGTCGGCGATGTACAGGTTGCCGTAGTTGGTATTGGAGATGACGGTCACGGTTCCGCGGATGCGGAAAGTCTGTCCGTCGGAGCCGGCCATGACCTCCGCGACCGTGGAAAGCGGAGCCTCGAAGGCGCCCGGTCCGGCCTGGATGACGGTGAAGCGCTGCTTCTTGCCGCCCACGTTCACCACGAGGTTGGCCGTCCGCTCGGACGTACCGGTATTCGCGTCCGCCGCGAATACGATGCCGTTGACTTCGCGTCCGCCGCTGTGCGGGGAGACGGTAAGCCACTCGGGGATGGTGGTTTCATCGAAGGCCCACTGCGTCGTTGCCGATACGACGGTGTTGGCAATGCCGCCTTCGAGCGGGATGCTCAAATAGGACTGATCCACCTGGAAGTCCGCCAGGGTGGAGATGACCTGCTCCTGCACGCAGCCGGCGGCGAGCGCCGCACCGGCGAGGATGGAAAGGAAGAATCTGCTGAGTTTCATATCGTCGCGTGCTTAGGGATTAGTTGAACAGATACTTGATGCCGACCTGCATATACCAGCAGTTGCCGAGGGAATGCTGGTAGTCCCAGGTCTTGACACCGGGCTCCACCATCGATGAGAACACGGGGACGCCGTCCGGATCCGTCCGCTCGTACTTCAGGATCTTGGCGTTGCCGCTGGCGTTGGGAACGTCGGGGTTGAAGCCCTTCGTCACGCCCCAGCGGGAGTTGAACAGGTTGCTGACATTCTGGATGTCCAGGCTCACCTGCAGGGTGTTCCGGACACTGCCGATCTTCACGATGAAATCGTGGGCGAAGCGGAAATCGAACACATGGCGCAGCGGCTGGTTCACGGCATAGGCCTCGGCATACTGGCCCATGTGGGAGCTCAGGTAGTCGTCCTGGGCCGCGAAGGCCCAGTAGGCATCGGCGCTTTCCTGGTCGATGAAGCGGATCTCGGTCTTGTCCTTGGGGATATACATCAGGTCGTAGGCGTTGCCGTCGCCATTCAGGTCGTTGGCATAGACGTAGCTGTTGCCCGAGTAGCGGAGGCCTTCATAGAAGAGGCTCCAGTGATTGTGCGCGGGATCCGTGTAGGCGACGGAGGCCATGATACGGTCCGGCAGGTTGTAGGAGGAGTTGTGCAGGATGTTGTAGTTGGGGCCGTCCACGGAAGGGATGTACTTCCAGGCGGCGGAGGCGTTGGAGCCCGGCATGCCGGTCACTTCCTTGCTCACGGTGTGCGTGTACGCCGCCGTGATGCTCAGGTTCTGCAGCGGCTGGGCGTTCAGGGAGACGGTCGCGATGGAGCCCCAGCCCTTGTTCGTGTTGGTAAGCACGTAAGCGTCCTTCGAGGTATACCGGTAGTCGGAAGGATAGATGTGTCGGTTGTCGGCGCCGTTGAAAGTGACCCAGCCCGCGTTGTCCTCAGGGATGTTGTAGTTGGTGAGCATCACGCCGTTGATGGTCTTGTTGAAGATGTATTCGGCGCTGATGGTGAGCGGGAAGGGCAGCGGGAAGGAGTAATCGACGGCGAGGGAACTCTTCCACACCTGCGGCATCTTGAAGTTATAGTCCACGCCGGCGACTTCGCTCGGAGCGGGGGCCGTCTCCGGGGTGATGCTGGTCGGATACTTGGCCGGGTCGATGCTGTTCAGGATCTCCAGGATCTGCCAGCGGTCGGTCACGAGCGTCCCGCCGGGCATCATCCGGCTCAGCACGTCGGCATCCTTCATCCGGGTCAGGCGGCCCTTCACAATACCGGCATTGGTGGGCATGTTGGTGAAGAACACCAGCGGGATACGGCCGGAGAACAGGCCGGTACCGCCGCGCAGTTTCAGGCTCTTGTCCCCGAAGACGTCCCAGGTGAAGCCCAGGCGGGGGCTCACCTGGATGCTGGGCTTGGGCCACTTGCCGGTGTCCACGTGGCGTCCGCCGTAATCGAGCTTGTACGTCTCGTTGTTGGTCATGACGTCGGCATTGTTGAAGGACAGGTTGTCCAGACGCAGGCCCATCGTGAGCTTGAAGCGGTCGCTCACGGCCCATTCGTCCTGGACATACGCGCCGACCTGGGCGAAACGGACCTTCGCGGAAGGATACTCATCCCCGTCGAAGCCCCAGTCGAAGGCCATCTCGATCGGGGCATGGCCCGACATGAAGTCGCTCATGCTGGCGAACCGGAACATGCCGGTACCGTTGCGCATGTATGTGTTGAGCGCCATCTGGGCCTCCACGGTGGCGCCGGCCATCACCTTGTGGGTGCCCAGGTACAGGGTCACGTCGTCCTTGATGTTCAGCACCGTGTTCTGCACCTTGTTCCGGTAAGTGAAGAGTTCGGTGCCGAAGTCCATGTACGGCTCGTTGGCATAGTCGGATCCGAGGTCGCCGGCGAGGATTTCCACGAAGGGAAAGAAGCCGCCGTCATTGCCGCGGACATCCTGGATGTCGGAATACGTGACCAGGAGCTGGTTGGATACCTTGTCCGACAGGCGGGAGTTCAGGTCGGCGGAGAGGGTCCAGAGGTTGTTCATCTGGTTGTACAGCGAGTTGGAGAACACGAGGCCGTACTTGGACACCATCCCGAAACTCATGTCGGAGACGTCCCGGGACGTGGACGGGGCCGTCCACTTGTTGTTGTTGGTATAGTTGTACCGCAGGGCCAGGTGATGCTTCTGGCTGATGTTCCAGTCGATGCGGGCGAGGAGCTTCAGGTTGCCCTGGTCCTTGTTGTAGTTGTTGTAGGAACCCGGATCGTAGTTGTAGTTCCGGATGAGGAAATCCTTCATCTGCTGCGCCTCGCTTTCCCGGACGCGGGTGATCATGCGGGTCTCGTCCTCGACACCGTCCGCCGAAGGACGCCATTTGATGATTTCGGAAGGGCTCGGGGTACGTTCGGCGTTGACAAAGAAGAAGAGCTTGTTCTTCACGATCGGACCGCCCAGGGTGAAGCCGTAGGTGGTCTGGCTCTCCGGCGTGCGCTCGAGGTCCACCCCGTCCACCCGGTTGCCGTGCATGTTCTCGTTCTGGTAATAGGCGTAGGCCGTTCCCCTGAACGTGTTCGTACCGGACTTGGTGATAGCGTTGATACCGCCGCCGATGAAGTTGGACTGGCGGACGTCATACGGGGACACCACGACCTGGATTTCCTCGATGGCGTCGATGGAAATCGGGTTGCCGCCGCCCGGAAGGGCCGGCGAAAGACCGAAGTTGTTATTCACGTTCGCACCGTCCACGGTGAAGTTGGTGGAACGCCCGGAACTGCCGGAGAAATTCATCCCGTTGCCGCCGTAGGGCGAGAGCTTGGCCATGTCGGAGAAACTCCGGCTGATGGTGGGCATCTCGATCATCTGCTTCGAGGAGATGTTCGTGGAGGCGCCCGTCTTCTCCACCGACGCGAACTTGGACGTGGGAGCGGCGATGACGACGGCCTCGGACAGGAACTCGGAGGACTCCGGGAGCTGTGAGTTCAGGTTATACGTCTCAGCCAGCTGGAGGGTGACGTCGGTGTAGTTGACCTGCTGGTAGCCCAGGCAGGACACCTCGACCCGGTAGGGACCGCCGGTGCGCATGCCCTGGATGGTGTACAGGCCGTCCGCATTGGTCACGGAGCCGTAAGAGGTGCCGGAAGGCTCGTGGATGGCGACGACGGCGGCGCCGACGACCGGCTCACCGCTCGGGTCCACGACACGCCCGCCGAGGGACGAAGTCGTCACCTGGGCGTAAGCGGCCATACCCGCAAGCATCAGGACAGCCGCGAGCAGGAGGCGTTGGAGGGATTTTTTCATAAGTGGTTATCTGGTGTTTATATGCATTATCTGTAATTTGCGAATATAATCATTATTTCGCAAAAGGGCAAAAAAAAGCGGAGCCCCTCCGAGCTCCGCTTTTCGTATGTAACTGTATGCAAGCCTACTAGTTGAAGAAGTACTTGATACCCAGGAGAACCTGCCAGCACTCGGCGGTGTTCTTGAAGTAGTTCGTGTAGGTCTTGGTCGGATAGTTGCCGTCCACCTTGTTGAAGGAGAAGGTCGGCACGCCGGAAGCATTGACACCCTCGTACTTGAGCGGGCTGATGTTGTTGGCGCTCGGGTACGCGTCGCCGGACTGGTTGTAGGCGAACTGGCGGACACCCCACTTGCTGTTGATCATGTTGCCGATGTTGTCGATGGAGGCGCTGATCTGGAGCTTGTGGCTGGTGGAACCGATGCGGAACTTGATATCCTTCGCCAGACGGAGGTCGAAACGGTGCACGAACGGGGCGCGGGCGGCGTTGGACTCGGCATACTCGCCCTTGTGCTTGGACAGGTAGCTGTCCTGCTCGACGAACTTCCAGAAGGCGTCGCGGTCGGCGTCGGAGGTGAAGGCGACCTCGTCCTTGGTGGCCGGGATGTAGATCAGGTCGTAGGAAAGGCCGTCACCGTTCATGTCGTTGCTGTAGGTGAAGCTGTTGCCGGCCGGGGAATAACCCGCATAGTAGAGGTCCACCTGGAGACCGCCGATGAGGTCGATGTAGTAGGAGATGTTCGCGGAGACCTTGTCCGGAGTGACATACTGGCTGCGCTCCAGCTTGGCGAAGTTCGGACCGTCCACGGAGTAGAGTCCCTGGTAGGCGGAACTGGCGGCGGAACCCGGCATGCCGGAGATTTCCTTGGACTCGGTATGGGTGTAGGAAGCCATGAGCTTGAGGTTGCGGACCGGCTCGGCCTTCACGGTGTAGTTGAAGGTATAGCCCCAGCCCTCCCGGGAGTTGGTCAGGACATAGGCGTTGTTGGAGCCGTACAGGTAGTCGCCGTCATACTTCAGGCGCTTGTCCGGACCGGAGAAACGGCCCGTGACCTTGCTCTCGTTGATGTTCCAGTTCACGAGGCGGGTGCCCCAGATGGTCTTGTTGAACATGCCTTCGGCCGTCATGGACAGCGGGAAGGAGGTCGGGAGCTGCAGGTCAAGGGCGAGGGAGCTCTTCCAGATCTGCGGCATGTGGAAGTCGGGATCGACGGCGTTGATGTCGGCATTCTTGCCGATCTGGCCATCCTCAGGGGTGACGTTGGTGTTCAGGCCCAGCGCCTTGATGTACTCATCGTTATTGGTGATCAGGTGACCGCCGGTCTCCTTGCCGCCGTTCAGGGTGATCAGCGCAGCCCTGACATCGTCCGGATACTTGACACCGGTAATCTTGCCGTCGGCATCCTTCGCGAAGGAAGAGGTGTACTTGGCCGTGGTCTGGATCATACCGGCGTTCTGCGGCATGTTCGTGAAGAACACGAGCGGGAGACGGCCCTGGAACAGGCCGGTACCGCCGCGGACGACGATGCTCTTGTCACCATAAACATCCCAGTTGAAGCCCACGCGCGGGGAAACCTGGACGCGGGTCTTGGGCCACACGCCGGTATCGATGCTCTTGCCGCCGAAGCTGATGGCCTTGATGGCGTTGTTGGTCATCAGGTCCTTGTTGTCGAAAGCGAGCATGTCGGCACGGAGACCGTAGGAGAGCTTGAAGGTCGGGGAGACCTTCCACTCGTCCTGCACATAGGCGCCGTACTGGTCGTAATTGATACGGCCGGCCGGGTTGGCGACACCGTTGTTGCCATAGGTATAGACGAAGCTCAGCGGCAGGTTGCCCTGAAGGAAGTCCTCGGCGCTGGCGAAGCGGTAGTAACCGGTACCGTTACGCATGTAGGAGTTGTGGGCCATCTGGTGCTCATAGGTGACGCCGGCCGTGAGGGTGTGAGAACCCAGATAGAAGGTCAGGTTGTCCTGCACGTTCAGCACGGTGTTCTTCACACCGTTGTTGTAGGTGAAGAGCTCGTAACCGAGGGAGGTGTACGGGATGAAGTTACCGGTGCTGTAGTCCCCGTCGGTCATGATGTCGATGTGCGGGAACGGGCTGGACTTGGAACCGCGCTGGTCGTTGATGTTAGTGTAGGTCGCGATGAAACGGTTGGAAACCGTGTTGGAGAAGCGGCTGTTGAGCTCACCGGCGATGGACCAGACATCATTCTGCTGGCTGTACATGTTGTTGGAGAACGGCTGGGACTCCTTGCTGGCACGGTTGAAACCCTTGTTGCGGTAGCTGTCATCGCAGGAGTTGCCGTTCGGGGCATACCAGTAGCCGTTCGTCGTGTTGTTGTAGCGGAGGCTGAGCTTGTGGGCGTCGGAGATGTTCCAGTCCAGACGGGCCAGGAGCTTGCGGTTCTGGGTACCGCCGGGATAGCTGTCGATGGAACCGGGATCGTAGCCGTAGTCGTTCTTGAGCTTGTCGGCGATCCGGTTGAGGACATTGACCTTGGACGCGTCGGCACGGACCTGGATCTTCTCTTCCGGCTTGTTCTGCATCTCGAAGTTCACGAAGAAGAAGAGCTTGTTCTTCACGATGGGACCGCCCAGGGTGAAGCCGTAGATCAGGTCGGATTCGGCCTGGCGGTCTCCGAGATCCTCGCCCCACAGCTTGTTGCCGCGGAGATTCTGGTTGGTGTAGTAGGTATAAGCCGTACCCTTGAAGGTGTTGGTACCGGACTTCGTGATGGCATTGATGCCACCGCCCACGAAGTTGGACTGACGCACGTCATAGGGGG
>Ga0310697_10002593_pt1 | contig 18981 bp, 17 predicted proteins | sample 172DNAGHGlowgp2_FD_203883 | JGI IMG/M metagenome (GOLD analysis project Ga0310697, IMG submission 203883) | Sheep rumen microbial communities from Palmerston North, Manawatu-Wanganui, New Zealand - 1728 DNA GHGlow gp2 (v2) (version 2) | ecosystem: Host-associated > Mammals > Digestive system >... | reverse complement strand
GGGTGACAAAGTAGCCCTGGGTCTTCTCGTCCGTGACCCAGATGGACGACCAGCAGGTGGTCTCGGTGGTCATAACATCAATCGCGTTGCGGTACTCGATGGGCAGATTGGCGATGCCGGGGCCGACGAACTCCATGGCCTTGTTCTTCACATAGCCATTTTTATAAACAGCGCCGATGATGGAGAGCGCCACGTCCTGCGGGCCCACGCCGGGACGGGGTGCGCCGGTGAGGTAAATCGCAATGACGCCGGGGTAGGCGAAATCGTAGGTGCGCTTGAGAAGCTGCTTGGCAAGCTCGCCGCCGCCCTCACCGATGGCCATGGTGCCGAGGGCACCGTAGCGGGTGTGAGAGTCGGAGCCGAGGATCATGCGCCCACAGCCGGACATGGTCTCACGGTTGTAGGAGTGGATATTTGCCATGTTGGTGGGGACATAGATGCCGCCGTACTTGTGGGCAGCGGAGAGGGCGAACTTGTGGTCGTCCTCGTTGATGGTGCCGCCGACGGCGCAGAGGGAGTTGTGGCAGTTGGTGAGCACGTAGGGCAGCGGAAACTCCGTCATGCCGGAGGCGCGCGCTGTCTGGATGATGCCGACATAGGTAATGTCGTGCGAGGTCATAGAGTCGAACTTCAGGCGAAGCTGCTCCATGTCGTCAGACTGGTTATGGGCCTTGATGATGTTATAGGCCATGGTGCCTTTTTTCGCTTCCGCCTTGTCGGCAGCTTTGCCGGTGAGGGCCTTGACCTTTTCGGATTCGCTTTCGGGGACGATCTCGGCGCCGTTTACAAGGTACACGCCGCCGTCATAGAGCTTGACCATGATGATTTCCTCCTAATCAGCTTCGTTATTCTGCGATGATGCTTGTCTGGATCTGATACCAGTGGTAGGGCTCGGGATTGAAGCCGCGTGCGGCGCTGCCATGGGCCTTCAGGATCTCGTTGACCTGGGCGAAGTATTCGTTGAGGTCCTCGCCCTTGGCGCGGGCGTTGTTGTGGTGCAGGGGCAGGCAGAGCTGCGCGCCCATGCGCTCGATCATGCCGGCAAACTGCTCGGCACTGTAAGAGCGGATGCGGTGGCAGAGCATGAGGTTGGGCTTCTCCTCGCGGACATGCTGCACATGCTCGTCATAGTCGCGCCCGGCCTGGAAGTCGATTTTGAAATTGTTGTGCGTCTCGATGAGGTAGTTGAGGTTGAACATGGAACCGAGAGGGCCGAAGCGGCTGGGGCACGGGATACCGAAGCCCTCAGACCCGTCGTAGAGGCAGCGGGGATCGCTGGGGCGCTGGAACTTGCCCTCGCGGAAGGCGCGGTTGTCATGGGCGCCGGGGTAGACCTTGAGGGTGAAATCGTCAAAGTAATAGGTGTTGCCGGGGTACAGGGGATAGATCGCGGCATAGGGAATGTCAAAGGTCTTGGCCACTTCCTCGGCGCAGTAGGCGGGAACCAGCACGCGGCCGTAGAAGCGGTGCCAGAGCTGGCCGACCAGGTTGGAATGGTCGCCGTGGACATGGTTGAGCAGGATGTAATCCGCGCCGGTGAACTCATCCACGGAGAAGCCGCGCTGGGCATAGACCTGTTTTTCCATCTTCTGGTTCTTGGTAAGCTCCTCCTCGGGGATGCCGTCGAAGGCGGAGGCATCAAAATAGAAGGGATCGGTCACGAGTACCTTCCCGCCGGGAAGAACCATCTCATAGCACTGGACCGAGATCCAGCGGATACGCAGAGCCTGGGAGCTGACACTTTCAAGATAGGGCTGCATGAAAAGAACCTCCTGTAAATTTGTGTATATTCGATCTTCTGAGCTTACTATAACGTATTAACAGGTATTTTTCAAATTGAACTTTCTCTTGTCTTTATTCCTTTTTGTAATATAATGACGGTATGGGAAGGGGGTCTTCGCATGAACGTAAAGGATTATGAATACATCCTTGAGATTTCCCGGTGGGGCAGCATCTCCAAGGCGGCGGAAAAGCTCTGCATCACGCAGGGGGCGCTGACCAAATATCTGCAGCGTGTGGAGCATGAGCTGTCCGCGTCCCTGTTTCTCAGAAACGGGAACCGTCTTGTCCCGACAAAGACCGGCGCGCTGTACCTTGCCAAGGCCCGGCAGATCATTGACCTGGACCACGAGCTGAGCGAAGAGATCGCGCGGCTCAATTCCTCCCAGGATGCGGCGATCCGCTTCGGCTATCCCATGGGCATGCACGCCTTTGTGATGGAGTTTCTGCTGCCGGCCTTCTTTGCGGAATACCCGGAGGCCAGCGTCCGCCTGCGGGAGGACAGCTCCAAAACCATCATACAGGAGCTTGACGAGGGGAAGCTTGACCTGTGTCTTGCCTATGCCTCAGAAAAAGAAAATGCGCTGGAATATGATCCGCTTGCCGTGTCGCGCATGGTGCTGGCCGTTCCGAATGATTCCGCCATTGTAAAGCTCGCTGTCCGGGAAGAGGGGCAGCCTTACCCGGTGCTGAACGATTCTCTATGGCTGCAGCAGCCCTATATCCATATTGCCCAGCATACCCGTTCCGGGAAGGCCGCGAACCGCTATTTCCAGCAAATCGGGCGGCGTCCGTCCAGCCGTATTTATGTGGACGATACCCGCAGCGCGCTTTCTGCCGTGGAGCAGGGCCTCGGCAACAGTCTGCTCACCGCCATCCCCCACACGGATAAGCTTGTCAATTATCTGATCCTCCCGGATCTTCCGCCGGAGGAGCAGGAGGTCTATCTGATCTTCCGCAAGAAGGAGAGCCAGGGCAAGTCCTTCAAGGGTCTGATCCGCCTGGCCCACCGCCTGTATGAAGAATTTTAAACAGCAGCCCGCCCCGAAGTCGGGGCGGGCTGTATGCAGGTATAAGTGATGATCAAAGAACAGGCAGGACCGTCATGATCCAGCCGACGGAGATGACACAGCCGATGATGGCGAAGAGCCAGCCACCCTTGAACATATCCTTCTGGTCGTATCCGCCGTACTCCATCATGTAGGGAACGGCAGCGGTGGCCATCGGGGTCATGAACGCGGTCAGCGCGGCAGCCTGGATCAGGATGATGAGACCGCGGGGATCGCCGCCGACCTTGTGGCAGGTGGCAATGGCGATGGGGATGAAGATGAGCATTGCGCCGCGGTTGGACATGAACTGGGTGAGAACAAAGGGGATCACGAAGAAGATGAGACCGACGACGTAGTTGTTGTTGACCTTTGCGACGAGCTTTGCGATGCCGCCGCCGATCCAGTCACCGGCGCCGGTGCCGGACAGAGCGCCCGCCATGGCCAGCGCGCCGACAACCAGGAGCAGCATGCTCACGGGGATGGCCTTACCGGCCTCCTTGGGCTTGAGGACACCGCAGATGACCATGAGGACAGCGCCGATCAGGCAGATCTGCCAGATGGCGAGGGACTTGAGAACATTGGCCTGGAGCATGAGGGCGACAGCGGTGCCGAAAAAGATCACGATGCCGGCGAACTCGGAGAAAGCGGGCAGAGCCTTCTTCTCGGCGGTCTTGTGGACTTCGCTCTCAGCGGTCTTGACGGAGGGCTGATCCGGGGAGAAGCGGGGCATGACAAAGGCGCAGTAGATCACGGTGAAGATCAGCATGGGCAGGCGCGCCTTCATGGGATCAAAGAAGCCGACGACAGGCATGGTGCCGGTGAAGTTCTCGAGCTTGTCATAGTAGGCGGAGATATAGCCGTTGAGCTCGGCCGCCTGGGTGGCGCCGGTGCCGATGGGCAGGGTGCAGCAGGTGGCGATGGAGGTGATGCCGAGGGCCAGGGCGATCTTGGACTTGGAGATGCCCATGGAGTCGGCAGAGGCCATGCAGAGGGGAGCCACAATGCCGAAGACGACGACAGGGCTCTGCACCATCTGGCTCAGGAGCATGGCGAGGATGCAGTACATCAGCAGCACCTTGGAGAGGCTGCCCTTGGCAATTCTGGAGATGCCGTTTGCAAGGTTGGTGCAGAATTGGGTCTTGTTGAAGCCGGCGGCAACAACGCTCATGGCGCCGATCATGATGACGTTGTTGTTGGAGAAGTAGCCAACTGCTTCCTTCGCGGTGAGACAGCCGGTGAGAGCCAGCGCGGAGATGGAGGTCATGGCCACGGTAGCCAGACTCCAGATGCCGGTCATATAACCGGCACAGGTGAGCACGAAGATCACCAGACAGATAATGAGTTGCGTTGACATGGTTTTCCTTTTCCTTTCTCTTCTTTTATTTTGCTGTTCCTCTGTCGGAAGAACAAGTTTCCCGGGTTTTGCTGTGTTCAGTTTATCATGCGTTTATCTATTACTCAAATTCTAAATATTCATCATTCCATGCCATAAGGGAATAACCGCACAGCTCCCCCGGCTCATGGCGGACGCACACAAAAAGCAGCAGCGGAGCCCGCCTCAGGACGGTCTCCGCTGCTGCTCATAATCGTATTCAGATCATTTTTTCGGGGTGAAAAACTTCGTCAAAGCGCTCGGGTGTCAGAAAGCCCAGCTTCACACAGGCCTCCTTCAGGCTGATGTTTTCGCTGAAAGCCAGCTTCGCGGTTTCGGCGGCATTCTCATAGCCGATATAGGGATTCAGCGCCGTGACCAGCATCAGGGAATTATGCAGATTCTGTCGCATCCGCTCCCGATCCGCCCGGATACCGACGGCGCAGTTTGCGTTGAAGGCACGGATGGACTCACTGAGCAGGCGCGTCGATTGCAGAAAGTTATAGGCGATGACCGGCAGGAACACATTCAGCTCAAAGTTCCCCTGGGAAGCGGCAATGCCGACAGCGCTGTCGTTGCCCATGACCTGCACAGCCACCATGGTGACCTGCTCGCACTGGGTTGGATTTACCTTGCCGGGCATGATGGAGCTGCCGGGTTCGTTTGCGGGGATGGTGATCTCCCCGAGGCCGCAGCGAGGGCCGGAGGCAAGCCAGCGCACATCGTTTGCGATCTTCATCATATCGCATGCCAGCGCCTTGACCGCGCCGTGGGCAAAGACCAGTTCATCCCGGGAGGAGAGGGCGTGGAACTTGTTCGCGGCAGTCACAAAGGGCTTGCCAGTCAGGGACGCGATCTCCGCCGCGGCTTTTTCCGCAAAGCCCGGCGGGGCGTTGAGTCCCGTTCCGACCGCCGTGCCGCCGAGGGCCAGCTCATACAGAGGCTTCAGCGCAAGGCGGATCATCTCGCAGTCCCGCTCCAAAGAGCTGCGCCAGCCGCTGATCTCCTGGGAAAAGGCAATCGGCACCGCGTCCTGCAAATGGGTGCGCCCGCTCTTGACCACATCCTCGTGCAGCCGCTCAAGCTCCCTGAACGTTTCGATCAGCTCTTCCGCCGCAGGCAGGAGCCGATCCTCCAGGCTGAGTACCGCCGCGATATGCAGCGCCGTGGGGAAAGTATCGTTGGAGGACTGGCTCATGTTCACATCGTCGTTCGGGTGGCAGAGGGGCCCCCCTGCCAGCTCGTTTGCCCGGTTGGCGATGACCTCGTTGGCGTTCATATTCGACTGGGTACCAGAGCCGGTCTGCCATACCACCAGGGGAAATTGCCCGTTCAGTCCTCCGCCTGCAACCTCGGCGGCAGCCTTCGTAATCACTTCGTATTTGGCATCGGTCATCTTCCCGGGCCTGAGCGCGTGGTTCGCCCGCGCCGCAGCCTGCTTGAGAACGCCGAAGGCGTGGATGATCTCCCGCGGCATGGACTCGATACCCGCGCCGATGGGGAAGTTTTCAAGGCTGCGTTGGGTCTGCGCGCCCCAATACCGGTCGGCGGGTACTTTGACCTCGCCCATGGAATCATGTTCAATTCTGTAATCCATCCAAACCCCTCGTTTCAGTGTCCTGCGGCACGGATTTCGGAGAGACAGCGTCCGGCTCCCGTGGATCGTCCGTGAGATACCCGTCCAGGATTGCCTGTGTTTTCAGGGAATCCCGGTGCAGGAGAACGCCCTTTTCCTCCAACAGGGCGGTCATCTGCGCGCGCATGAAAGCCGCGTCCTCAAGTCCGGAGACTGTGAAGGACAGCTCCACCGTACAGCCGTCCTGCAGCGGCCAGATATCGACCTGTACCTCGCTGCCTTCCCATTCGCCCTTGAACCGCTGATACCGCAGGGGGCCAAGCATCTGTGCCCGCTCGAGCATGGACGCGCCCCACTTCGCCCCGCCCCAGTTCAGCTCCTCCTTCGGCATCGTGCTTTTCAGGAATTTGGCGGCATCGGCCGTGCTGAATTCCGACAGGCTCTTATAGTCCTTGTACTTCCCGGACGTTTCCTGCGTCACGCTCAGCGTCATTTGCGCGTAGCCCCAGTCGATTTCGGCGGAAAACCCCTTGTCGGAAAAGCGAAAGCCGTCCGCCTCCGCCTGGGCGAGCGCGGCATGGATGGCCTCCGCGTCCGTCCCGGAGAGCGGATAGCGCTTTTTGTATGTGCACTCGATCTTTTTCTTGTTTTCCTTCCAACGGATCCGGTTGATCCAGCCCTCGCGGTCAAAGGAGCGCGCAGGAGTTTCCAGGTAAATGACATCAATCGCCCGATACTCCGGCTCTGCGCCGATCAGGGCACACATATCCGCTGTCAGCAGATGCTCGTCCGTCAGCACGAGCTCCGGATCCAGCAAAAACTTGAGCTCATATTCGATCTCGTTCTCATCCAGCGCCCAGGCAGAGGGAGCCGCGGAAAAGCACAGACTGAGGATCAGCAGGAGGAACACCACGGGCAGCATTTTCCATTGTGCGCCGGCACTGTGCGGCATAAAGGATCCCTTCTTTCACAACATTTTTTCCATTATAACCGCGCGCGTTTTATTATGCAAGCGCGGCCGCCGCAAACGCGCGAAAGCCCCTGCCTGCGTTCGTGCTGAGCGTTCGTACATGTTCTTACATCATGCGAGTCCGCTTCCGGTGGGCTATTTTTTACCCATTTGACCAGCCCATTGCTAACATTTATTGGGAATATGGCACTTTTTTACATAGTTTTATCATTTACAACCAGATACTCCATATGTTATAATTATTATAATTGACTTAGTAGGCAAAGCCACTTTGCAGTTGATCATCGATAACTGTGCGATTCTTTGTGGAAGTGTCAAAAGTAAGGAACTGTGCAGAAATAAACGGAACAGTTCCTAAGGGGGCAATACATATGTCAATAGCGAAAGGAAACTACATTCCAGGTTTTGACTGGTTCAGAATTATAGGCAGCATTCTTGTCGTTGCCACCCATTTAAGCTTTTTCCGATATTTTCTTGACAATATGAATACGGCCTATAAGGTGCTTTCTGAAGGAATACCTGTTTTCTTTATCATCTCCGGCTATCTTGCCGGTAGACAATTTTCCAAGAAGAGGATTTTTGGACAGATAATCAGATATGGTATTCCTTATCTTGTCATAGTATCAGGGGTGCAAGTGTTAAGCTTCATACGAGTATACATGAAGACAGGTGAAGCTCATTTCCAGGACTTAATCACAAATATTCTATGTTGCTTTATGACGGTACACACGGGCTATATTGTAGCGTTATGGTTCATACGTGTCCTGATATTTGCATTCTTATTGAATATTTGGATGACTCCCAACATCCGGAAAATTGCTATTATTTTGCTTATAGTCTTACGTACAATTTTCGTCTTTCTTGGAGCAGATACGATGACGGCAGAGAGTACAGGGCTGCTGGAGCGGTTTTCGCTTTGGGGACGTGTTTTGGAAGCTGAAGATGTATACAGAGGCTTAAACCATTTCCTCACCGGTCTTCTGTTTACGACGGTTGGTTTTGATATTACAACCTGGAAGGCTAAACCGATCCATATGCTCATAGTTGGACTGCTGTTTGCCATGTTTGAGGTCTTCGTCTGCTACCTGAATATTGCTGTGGTATTCTTATCTATTGCACTTTTTTATGGTATCAAAGAATTGCCTGGGCAGTTTCTCAGACCATTTCATATGGAAATCAGCCTTTTCTCAGTTTTTATGTACTTTCTTCATATGTTTGAGAAAGGCGCATTTTACAGGTGCGGTGTGAAGAACAGGGTTATTTCCTTCGCGCTCATTATTATAACAAATGCGTTGCTCACTTTTTTGACGGCATATGTAATTAAAAACCGCGGGAAACGCGTTTCGATCGCAAGGGGAGCTGTATGAATTTTACGAAAACAATTGGACAACTTCCTGACAAGTTGGTAATCAAGGAATTCCCTGATGTCGGAATAATGGTAAACGGATTTCAGCTCAAGGAAGCCAGCGGTCGATGTGCGGCGTGGCTTCAGAAACAGGGGATTAAAACCATTGGAATCCACATGGGTAACTGTCCGGAGTTCCTGTATCTCATCGCCGGCGCATTGCGTGTCGGGGTAAAATCGGAGCTTTTCAATGTACTGAAACCTGCTGATAGTAATCTGCCCGTTTTCGATCGGGAAAAGGTTCGGCAGATCATCCAGGAAACAGAGCATTGCAGTTTTACGGAATATGACTGGGATCTTAAGGAACCTATCATTGCCATGCCAACTTCCGGCACCAGCGGGGAAATCAAAGTAGTTGACAAGAGTATAAGAAACTTTTTTGGAGAAAAAGGGCTTCGTCCTCTTGTAAGGACAGCGTTAAAGCTTACACGTGTTCGTATTTATAACACGTCTCCATGGTATCATAACAGCGGGATATCCCTGTTATTAATCTCTTTATTGGGAGGCGCTTTTACAGAAATTACAACATATAAGTTTAATCCGGAATCAATGAGGCAATATCTGAATAATACACTTCCTGGTTTTCTCCTTTGTACACCAACGATGCTTTTGAGATGTGCGTCCTGTGGAGAGTTGTTTATGCCCGCCTGTATCATCTGCTCTGGAGAACGTATGCCACTGGACACGATTCATCTGCTTGAGGAAAAAGCCGGAGGACGATTCCTGTGCAATATTTATGGAACAACAGAAACAGGGAGCGTATCTAAATTATTATATACCTTCGGAGCTTTGAAACCGGGAGACAGATTGATTGCGGTACTCCTTCAGATGTTAGGGATCGTGGGGCCCGTTTACAGCAAGAAAACGATTCCCGAGAACTGTGTGGGACAGATTGAGAACAAGGTAACAGTAAAGATTCTCAAGGATGGGATAATACAGTCAGAGGGAAATATTGGTAAAATCACGATATTTAAGAAAACGAAAATTGACAGCATAAAGTCCGATTTTTTTGATACCGGTGATGTGGGATATGTAAAAAACAATCTCCTTTTCATCCTTGGCAGGAGCAGTAACGTGATCAACCGCAGTGGTGAAAAAATCTTGCCCGGGGACATTGAGCACGTGATAAACAGCTTCAACGGCGTCGAGGCTGTCGCCGTATTCGGTATTTCATCGGCGACGCATGGCGAAGATATATGTGCTGTTGTAAAGACTGAGGATGGGACAGCAGTATTTGATATTGAGGATTTGAAAGACAAGCTACCGAAATATATGCTGCCGCAGCATCTGCGTTTTTTGAAAGAGTTCCCTATGAATGCGTCTGGGAAAACGGATTTAGCTGCCTTGAAGATAGAAATGGAAAAGACGTTTGCAAATCATAAAAAAGAAGACAGTGACTATGCGTGCAATGGAAGAGCATCAACAGAACGCATTCCTTCAGCTGATATCTGATTGCTGGTGTTGGTATTGGTGACGATCGTTAAGAAGCAGCGGAGGCCGTATTGGGACGGTTCTCCGCTGCTTTGATTATCTCTCTTGTTTTCCTTATGCCGCCGGGAGCAGGATCTCCTGCTCCTCAAGCTCCACCGGAACCATGCGCACGCCGTCGCCGTAGATGGTCTGAAAGTCATCGCGCATGGAGATGGTGTGGAAGCCCGCCGCGTCACATTCCGCCGCAAAGCGCTCGGCCTTCTGCACATCGCCGTAGTCCTGCTCCGTATTGTCGCACAGGAGCATATAGGCCTCGCCGTGGTAATTTTTGTTCTGCAGGGCGGCGTTGGCCATGGCAAAGTCGCCGCTGGAATTGCCGAAGGCCAGGATGGGCTTCTTTCCGATCTCGCGCTCCATGGCAAAGACCTTGTTGACCTTGAGGTTCTTGACAAAGAGGGCCCCGGCGATCACGACATCCTCCTCCGGCTGCATGGTGTAGTCGATGCTGTCCGTGTCGCCCTGGTCGCTGGTCTTGAAAAGCAGATCGGTGCCAATCACATGGTTGAGCGGGATGTAGCGGTCCAGCGTCCCCTCCATGATGGTGCGCACCGCGTCACGATAGGTGGCGCTGTTGACATAGATGGTGTAGCCGTTGTCGTAGAGATATTGGACGACCGAGAGCATGGGCTTATAAAACGCGTCACCGTAGGTCATACCCTCAAAGCCGTAGCAGGGCAGCTTCTTGAAGGCGCGCACCACGTCCTTGTACTCCGAAAGGGTCAGCCCCTCATAGAGCTGCGGGCCGTAGAAGCGCTCCTCCGCGTCAAAGTTCGGCATCGCAATGCCGCGCAGCGCCTTGTCCTCCCACTGGCGGGCAAAGTCCTGCAAAACCTCCGGCACGATATGGTCCGCGTTATACAGCGCGTACTGGATGAAGAGCCAGTCGTTGAAGTAGGTTGGGAAGCGCTCGCCGTAGAGGGTGCCGTCCATGTCGAAGACCGCGATGCGGTCCTCGGGCGGGACATAATTCTCGGAGCTTTCGTCCACGCTCTCCTCCACAAAGCGCATGAGGGAGGCGAGAACCTCCGACCCCTCCGTCCAGTAGGGAAGGCCCGCCTGCTTCGCGCGGCTTTCGTCCTGTGCCGCGGGACTTTCCGCCGCCGATGCCCAGGCCCCCGGTGTGAACAGGCCGAAGGCCATCGTCAGCATAAGCAGCACAGCCGGGATCCGTTTGCATGTTTTCATCGTATTCCTCCTTCATATGCAAAGTCACATCCTAATGTATATCGTATCATACCAGAAAGCGCGGCAAAAGGGAAGGCCGAATGCAAGGCCCCGCACTTACCCGAACAGCGAAAGCTGCGTCTCCCGCTCCGGCATAGCGGCGATATAGCGGAAGCACGCGTCCGGGTCGTGCAGGACACCGCGCCTTTCACATTCCGTGTGGAAAAGGCGCAGCAGCGCTTCTCGCCTGGGGCTGCTGACCTCGTAGGCGCTGCCGTAGGTTTTGCGGTACTGCTCGCTCAGGCCGGGAAAATGCCGGTCGAGCGCGCGGTAGAAATACTCCCGGTTCCCCTCCCGCAGCGTGAGCCCCGCGTCAAAGCAGATGATGCCCTTCACCCCCGCGTCAAAGCAGTAACCGAGGATCGTACGGACGTTTTCCTCCGTATCGGTGAGAAAGGGCAGTAGCGGCGTCATCCACACGACGGTGGGGATACCGCGTTTCTGGAACTCTTTCAAAATCGCATAGCGCCGGGATGAGGTGCAGACGTTCGGCTCCAGCGTGCGGCTGAGCGTATCGTCGGCAATGGTGAGGGTCATTTGCAGGACGCTCTTCGCCCTCCGGTTGATGCTGTCGAAGAGGTCAAGGTCGCGCAGCACGAGGTCTGACTTGGTGATGACAGAAGCCCCGAAGCCATATTGTTCGATCAGCTCCAGGCAGCGGCGGGTCAGGCACAGCTCCCGCTCGCAGGGCTGGTAGGGGTCGCTCATGGAGCCGGTGGAGATCACGGCCTTTTTCCGCCGCGTCTGCAAAGTGCGCTCAAGAAGCGCCGGCGCGTTTTGTTTGACCTCGATATCCTCAAAGGGATGGGTGAAGCGATAGCAGGTGCTGCGGCTGTCGCAGTAGACACAGCCGTGGGCGCAGCCGCGGTACACGTTCATGCCGTTGCGGCCGGACACAAGTGTTTTGGCATCGACAAAATGCATGATCCCACCTCCCTGTCGTGGTTATGCTATCATGCGCCCCGGGGCATGTCAAGGCAGGCATGATGTAAAGTTCGCTTGACATTTCCATTGCTCTGTGCTATGCTGTGATTGTAAAGGAAGCTTTACATTTCGGGAAGGGTGATGGATTGAAAAACCGGATTGAAGAGATACGCACCGCGCGCGGCATCCGGCAGGAGGATTTTGCAAGGCTCATGGGCGTCTCGCGGCAGACGATCAGCTCGCTGGAAAACGGGCGCTACAATCCCTCGATCCTGCTGGCCTACAAAATCGCAAGGTATTTCGGCATGACGATCGAAGAGGTTTTTATCTTTGAGGAGGAATGAACATGTACGACAACAAGAGACTGTTTCTGAGTGTGTTCTGGGTCATTCTGGGCGCGGTGCTGCTGGGGCTGTCCGTGACGAAGGTGCTGGATTCCGCCCGGTATGCCGGGATGGGCGGCGCGCTCATGGCCGTGGGGGCACTGCAGATTGCGCAGAACCTGAAATACCGGAAGGATCCCGCTTATCGGGAGAAGATCGACACCGAGGTCGGCGATGAACGCAACCGCTTCCTGCGCATGAAAAGCTGGTCCTGGGCCGGGTATATCACCGTCCTGGTGGAAGGGATCGGCAGCCTCGTCGCCCTGTTCATGAAGCAGGAGACGGTGCAGCTTGTGCTCGCCTATTCCGTGTGCCTGCTGATTGCGGCCTACTATTTTTCGTACCTGATTCTCAGCAGGAAGTACTGAAAAGCGCGAACGGGGCTGTCTCACATTTTGAGACAGCCCCTTGGTTTTTTCTGTTATTGTCAGTTCACCTTGTTGATGGTGCTGCCGAACTGCATGGCCTCCATGATTTCATAGCGGTCCATCTGCAGGTGCTTCTTCATCATGAGGGCTTCCTCAATGGGGATCTCCACGATGCCGCCCTCCTTGGTGCCGATGATGCAGTTGCCGCGCCCCTCCACGAGGGACTTGACCGCATAGTAGCCCATGCGGGTCGCGGTCTCGCGGTCTCGCGCGGTTGGCGAGCCGCCGCGCTGGATGTGGCCGAGCACCGTGACGCGCGGCTCCATGCCGACGGCCTCCTTGATCTTCTTGCCGAGCTCGACAGCGCTGCCCGCGCCCTCGGCCACCACGATCATGAAGTGGGTGTTGCCCGCGAGGCGGGAGCCCTGGATACGTTCCACCACGTCGCGCTGGAAGTCCATCTCATGCTCGGGCACGAGAACCGCCGTCGCGCCGACGGAAATGCCGACATAGAGGGCCAGGAAGCCCGCGTTGCGGCCCATGACCTCCACGACGGAGCAGCGCTCGTGTGACTGCATGGTGTCGCGCAGGCGGTCAATACACTCGATGGCGGTGTTGCAGGCGGTGTCAAAGCCGATGGTATAGTTGGTGCAGCCGACATCGTTGTCGATGGTGGCCGGGATGCCGACGACGGGGACGCCGAGGCGCGAAAGCTCCAGTGCGCCGCAGAAGGTGCCGTCGCCGCCGATGGCGACAATGCCGTCCAGCCCCAGCATCTTGCAGGTATTCACGGCCCGCTGCCTGCCCTTCTCGTTCATGAAATCGTCGCTGCGCGCGGTGAAGAGGATCGTGCCGCCGCGCGAGAGGATATGGCCCACGCTCTCACGGGTGAGGGGGACAAAGTCGCTGTTGATGAGGCCCTGCCAGCCTCTGCGGATACCGATGCACTCGATGCCGTTGGCAAGGGCCGCCCTGGTAACGGCGCGCACGGCGGCGTTCATGCCGGGGGCGTCGCCGCCGCTGGTCAGCACGCCGATGCGTTTGAATTTTTTCATGTGCTTTTCCTCCCTGTATATGATTGATAAAACCGTTTAAGTCGAATCTCAAGGCTCGCTGGTCGTATTGTATTACAGCCTCCGGCCTCTTGTCAACGCCCATGCGCAAAGCGGCCCGCCGCGAAGGCGGAGAAATCGTTTTCTGTCCTGTTGCTTTTCCGGCTTATTCATGTATAATGACTGTACGGTCGGCGGCAGCGCGCACGCTGCCCCGGAATTGAGTGAAAAAGAGGATAAGCGACATGAGCATATATTTTGACGAATCCAAGGCTCTGCTGACGCTGGAGACCGCGGCGTCCAGCTATCAGATGAAAATTGACCGCGCGGGCTATCTGGAGCATCTGTACTACGGCCCGAGGATCGACGGCGCGGACATGTCCTATATGCACCGGCAGTATGACCGCGGCTTCTCCGGCAACCCCTATGCCGAGCGCTATGACCGCACTTTTTCCCTGGACACGCTCGGGCAGGAGTACAGCTCCTTCGGCGTCGGGGATTACCGCGTCAACAGCATCGGCGTTATCAACCCGGACGGCAGCCGCTGCGCCGAGTTTCACTATGTCTCGCATGAGATACGCGCGGGCAAGTACAACCTCCCCGGGCTTCCCGCCGCCTACGACAACGGCGGCGAGGCGGAAACCCTGGTCGTGACGCTGCGGGACGCCGTCACGGGGCTGGGCCTGCGCCTTTACTACGGGGTGTTTGAAGCGCTCGACGTGATCACCCGCGCTGCCGAGCTCTTCAACGCCGGGGACAGCGCCTTTGTGCTGGAGAAGGCCGCCTCTGTCTGCCTCGATCTCCCCTTCGGCAATTGGGATCTTATCAACTTCCACGGCCGCCACTGCATGGAGCGACAGCCGGAGCGCTCCCCGCTCAACCACGGCGTGCGCGTCGTCCGCTCCGAGCGCGGCATGTCGAGCCACCACCAGAACCCCTTCGTCATTCTCTGCGAGCGCGACGCCACCGAGGATCACGGTGTCTGCTGCGGGCTGATGCTCGCCTATTCGGGCAGCTTCAAGGCGGAAATCGAAATGGACCAGTGCGGCTCTGTGCGCGCGGTGATGGGCATCAGCGACACGCAGTTTCGCTGGACCCTCGCCCCCGGGGAGAGCTTTTTCACCCCGGAGGTGCTGCTCGCCTGCGGCGACGGGCTTGCCCGCCTGAGCCAGCTTTACCACCGGCTCATCCGCCATAATATCTGCCGTGGGGAATACAAGCTCAGGCCCAGGCCGGTTCTGCTCAACAGCTGGGAGGCCTGCTATTTCGACCTGAACGAGGACAAGATCCTCTCCCTCGTCAGGGAAGCGGCGGGGCTGGGCGTTGAGCTTTTTGTCCTGGACGACGGCTGGTTCCAGGGCCGAAAGGACGACAACGCCGGACTCGGCGACTGGGTGGTCAACCGCGAAAAGCTCCCGAACGGACTCGGCGGGCTGATTGAGAAGATCAACGCCCTCGGCCTCGACTTCGGTATCTGGGTGGAGCCGGAGATGGTCAACGAAGATTCCGACCTTTTCCGCGCGCACCCCGACTGGGCGCTCCGCGCGCCGGGCCGCCCGCCGATGATGGCGAGAAACCAGCTTGTGCTGGACATGAGCCGGGCGGATGTGCGCGAGTACCTCTATAACGCGCTCTCAACCCTGTTCCGGGAGAACAACATCCGCTATGTCAAGTGGGACCTGAACCGCTCCATGTCCGACTTTTTCTCCGCGCAGCTCGAGCCCTCCCGCCAGGGTGAGCTGGGGCACCGCTATGTGCTGGGGCTATACAGCCTGCTCGCCCGGCTGACGACCGACTTCCCCCACATTCTCTTTGAGGGCTGCGCGGGCGGCGGCGGTCGCTTCGACGCGGGCATGCTTTACTATGAGCCGCAGATCTGGTGCTCGGACGACACCGACGCCATCGAGCGCCTGGAGATTCAGAGTGGCAGCTCCTACGGCTATCCCGTCTGCACGATGGGCGCGCACGTCTCCGCCGTTCCCAACCACCAGACGGGCCGCACCACACCCCTGCGGACGCGCGGCGTGGTGGCCATGTCGGGCGCCTTCGGGTACGAGCTCGACCCCGCAAAGCTCACGGAGGAGGAAAAACAGGAGATCCGGCGGCAGATCGCACAGTATCACGCGGACGGGGAGCTGATCCACGGTGGGCTTTACTACCGCCTCAGCGATGCGGCGAAGGACCGCCCCTGTGTGGCCTGGCAGTTTGCAAGCCCGGACGGGAAAAAGGCGCTGTTGAATGCAGTAATGCGGCACCCGCAAGCAAACGCCCCGCTGGTGCACCTGCGCCTGAAGGGGCTGAACCCGGAGAGTCTTTACCGCGTCGCGGAGGACGGCAGCGTCATCTCCGGCGCGGCGCTGATGCGCGGCGGGTACACCCTGCCCCAGCTTCTGGGCGATTATCCCGCGATGCAGCTCCATTTTGAGCAGGTGGAAGAGGCGTAATCCATCATCACATATACCACAAGGGCAGGGGCCATGCGGCCCCTGCCCTTGTGCTTTGTTCTGTGTCCTGTTTTCGTTCAGTCGCCGAAGAGCGCCGTGGAGTAATAGCGGTCGCCGCTGTCGGGGAGCAGGGCCACGATGGTCTTGCCCTTGTTCTCCGGCTGCTTGGCAAGCTCAATGGCCGCATGCAGGGCAGCGCCCGAGGAGATGCCGACAGAGATCCCCTCCTTCTTCGCCAGGAGCTTTGCGGCGGCGAAGGCATCCTCGTTCTTCACGGGGAACACACGATCATACACCGCCGTGTTCAGCACCTGCGGCACGAAGCCCGCGCCGATACCCTGGATCTTATGGCCGCCCGCGCGTCCCTCGGAGAGGACGGGGGAGTCGGCGGGCTCCACTGCCACGACCTGCACGCCGGGCTTCTGTTCCTTGAGGTATTCGCCGGTGCCGGTGACGGTGCCGCCGGTGCCGACGCCCGCGATGAAGATGTCCACTTCCCCGTCCGTGTCGCGCCAGATCTCCGGGCCGGTGGTGGCCCTGTGGATCGCCGGGTTTGCGGGGTTTACGAACTGGCCGGGGATGAAGCTGCCCGGCAGCTCCGCCGCAAGCTCCTCGGCCTTGGCAATGGCGCCCTTCATGCCCTTCGCGCCCTCGGTCAGCACCAGCTCGGCCCCGTAGGCCTTGAGAATATTGCGGCGCTCAACGCTCATGGTCTCGGGCATGGTGAGAATGATACGGTAGCCCTTGGACGCTGCGATGGCGGCAAGGCCGATGCCCGTGTTGCCGGAGGTCGGCTCAATGATGACCGAGCCCTCCTTCAGCAGGCCCTTTGCCTCCGCGTCCTCAATCATCGCCTTGGCGATCCTGTCCTTGACGCTCCCGGCGGGGTTCAGGTATTCCAGCTTCACCAGAAGCCGTGCTTCGAGTCCGAACTGCTTTTCCAGATTCACGACCTCCACCAGCGGGGTGTTGCCGATGAGGCCCAGAGTGCCTTTATAAATATTGGACATTATTTATCCTTCCTTTCTATGCTTATGCATCCGGGCGTTTGTCCGGATGCTTCTGATAGTAATCCTCCAGTGCTGACTGAATGGCCTCCTCGGCCAGGACGCTGCAGTGCATTTTGTAATCGGGCAGGCCGTCCAGCGCCTCGGCCACAGCCTTGTTTGTGAGCTGCATCGCCTCCGACACGGGCTTGCCCTTGATCAGCTCCGTCGCCATGGAGCTTGACGCGATGGCGCTGCCGCAGCCGAAGGTCTCAAACTTCACATCGCTGATACAGTCGTCGTCGATTTTCAGATACATCTTCATGATGTCGCCGCACTTGGCATTGCCCACCTCGCCGACACCGTCCGCGTTCTCAATGACGCCGACGTTGCGGGGGTTGCGGAAGTGATCCATCACCTTTTCGCTGTAAAGTGCCATTGTCCTGTCCTCCTTAGAGTATGAAGCTGCTTTTGCCGCTCATGAGATCCCGCCACACCGGCGAGAAGCTGCGCAGGTATTCCACAACTTCCTTCACGTTCTGAATGATATAGTCGGCCTCTTCCTCGGTCGTGTCCTCCCCGATGCTGAGGCGCAGGGAGCCGTGGGCCACATCGTGCACCCGCCCGATGGCCAGCAGCACATGGCTCGGGTCCAGGGAACCGGAGGTACAGGCGCTGCCGGAGGAGGCGGAGATGCCCCGGTCGTCCAGCAGCAGGAGGAGGGATTCGCCCTCGATACCCTCAAAACAGAAGTTCACGTTCCCGGGCAGGCGCCGCGCCGCGTCGCCGTTCAGGGCCGAGTGCGGGATCTCCCCGATGCCGCGGATCAGTCTGTCGCGCAGGGCGCTCATGTGCGCGGCGTTTTTCGCCATGTTCGCCGCCGACTCCCTGAGTGCCGCCGCCATGCCGACGATGGCGGGGACGTTTTCCGTGCCGGCCCGCTTGCCGCGCTCCTGCGCGCCGCCCTCGATGAGGTTTGTCAGGCGGATGCCCTTTCGGGCGTACAGGAAGCCCGTGCCCTTCGGCCCGTGGAACTTGTGGGCCGAGGCGGAGAGCAGGTCGATGTTGTCCGCCTGCACGTCGATGGGCAGATGCCCCATGGCCTGCACCGCGTCCGTGTGGAAGAGCACACCGTGCGCACGGCAGATGCTGCCGATCTCCCGGATAGGCTGGATGGTGCCGATCTCATTGTTGGCAAACATCACCGTCACAAGACAGGTGTCATCCCGGATGGCGGCCTCCAGCTCCGCAGGACGGACAAGGCCGTCCTCGTGCACATCCAGGAGCGTCACCGTGAAGCCCTCCTGCTCCAGCTTCTTGAGTGTGTGGAGCACGGCATGGTGCTCAAAGGCGGTGGAGATGATGTGCATTTTCCCGGTCTTTCGCCCCAGCTCTGCGGCGGAGCGGATGGCCTGGTTGTCGGCCTCGCTGCCGCCGGAGGTGAAAAGGATCTCGCGCGGGGCGGCGTTGATGACGGCGGCGACATCGGCACGGGCCTGCTCGAGAAGCTCCTTGGCCCGCTGCCCGAGCGAATAGAGGCTGGAGGGGTTGCCGAAGTCCGCCTCTATACAGGGGAGCATGGCGGCGATGGCGGCGCGGCTCATCTTCGTCGTGGCCGCGTTGTCTGCGTATATGGTCATAGCGTTTTGTTCCTTTCAACATATAAAAGCCATTTGATAGCTGGGTAGAATATACACCCATAAATCTGGTATGTCAATATGTTTGTAGAGAATATTTTTTCTTTCCAAAGCCCTTGCAAAGCGTGTCCGGCTGTGGTATTATACTTGTCGCGTCTTGTAACTATGTCGTTCGGCACAATCAAGGCAGCCTGAGATTGAGGAGAAAAATGAAATGAAGTCTGGCATCCATCCCAATTACCAGCAGACCACCATCCGCTGCGCCTGCGGCGCCGTCATCGAGACCGGCTCCACCAAGAAGGACATCACGGTTGAAATCTG
>Ga0310697_10002592_pt1 | contig 18986 bp, 15 predicted proteins | sample 172DNAGHGlowgp2_FD_203883 | JGI IMG/M metagenome (GOLD analysis project Ga0310697, IMG submission 203883) | Sheep rumen microbial communities from Palmerston North, Manawatu-Wanganui, New Zealand - 1728 DNA GHGlow gp2 (v2) (version 2) | ecosystem: Host-associated > Mammals > Digestive system >... | reverse complement strand
CTTATGGCTATTAAACTTTCTGATAGTAAATCTTTTAAACTAGAACCGATTAGAAAAAATAGGTGGGTATTCCAGTTTTCTGCAATTCCAGGTAATGATGAAAAGCAGAGTGAAGCATTGGCTTTTGTATGTAAGACTTGTAACGCTCCAGAAATTTCATTTAATGCAACAGCTGCAAACCGTATGAATGAAAAATTCAAGTATGCTGGTCTTCCAGAATGGAACCAGATTTCTTGTACATTCTATGATTATATAAGAAACTCTACTGGCGGAGCTGGTGAGCTTTCAGCAGGCGATATTCTTTATAACTGGTCTTGTATGATTTATAACCCACTTACAGGTCAGATGGGATATAAAACACAATATGCAACTTCTGCTACATTAGCACAGCTTGACCCAGCTGGTAACGTAGTAAGAGCTTGGAATATTTTTGGTATTTTCCCAACTAAAGTAAACTTTGGTAATGGTCTTTCTGCAACTGATGGAGAGATTTGTGAAATTGAAGCAACATTTGATTACGACCTTGCTATCAAAATCACAGATGCTAAGACTGCTACAGAGTCTGCTTAATTTTTATTACTTTTTTGTTACAGGCTGCCAAGATTTGGCAGCCTTTTTTATTTTCTAAGATAATTTTAAAGGAAAAAAGAATGGCTGAAGAAAGTAAATACACTGCAGATAAAGAGCTAAAAAGCATTAAAATAAATATAGATGGAATACAAGTTCCAGATTTAAACTTTAGTAATACTATAGAAACTTTAGATAATGTTGAAAATGAAAATAAAGAAGAAAGCGATCAGGTAAAAAGTGAAATATTAATTACAATAAACTCAGACATTCAAAGTGCCTTTAGTAGTATATTAAATGGCAGTAGTTCTATATCAAATTCTATTAGTGCAAAGAAAAAATATACAAAAATAATAACAGATATTGCTGATAAAATATGGGAAGAATCTGGAAGAGGGCCAGGACTTTCTCCTAAAGTAACAGTAAAACTAAATGGAACAAAAAATCCAACTATAGATAATTTAAAAATCAAAGGTACAGATTTTCATAAAGTTTTTGATTGTCTTGTTGATGAAATGAAAATTTATTATAATGGCCTTATAACATCAGAAAGTTTTAGTAAGGATTATGATATTGATAATAAAAAGGTCGAAAAGGAGGTTTGTACAGTTGAAAATTATACATTCAAAGTATACAATGAATATCGGGATTATATAAATAATAAATGTTTGATGGTGTACGGAAAATCAAAAGAATGTTTTGATTGGTATATAGGAAAGAAAAATACAACTTGGGAATCAGGAAGAGATAGAGGTCTTAACGATAAAGATAAATTATCAATATTTTATGATATTGCAACAGAGTCAGTTGGTGGAAATCATTATGTTATAAAAAATATAGGATTTGTTCCTGATGACAATGTAATAAATAAATGGATAAATGATATAAACAAAGAATTAAAACAATATGGACTAGAGGTAAATAGTACAGTTGAACATGTATTGCAAGCAAGAAGGACAAGTAACAATGCTCAATTTAATGGCGATATTATAGTTAGTAAAAAAAATAAAAAAAACAGCGATAAACCTCCACTTGAACAGCTAAAAGATGATTTAAGGCAAGAAGGAGAACTTTCTACAGCTTTTAAAAAAATATTTAGTACTCAACAATATAAAAATAAAAACATCGTAAATATGGAAGATTTTCTAAAAGAAAATAATACATATGATATAAATTTAAACAATTGTAAATTTAGCAGTCCAACTGGTATATGGTATTATGTTTTTAGAGCAATAAAAAGTTTACTTGAAGGTGGTGGAATCTCTGATGCAAATAATGCAGAAAATATTTTAAAATATTTTGGGGAAAGAGTAGATACTAAAATTAATGATAGGTTTACTGGTGTTCCAGAAATTGTAGATGTTAATTCTTATTACGACATGTATTCAACAATGACACCAAGAGTAAAGCTTATTTTTAGGTATGATAATGAATATAAAGAAGATGGAAAAACAAAAATAGGTTTCAAAGAAGTTGAAATAAATAATACAAAATATTCATTTATAAAATCTTTAAATATGACAGATAATGGTGCTAAAAAATTTAAAATTGTTTTGTACGATAGAGATTTTAACACACCAATAGATATTGATAATAATGGTACAAAAATGAGTCTTGATCAAATTATTGCGAAAACATTAAATCTTAATAATACTGCATATGAAGAAACAAATGAAAAATTCAATAATGATGGTGCAAGAAAATATAAGATAGCATCAAATAATTTTGGGGATATTATTGGCTTTGAAGCAAAAGGCTCAACAAGCGGTAATTTAGTTATATCATATGGTTTTGGAGAATATAACTCAGATGAAGACCCAGGTAAATATTTAAATGGTATAAAAAATACTGTATATAGTGCGTCAAATAGTAATTATGAATATAAAGAAATTGATGGAACAAAATATCTTATGAAAGGAGAGTATACAGATGATAAAGGCAAAAAACATACAGTAGGTCCAAGAAAAGGAAGATGGTGGCATACTAATGCACAAGGAAGTGCAGATGCGGAAGATTATATAACAATGTATGATCAGTCTCAAGCTGTTAATGCATCTACAGCTGAAACTCGTAATTTTGATACATTGATAACTGGATATTCTACTAGATTTTCGGAAGGTGGTATTTATTATGAAATAGAGGCTATACAATACACTGATTCTGAATTAAATAATTATAAAATTTTTCAAAGATATACAAACATAATTGGCACACCTAGTGAAGTTTTATATTCTGTTATGAAAATAGTAGAAGGGTTGTTTAAGAAAAGTATAGATGTGCGTGTTAGTCCAGATTTGGCACAAGAAGGCGGTATTTACGAAGAGGAAGAAGAGGTAAAAGAAGAAAATGAAGAAAATGGCGAAGAAACTGTTATTGGCAAAAGAATAAAAGAGGTTTCTATTTCTTTAGGCTCAAAAGATGCATTAGCTCAATATTTAGATGCTGATGGCAGCGGAAAAATAACAAAAGGAAAAATAGAGGATAATTTAAAACAAAGTAAAGCAAAAATGTATAAAAGTGTTTCCTCTTTATTAAATGACTTGTGTGCTGTAATGCCACCAAGACTAGATAAAGATGCTTCAATTGGAGAAGTAACAGTACAGGATGAAAATGGAGACAGTAAGAAGGTAAGTGATGAGCGTAAAACATACAGAAGATTTACATATACAGTAATACCTTCAAGTGATGCAGAAAACAAAAAAAGTACAGTTATTTTTCATTATCAAAAACCACAAAGGATAAAAAAAATAAGAAAATATGAATGGGGACCAGCTAATTGCAAAAGAAGTGTTGTTAAATCTGTTGATATAAAAACAGAAAATGAATTTTCTCTTTTATCAAGTATGACTGTTATAAATAGTAAGGATAGGGTTTTAGATAAAAAAATTTATCTTAGAGATGGAACAAGATTAGAAACACAAGAGGATAAAAAAGGAAATAAATTTATAGTACAGGTTGGTAATAAAGCAGATTATATATATTCACCAGGTAATAATCCATTTAATGATGAATCACAAATTGCGCTAAGTTACTCACAATGTCTTTATCAAGGAAAAATAACAATACTTGGAGACCCATTCTATAATTTTGATAAATGGATAATACCATATACTTATCCAATTTATTTAAATTTTAGATTACCATATTCTGAAATTGCTATTTATGATAAATATAGTAAAGGTGATAAAAATTTAAGAACTGGTTATTCACATTTTATGTCTGGATATTATGTTGTAACAAGTATAGAACAGAATATATCAGAAAGTGGATTTACAACGACACTTGGCGTCATGTCATATCCAGGTTTAACAAAGGATATAATGTAAAAACCTTCCATTTAAAAAGTTAAAGATGAGGCTTTTTAAATGGAAGAAAGTGTAAGTGCAATATCAGAAATGAATAATGGAATCATTGAGTTTAATAAAAATCTCAATGAGACAGATCTTCTTACTAATGGTATTGGTGAATCTCTTAGAACAATAGCAAAATGGACAGGTGCCGCTACAATTTCTCTTGGTCTTAAAGACATGGTTTCTTCACTTATGAAAATAAATGAAGAAGCTACAAAGTCTGCCGTTATACTTGGAAAGAAAGCCTTTGGAAAAGAATTAAAAGAAAATATAAGAGATATATCAAAAAATATAACAAACCTTCAAAAAGAAATAGGTGTATCTACAGAAAAAGCAAAAGAACTTACTAATGCATTCTTAAAAGCAAGGATTACTGAAAACCTTCATGATGCGACTGCAGCTGCAGCAATGTTTGAAAGAGCTACTGGAGCAGCCACAGAAGATGTTATATCTATGTACAATGAAATGTATCATGGTGCAAAGATGTCTACAGAATCTGTTAATTCTGTAATGGCAGCTCTTTCTAAAACACAACATACACTTGGTCTTACAGAAAATGGAATGAAATCTGTAGTAAAAACTGCAGGAAACATGGCTATTCAATTAAGAGGATTTGGAGCAACTGATAAACAAATACAAAACATGACCGTTTCTCTTGGTAAATATGCCTCAGCTATGGAGAATGTTGGTGTAAGTGCACAAGAAGCTACTGCTTGGGTAGAACAATTAACAAATCCAGATAACATAGAAAAGAATATAGGTCTCTATGCCCAGATGGGTATTTCTATGACAGATGCTCTTCAGGGAAATTTTGATGGAATTCAACAAGGAGAACAGGAGCTTGCACAGAGAATTGTAGATATGGGACCAATAGCTGGTGCTGCTTACGCTAGGGAATTTGGGTATTCTTATAGCAAAGCAATGAAGACAGTAAATCTCGAAGCACCAGGACAAGTGGATATAGATCCTCAAGAACAAGCAATGGATTCTCTTAAACAGATGAGTGAGGAAGTTCTTGGCATTACTGGAAAAATAGAAAAAACATTTAATCAGCTAAAGGGAGGATTATTAGGACTTGGACCAGCTGCACTTACTGTAATGGGTGTGGTTTTAGCTTTAGCAAAAACAAAAATTTTCCCAAAAGCAAAAAAATCAATAGCTGATGTTGTTGCTGGCGGAATTCAGGAAGGAATAGAAGGTGCAAAAGTAGGTGCTGGGCTTACTGGATTGTTTAAGAAAAATTTTGATAAAGCAAATAAAAGTGGTGGTGGCTATGATGCTACTGGTGATAAAATAGAAATACACAAAACTCTTTCTGCTTCTGGCTCTAATCCATTTAAAAATATTATGGATGCAGAAACTATTTATCATGAACAAGCAAAAAAAGCAAAAGCAGAAAATGCAAAAGCGGAACAAATACAATTAGCAGAAATTAGAATTCAAAGAAATAAAGCATATGAAGCAGAAATTCAAACACTAGAAAAATTAAAAAACACTCTTCCTAAAGACAGCAAAGCATATAAAAAAGTTGAAGATAGAATAGAATTAATGGGTTCAAATACAAATAGTAGAATTACTAGTGCTGAAGAACTTTTCCAACGTGGTGGAAAAAAATATCATACTCAGGCTGTTAAAGATATGGCTTTACAAGAACTAGCAAACAAAAAGTCGAACATTAACGCAGATTTGTCACAAAAAACAGATAGAAAAAATAGTATAGAAAGTGCACTTAGAATAGCTCAACATAATGGGCCAGGTACAAAAGATTACGAAGAAGCGATGTCTAAATTAATGAAAGAAACTGGAAAGAGTTTTGAAGACATACAAGGAGCTTTACAAGAAGGTGTTAAAGATGTAAAGAGCTTTGGAGATAAAATAGGTAGCACTGAATTGTCAGGTCTTAATCAATCAATAAAAGATTTAAATGGTAAAGCAAAAAATATTGAAAGAAAAAAGAAAAGGATAGAAGGTGATGAAAGTCTTACTGCTCCAAAAACTGGTTTAGTTGGAAAAATTTCTAATCTTGGAGAAAAAGTTTCTGGCGGATTTGAAGAATGGAAAATGAAAAATGGAGGTGGAAGCCTTAGAAAAGCAATTGGTAATACGGCAGGAAGACAAGTTTTAAAATTAGGTGGACTTGCAAAATCAATTGGAAAACTTGGTTTAAAAATGGGTGTAATGGCTATAGTTGCAAATCTTCTTAAACCATTAATTGCACAATTAAAAGAAAAAATAGCTCCAGTTCTTGATGATATACAAAAAACAGTTGGAGAAGTATTTGAGTCTCAAGAATTTAAAGATCTTATGGACTCTTTGGTTGAAATTGCAAAACAACTTGCTCCTATATTAATAGATTTAATGAAGCCATTTATGTCGATATTTAAAATGTTAATAGGGTTAGTTATTAAGCTTGTTAATTTCTTATTGCCTCCATTATTGTGGGTACTTGGACAGTTATTTAGATTTAGTGGATTTATACTAGAAGGATTGGGTAATATACCAGGATTAGGTGCACTTAAAGAAGTTGGGGCTAGCATAAATAAAGCTGGACATGAAATGATAGGTTTGTCTGGTACAATTGGAAAACATGATGAAACTATAAAAGACAATACCGATGCTGTTAAGAGCCAAAACGATCAGGCTGCTCAAATGAGAGTTACTTCTACATATGGTACAACTTCTCTTGTAGAAAGAGGCGCTGCTTATAGTGTTGATAACTCAACCGCTGAAACAGCTGGTGCTGTGAATAATTTAAATAAAAATATGGCAGAAAGTTCTAAGGCTAGTGAAAGCGCTAGAGAGGAACAAAGAGCTGTAAATGAAACAATTGTTCAAAGCAACTATGATATAAAACAAGCTATAAATAGAATTTTGGATAGAATTGAAGGTACTAGTGGACGTGTACAAGTTCAAATGCCGAATAGTTAAAATAAATTAAGATAATATTATGGACTTTACACAGAGAGAAATACCATACGGTCAGAATCCTAATTATACAGAAGTTGATAAGAGAAAACAGAACATAGAAAAAATAAGACCTGAAACTAAAGGTAGTACTCAGGTCTCTTCAGATGCTTTCTATAGAGAAAGACTTAAAAATACAAATATGTCTAAATCTATAGATGATGGCTCTACAACTAATGAAGTAAACACAAGAATTAAAAACCTTGATGTAAAAGATTTCTCAACTGATTTTGCTGCTGATATTGGTTATCAAAAAATAATAGGTGGCGTAAATCAGATAGGTGACTTTTATACAGAAGATAATCTCTCTGATGGTGGAGTTGAAAAACTAAATACACAAACCCTTACTGATGGTTCGTTTTTTGAAAGTTTTGGAAAAGCTGCTGGAAGAACGGCAATAGCTTCAATTCCAGGATTTAATGCCATTGCAGATATAGTTAATACATTTTACCCAAGAGACCCAAAAGGCCTAGGAAAGGCTATGGTTGGCGTTGATGGATTAAAAGATAAAGCTGCAAATACAAAAGAGGTTCCATCACCTGGAAAAATAACATTAAATGATAATGAAAATTTTCCACTTGGTACAATTGAAAGTAATAGATTTGGACCATTGCATGGTGATAAAACAGTAGATAGATTAAATGGATTAAAAAAAGATCCGGTTAAAAATTTGGGAAATCTATTAAGTAATGCTGGACTTGATATTGCTGCAAATGCTATAGGTATGTTAAATAATCTTACTGGAAGAAGTATTTCAGATGAGATAGATTTTTGGAAACTTGATAGTGATGCACTTGATAATCTCGAAGCAAAAGAAATGCAGGCGCTACAGTCCGTAGACACTCAGAATATCTATAATGAAAAACCTGGCAAGTATATCAAACCAATGAGGGATAATACTTTTAGAGAGGAATATCTTAAAAAAGTATTTAATTATAGTAAAGATGAAGACGAAGATGAAGTTTTCTTTAATAAAAGATTTAATAGAAACTCTATAGGATATGTATATGTAGAGCCATATTTTAGTGAAGATTATGGTAAAGATGAAAAAAGTGGTGGTATACAGGTATTTACAATACCATTTCAATTTAATCCAGAAATTTCTGAGGGAAATATAAGTGCAAAATACACAACAGAAGAAATACTTGGTAGAATTACTGCAGCTAGATATTATATTAATACAGATAGTGGAACAACAACGATAAAAACAAAATATATAGCAACAAATCAAAATCATGATGTTGATGAGATAAATGGAAGACCAAGAAAAAATTATGGAGATTTGGATTCTGATTGGTATGAATTTTGGACTCCAGAAAGAATTAGGGAAATGGAGTATAAATACAGATCACTTGTGTTTCCAACTAGGCAATCAAATGGATATTTGGTTAAACCACCAATTGTGCAAGTTTATATAAGTAATGAGCAATTACCAACAATTGCAAATGTTTTGGCATATCCGATTGCACAAAATGGAGAAATTTTAAATGAAGGCACTGACAATACAAATAAAGGATCTCAAACATCATATGTAACATATAGAAACAAAGAAGTTTTCTCTTATACAAAAAGCTTTGTAGATAGCCAAGTAACTAAAAATGATAATGGTAACATTGTTGGAGGTACTGGTACAGCAAAAAGATTTGTAGTTACAGATGTAAAAATAGAAGATTTAGAAAACACAAATGGTTGGAATTATGATAGAGTAGAAGGTTATAAAAGAGGATTCTCTGTAACAATTACACTAGCCGAAACAACAAGAAACTTTCTTGATCAAGTCCCAGACTTTAAGGCTTATTATGATGCGTTTGTCAACAGTAAACAAGTAGACGAAAATTATTATAAAGGTGTTGAAGATAAGTATATATCTGGAAATGCTCAGAAAGCAGCAAAATTTGCTGAAGAAGCTGGCAGAAAAAAAGATATAGCAGACAAAGATGCAAAAGATGCTAAAACAGAAGAAAATAAATTAGAAAATACAACCGCTAATGGTGAATCTCAAAAAGAAGATCTTAATAAAAAGAAAGAGGAGTACGATGAAAATAACAAAGAACTTAATAAATCTAATGAAATAGAGCAAGAAAAACTTAATAGTAATAAGAACTCATTAAAAGAAAAAGAAAAAGAAAGAAAAGAATTAAACAAAGAGCAGAGAAAACTCAATGAAGAAAGAAAAAAATTAAAACCTGGTGAAGATTTTAAGAAAAAGGATGCTGAATTTAGGGAAAGAGAAAATGCATTAAAGGAGAAAAGGCGTGCTAATGAAAAATCAATAGATGATCTTAAAAATAAGATATCTGATTCTGAAAGAGAAATAAATAATAATAATTATTATATAGGGCAAAATAATTTAAGAATAGATGATATAAATAATAGTATATCAGAAATAGATAAAGGTATAGCAGATCAAGCAAAAGCAACTGCAGACGCTAAAGCAAAGGCTGATAAATCTCAAAAGATGTATGAAGATTTTAAAAACAATGCCCCAGGCTTCTTTTTTCAGTAAGGAATAGTATATGGATAAATATAGGTTTGTAAAAAATATATATTCGAAAGAAATTGGTGATAAAATAAAAGGATTTTTATCCGCAGAGACAATAAAAAGTCTAAAAGAAGATGAGTATGCTATAAATGGAGATGTTCTTATAGGAATGGAATATAGGCCAGATAAAATATCTGCATATTATTATGGTTCAATTGAATATGCTTGGATTATAGTTGCAGTTAATACAACAAAAGGTATAGAAGACTTGACTTTAGGAAAAAAACTGATATTACCTTCTGTAAATACAATAAATATGCTTGGAGTTAATAATGCTATATAAAGCAAGAGTTATTTCAAATAGTGAATTTGCACAGACTGGAAAAATAAGAGTAAGAATATTTAAAAATACAATGCCAGAGCTTTGGAAAGATTTATCTTTTATACCAGATTCTATAAAAAATGGAATTACAAAAATAAAAAATGATTATGGATTTAAGATAAAATCTAAAGAGGATGAGGCATATGTATTCTCAATGTATGGTGGTGGAAATGATTATGGTTTCTTTGCATTGCCGCAGCCGAATTCATTAGGTGTTGTAGAAACAATAGAAACTGATACTGGTGATAAAAAAATAGAATATGTATGGCTTGGTGCTGTTTCATTTCCTAATGGAAGAAATATTAATGTTCCTTCTTGCTCTGAAAAGGACAAAAATGGAATTGAAAGAGGTGGTTCATCTATTTCAAGTAATGGTTTTGTGATCAAAACAAAAAACACAAATTACTTAAATTACAATACAGTAAAACCAGATGATTTGGATTTTTCGAAAAAAGCATTTACTAATTTGATAGCTGTAAACGAAAACGGAATGGAATTTTATTTCAGATCTATAGCAAATACAAAAGATGGGCCAGCTGTAAGAGGAACTTCAAAATTATTACTTAATAAAAGCGGATTATCTGGAGAGTTTAGACCTTATAAGGATAATATGCCAGATGTAGATACATATTCTAAATTCTATATAAAACCAGATGGTGAAATAGAAATACAAAGATTTAAAAAAGACCAGTCTAATTGTTCGATCAAAATGGGTTCGGCGGTTAATAACTTGACACAAAAGGAGATTGGTGTTATAAATTTGGCTGTTACTGGAGAAAAAACAACATCGGAACTTAGAATGCAAGATGACAGTATAGAGGCAGCTATCGATGGAAATACAATTCAACTAGTGGCAAAAGGAAATAACGGCGAAAAAGGTGGAATAAGATTAACGGCAGCAGAAGGTGCTGATATTTCACTTAGTGGTTCGCTTGTTAATCTTGGTACTGCTGGTAAATCAGTTGTACTTGTTGATAGTGCTTTAGCAGATGCAACTGGTGGTCAAGGATTCTCTGGAGATGGTGTTACATTCTTTGCTTCAGGAACAGTAAAAGGTTAAGGAGAAAAAATGGAAAAAGAGTACGAGTTCAAGTTTAGTGCTGATGAAGCACAAACACTTGTGGATGGCCTTAGCGAATTACCGCTAAAAAAGAGCATTGCAGTTCTTCAAAAACTACAGGGCCAGTTTAATAACCAGAATTCTGTAGAAGAAGAAAAGCAGGAAGAAGTGCTAACCGAAGAAAAATAAGTCCTGAGAAGCAAAAAGCCTTGGAATTTTCCAAGGCTTTTTTAATGGTTAATTGATTGATTTTTTTAAATTAGAATACTGCATCAATCACATCTTTAAGTGATTTGTTATTATTAACTTTCTGCTCTTCCTGTTTCTCTTCATAAACTGTATCAGATACAGCATCTTGACAAGAAGGTGTTCCAACAACATCAATAGAAATAATTTTACAAGGTCCAACTACTTCTTTTACATCTTCTGTAAGTGGAATACCAAGTTCAGCTTTTGTTTCGTTTGACATAGGCTTTGTTTTACCAGTCATTCTTGTAGAGAAACAAATTTTAAATCCAGATTTTGCAAGGCCTTCTACAACTTTTCCAGCTTCTGTAAGTGTTGGAACTGCTTTACCACTGATAACGCCAGTATCTTCATCCCATTTGAATTCTGGGAATGTTACAGCAATTCTTTCAAGGTTTACATGAGCGTCTTTAGCGTGTTCGAGTTCACCAAAGATTGGCTGTCCAGACTTCTTGCTTCTAGCAACTGCTTCATTATATGTTTCTCTTAAAAGTCCTTTTCTGTAAACTCTTCTATTTCCATTTATTTTGTCAGATTCAGAAAGAATTCCCTTAAAGGCAATACGCTTAACACCTTCTCCGATTTCTTCTTCTATAATTTCAACTTCGCTGTTTTCAACGAATTCTTCTGTTAGCAATTCTTCCATAAGATTACCTCTATTTTAACTTTAAGTTAAATATAATATAGGAATATATATATGATTAAGTTATCGAATCAAATACTTTTTAATAATTATGGCAGCGATATATTTAAAGAAATACAATCGTCAGACGCTTTAAATTTTAAAAAGGATGGAGAAACATTAACACTACAAGTTTCAGGCGATAGAGTATTTTATAATAATGAGCGTGTTTATTACGAATGCTCTGGTGAAACAATATGCTCGCATTGTAATTCTTGCCAGGGAGATTGTTATAATTGTTTTAATTGCGATGATCAATGTAATAATTGCTTTGACTGTCGTAGCTGTCAATCTTGTGTTGGGTTTTGTAATAATTGCGTAGATCATTGTAATGCCTGTACTGGATGCGTTGGCTGTACGTCTTGTACTGCTTGTACTAGTTGCACTGGTTGTCAAAAATGTACTGGTTGCCAAACCTGTGCTGATAGCTGCCAAGGATGCGCTAGTTGTCAAGGATGCAATACTTGTGCCAAAAGTTGTAACGGATGCCAAAATTGTGTTAATAGTTGTGTAACTACTTGTGTGGATTGCCAAAGCTATGACTGTACCGAAAACATAACTCCATGCTCGCATTGTACTGGTGGATGTACCTCTTGTAATGATAACTGTCAAGGTTATACATGTCCAAGCTGTCATGGATGTAATGGCTGTACAAGCTGCACAAAATGTCAAAAATGTACTAGCTGTCAAAATTGCGCTGGATGCAATAATAGCTGTGATAGTTGTACAGCTGGATGTACAACTTGTGATAGTAAATGTTACTCAGGTGATTAGAAAATGATAAGTATAGGAAGTAAACAAGATAGAATCTCAGGAGTACAAAAAGAATATTGTTCTGGTGGTGTTTCATTTATTTTTGTTGGAAGAAATTCTGGTTCTGGTTATAATGAAATAGATGTAGATGATAATAAATTTATATTTGATCAAAACAATGTTCAAAAAATGATTGATAATTATAACGCAAAAGAAAAAAAGCCAGGAGAACCAGAAGTCTTAACAAAGGCAGAGCTTACTGATGGAAATACGAAAACAACACAAAAAAAAAGTTTTGTAAGTGATGCTAAGTTTTATACCTGTACAACAGATAATCTTGAGCAAATATGTTTTAGATGTATCGAAGCTTGTGTTTCTTGTGATTCCTGTAGAGGATCTTGTTATTCTTGCCATAATAAATGTAATGGATGTCTAGTGTGTGACGGTGGATGCGAAAAATGTGCTGGATGTAATAGCTGTAATGATTATAGAGATGGTAGTGGTAAATAACCAAAAAGTTAAAATTATAACGGAGAATAGATATGACTCTAAGACAATTACTTGATAATATTCAGTATGGCGAAGAATATATGAAAAAAGAAGCCAACAAAAAGGCAATTCTTGAAAACTATGATGAAGAGATTGATATGCTCAAAGCTTCATCTAGAATTAGAGATATTGCTAGAAATACAGTTCTTGAAGAAGATGTTGCAAAGAAGGTAGAAAGACTTTGCGTTAAGCTTGAATCTTTTGAAGAAAAAATCGATGCAAACAAAGAAATTTCTCCAGCTTACAAGAAAATGCAGTGCTCTGCAATTATGGAAAGCTGCAATGATCTTATAAAAGAGGTAGATAACTGCAAGAGAAATTCTGATGTTCAGAAGAAAGAAGGAATTGCAAAAATTGTAGCTGATGCAAACTATTTCGTTAAGAATTATATTGATTCACAGGCTGTAATGGTTGAATCTAAAAACCCTCTTTTTGCTTCTTATATTACAGAAGAAAAGAAACAGCTTGAAGAATATCTTTAATAAATCTTGACAAAAGAAAAGAAAGTAATAGAATAAAAAGAAAAAGGAGTAAAAATGGATTTAAAAGATATCTCTAGAATTGGCCTAGGTGGATGTGAATTTCCAGAAGACCAAGAAAAGGCCAATAATCTCATCTCTTATGCTTTAGATAGTGGTATAAATTTTTTTGACCAGGGATGGGGTTATTGCGGTGAACATAAATCAGAAAAAGTTTTAGGAACTTATTTAAAAAATAATCCAAAAGTAAGAGAAAATATTATTCTTTGTGATAAACTTCCAATCTCGCCAGATCTTTATGAAAAGTTTGGCTATAATGATTCTAATATAGATGAAGTTTTCGAAAAAATCTTTAATGAACAACTTGAATGTTTGAATACTGATTATTTAGATATATATATGATTCATGCACTTGATGATAATGAATTCATGACCGAGGATAAATATATTGCAGCTGTTAAATGGATGCAGAAAAAGAAGCTTGAAGGAAAAATTAAGCATATTGGTTTCTCTGCACATATAGATCTTTACAAGCTTAATTACTATATTGATTTATTTGAAGAGAATTTTGGAAAAGGTGTAGTAGACGTAGCAATGTTAACATATAACATTTTCAGTGGTTCTGATTGGGTAATGCCTCAGACTGGAATTAAAGTTTGGAAAAACCCAGGTCCAAAAGGTTTGGAACTTTGTAGAAAACACGGAATTACAGTTATTTCTATGATGCCACTTGAAAGTGGAAGAGCTCTTGAGATATCACACGATAAAACTTTTACAGATTGGTGCTATAAATATATTTTTGATAATAAAAATATTACTTCAACACTTGCAGGTACTTCAAACACTAAACATCTTCAGCAGATGATAGATGTATACAATGCAAGTCATAACATTCTTCCAAAAAAAGAAGAAAAGGTTAGTAAAAAACTTACAAAGAAAACAACTAAAAAGGAGAGCAAATAATGGAATTTTCAATAAACTTATTCGGTGGTTGTAAATGTAACGCAATGTGCAGCTATTGTTCTGCTCACCTTATAGAAGAAGAACATCCAGTAATTGATCTTGATGCAATTGTTAAGACAATGAGAGAAAATAGAACTATTCAAAATGGACTAAAGAGCGGAGAACATTTAACTATAAATCTTTGGGGTGGAGAACCTCTTATTCATACTCAGTATTTTGATGTAATTATTGAAAGATTGGAGAAAGAGTTTGGTTCATTCATAAATGGGTATTTTATTTCAACAAATGGTATTCCGCTCGCAGATAAAAAAGTAGTTGAATGGATTTATAGACTTAATGAAATTAAGCCAGTTGGTTTGCAGCTTTCTCATGATGGACTTGGACAATACCACAGAACAAAGTGGTTTGATCCGCTTTTTGCAGATAGCACAAGAGACGTTCTTGTAAAGCTTGCAAAAGATGGAATTTTTAATCTTGTAAATTGTACAATGTCTGCCAAGAATCCATCAATGATGGCAAATATGTTCTATTTCAATAAGTGGCTATTTGATAATGATCTTGTTGATAAGGTTAGTGTTAAACTTAATCACATTAATGATTCTGATTATTGTTCTGAATTTGACTTTAATGGCGAAGAACTCGACACATATATTCACGAAACCGAAATAGCGTTTATGGACACATACTCATTAGTTAAGAAATATGGTAATCCAGATTCGCCAGAAGGTAAAAAGAATTTCCCAGATTGGTGGAAACCATTTGCTGGATATTTTTATAATCAGCTTATGAGGGATGATTTGTATAAGATGCCAGGTGGATGTGGTCAGTTTGCTATTGGAATGAATGATCAGACTTGGTGTATTAATACAAAAGGTGAATATGTAGCTTGTCAGCTTTGGGATACAAATGAAGGTATTCAAAACTTAAAACTTGAGATGCCAGATTATTGTAATGATTGTGAATATAAGATTTATAATGAGTGTCATCCTTGCCCAAACAATACATATCCAAAAGAAAAATGTTCTTATCATAAAGCATTTATAAGAATGATTTTAAGATTAAAAGAATATAGAGCACTTATGGATAATGCAATAAAAGAAGCAGGTGGAAATAAGTGTAATTGTGGAGATGGTTGCTGTAGTTGTGGCGATAATAATAATTGTGAGCCACAATGCAATTCTTATAGATAATATGATTACAATTTCAAATAAACTTTCTTTTAATAATAACGAAACTCTCCCTTATAACAAAATCTTGATGGGGGGGGGTTCGTTTTTGATGGAAAACAGTTAGAGTTTAAAAAAGATGGAAGAATCTTTTATAATGGTGTACAGATTTATTACAATTGCAAGGAAAATTGCGTAAGTTGCAATACTTGTAATAGTTGTACTACTTGCAATGGAGTATGTCATGATTGCACTGCTTGTAATGGAAATTGCCAAAATTGTGCAGGTAGTTGTACAAGCTGTTGGGAATGCCGTAATTGTAATGAACATTGTAATATGTGCACTGGATGTAATGGCTGCGATGGTAGATATGGGTGCGGTAGTTGTGCAAGGTGTTATAGCAGTTGCAATGATTGTACTGATTCATATGAAATATATGATTGCGGTGCCTGTACAGGTAGTTGTACATCTCAAAATGTTAATAATAATGGTTGCGAACAAAACACTGGTTTTTGGAAAAAAATACATTGTAATTGTTATGCAACTTGTGTATCATGTGCTGGTTGCAGGCAGTGTACAAGTTGTAACGGTGGCTGCAGACAATGCGTTGGCAAATGCTATTCTAATGACTAATAAGGCGTATAACAGTTTTCAAGACAACTAGCGCAGCCACCATTGCAGTTGGTACAGCTAGCGCAAGCACCATTGCATCCATTACAGCTGGCACATCTAGGACTGCTGCATCCTCCACCACTATAGTCGCCAGTACATCCATGGCAAGAACCGCTACAAGTTTCTCCAGAACGTCTACTTTCACAGTTAACTTCTGATTGACACCCGTTACATCCATCACACCCATCACAAGATGTGCATGAGCCACAAGAATATTCTGATTGACAACGTTGACAGCCATAACATCGAACGCAAACTGTGCAATTGGCGCATCTATTACATACAAGACATCCATTACAGTCTACACATCCATCACATCCATCACATCCATCACAATTAGTACAATTAACACAAGTAAAGCATGCATGACAACTATGGCAATGTGTATCACAATTTGTTACACATCTGAAACATAAGCCATCACCAGCTGTATTTTTACAAGTATAAAATTTGGCATTATTTATAAAAGATTCTCCTGTTATTTCTTGAACATTATTATCGCTATCTTTTATGATTGCAAATCTATTTATGTTATTTGTATCAAAAAATACACCTTTTTGCTCATCTAGCTCAGACTGAGAAATGCCAGATTTGTTTCCGAGATATATTAAATCACCATTATCAAAACCTATCCTATCTGCAATTTTTCCTACTGTTATCATTAATTACCCCCATAACAAAAATCATTACATCTTTGGCAGGAAGCGCAAGAATAACAACCACCATTGCATCCATAACAAGAAGTACAGACATTGCAGCCACTTACACAAGAAGTACAAGAGTCGCATTTTTGACAAGCGTGACAACTAGCGCAAGGGTAACAACTTTTGCATCCACCATCATAACTGTCTTGACATTCCATACAACCATAACATTTATCAGTACATTGTTGACAAGCATCACAAGTTTTGCATACGCCAGTTCTACAACTAGTAGTACTAGTACACCCATAACAGTAGTTGTTACAATTGTGACATCCAGTACAATTAGTACAATGTCCATAACAACCAGCACAACCATCTGCATCTGTGCAACCGTTACAATTTACACAACCATCACAGCCATTGCAACCGTTACAATTTACACAACCATCACATTGACTATAGCAGACAGTACAAGCAACGCAATTGTTACAATCATAATAAATTCTTTCGTTATTATAAAAAATTCTATTGTTGCTTTTTAATTCTAAGATTTTATTATTACCAAACCATATTTGATTTGCTTTTGTCATAACATGAGGATAATCTAGTGTTTTGAAATTATTAAATTTTAGATTATTAGATACAGTAATCATATATATATATATATTCCTATAATATATTTAACTTAATTGAGAAATACGTTAAAAAAGTTAAAAGTATGACACTAAGAGAAATAGTAGATAATACATTAGACGAGCAGTTTGTAATTAATGAAGGTTTCGTTACTTGCCCTGCTATTTTTTATTATGCATTTTCAAAGCCAATTGGCTCTCTTAAGGTAACAGCTGAAAAAATAAAAGCAAAAGCTGGCCTTAAGTCTGGAAAAGGTGAAAATGCTACTATATATAAATTAACTACAGAACAGAAAGATTTTCTCAAAGAAATAAGACATAAGTATGGTTCTAGTATAGAAAACCTTATAAAGACATTTAGAACAAATATCGCAGCTCCATATCAGATAGCAAAAAGGGCATCAGAAGATTATGGTAAATCAACATCACTTACAAGATACGGAATGACAAAAGATGAGTATATGCGTGCTTATGAAAGCGGAAGAAATAAAATTTTAAGAATGAATAAAAAAGATGAAGCTTTTATGAGCAGTAAATCAGATCTTGATTCAAAAAGAGCAGCACTCGATGAGTTAAGAAAGAAAATAAATGATTTTAATTCTGGAACAAATATTGTAATAAACACAGCAATGATAGAAAAACTTTTGGCACCAAGAGGACTTGATAGAGAATCGTTTGGATGGCCAATTGCCGATCTTGAATCTGCATATCTTAAAATAAAAAAATATAAAGAATTATTAAACAACCCAAAATCAGATGAAGATGGTAATGAAGTTTTCTATGATTACAGAGGTGGAAGAAAGGTTCCAAGAACAAGAAAATATATTACAGAATATATAGAAGATATTAAAAAATATGGTTATACTGGCGGAAAGCTTCAAGACCGCTCAAAAGAAAAAGAAAATGTTTCTAAAAAACCAGGAAAGTGGGAAGAAGCATTTAATAGATATATGCTTAGAAAGGATATAATAAAAGATTTTGAAAAGAATTTTTCAAGAAATGAATATATATCTGTTTATAAAAAGATTTTGCAAGACGAGCTTAAAAGAGCAGAACAAAATTTTGGTGAATCTAAAACAACATTTATGAATGTTCTTCCAAGGCACACACTTAATGACAGAGAAAAAAAGATTTGGAAACTTAAGCCAACTGGCGTGATTAATTCTGGAGATATTAATGATTGGTATCTTGCAATAAAGCCAGAAGACTTTGGAACCAAAACTGTAAAAAAACCAAGACAGATAGAAAGAGCAGAATACGAGATAAAAGCTGCAACAAAGAATTTTGAAAATGCTCTTTCTAAAATTCTTGATGAAGAAGAAATGGCAAAACTTAAGGAGTTAAGACTTATAGACAACTTTATAAGTGTAAAAATAAGTAAGGAAGATAACTTCG
>Ga0310697_10002591_pt1 | contig 18988 bp, 14 predicted proteins | sample 172DNAGHGlowgp2_FD_203883 | JGI IMG/M metagenome (GOLD analysis project Ga0310697, IMG submission 203883) | Sheep rumen microbial communities from Palmerston North, Manawatu-Wanganui, New Zealand - 1728 DNA GHGlow gp2 (v2) (version 2) | ecosystem: Host-associated > Mammals > Digestive system >... | reverse complement strand
CCATTCTCCGCATCCTGTTCTTCAAGCAATTGTTCTTCAAGTTCATCCATCCGTTCAATTACCCTTTCTCTTGTATACTCCTTTGCGGCTATATTGTTCATAATCTATTATAAATAGTTTTTATTTATAGTTTAGGCAAATTGTTTGAATTTATTCTTGTGATATAGGTTGTTTTGTATCGTAATCGCACAACACACCATCCCTCCTTATTTTATAATATGTATCGTTTAGTTCAACCGCAGCCATCCCTTCACTGAAATCACTACAACCATCATACCATCGGTCGCCGAACAGCTGTCCGTTGTCGGCACGCACCCAATTCCATTTACCATTTATTTCAACCCTAGCCAAACCTTCATAGAAATTGCCACACGCATCAAACCACTGGTCGCTGAAAAACTGGCCGTTGTCGGCACGCACCCAATTGTATTTATTATTTAATTTAATAACAACCATCCCTTCATGGAAATCGCTACAGTAATCAAACCACTGGTCACTGAACAGCTGGCCGTTGTCAGCACGCACCCAATTGTATTTATTATTTAATTTAATAGCAGCCATCCCTTCACTGAAATCACTACAACCATCATACCATCGGTCGCCGAACAGCTGTCCGTTGTCGGCACGCACCCAGTTGTATTTACCGTTTAGTTCAGCCCAAGCCAAACCTTCATAGAAATCGCCACAGTCATTATACCATCGGTCGCCGAACAGCTGTCCGTTGTCGGCACGCACCCAGTTGTATTTACCGTTTAGTTCAACCCAAGCCAAGCCTTCATGAAAATCGCCACAGTCATTATACCATCGGTTGCCGAACAGCTGTCCGTTGTCGGCACGCACCCAATTCCATTTACCATTTATTTCAACCCTAGCCAAACCTTCATAGAAATCGCCACTGTTATCATACCATTGGCCGCTTAACAGCTGGCCGTTGTCGGCACGCAGCCAGTTGTATTTACCGTTTAGTTCAACCCAAGTCAGGCCTTCATAGAAATCGCCACACGAATCAAACACGTCTTCGGGAAATTCGCCGTTCCTTAACCTATTCATTGCATCGTCAACAATCCCCCTCCACATTCCGTTCGGTTTGAAAACGTCGAAGAAGTTCCTTCCGATAAGCTGGCTTATCTGTTTGGTGTCCATTATGTTGTCGTTACCGCCGTTGTCATGGTTCCACCTGCACGTGCAGGTGTTCAGTCTGCCGTTTTCGTCAACGCTGACAGCAACCATCGACAGGCCGTAACTGTCCAACGGACAGTTCTCGCCTGGCTGCTTTGGCTCGTTCTCAAACCCGTCCCTCAAGCAGAAGTAAAACTGGCCAATGCCATCAGATGTGTATGAATCAAGCATATCTTCATCATGTGTCACGCACCATGAGGTGTACTGCCCATATTGGCTTGACTGTTCAAAGTCGTCAATCCTGACGATTTGGTAGTCATTGTTCACCGTGAATTTCATACCAGCAAGCTCCTCGCGTTCGCTGTCGTCCATCTGTTTCATCGCAGTGGAAAAACGACTAATGACGTCTTGTGCCGACATACCGTTAAGGTTGCGGTCGTATTCGTTGAAATGACCCTGTGTCAGAAGTTTAAGTGTCCTGTTTAAATTCAGTATCGTTGAAGCGTCAGCCAACTGACGGTCGAGGAACATCCTCGTGACACCAAGGATGAACTTGCCGCCGTTCTTGTCGCGCAGGACAGGCATGTCGTTCCTCAGGTCGATTCGCACGAACTTGTCGGCTTCTTCAGCCGACTTTCCCGTGCGCTGCATGAACAGCCTCTTCGCAGCGTCTATCGACTTGCTCTCCTGACTTTCATTCAGTGAATCACGCCTGCCATTGTCTTTTTTTTTTATCAAGTTCGAGCTCCCGACACGGTTGTGCATGCCGCAGGTGTTGCCTGGTGTCCTGTCCAATGTCTCCTTGTCCCCTCCAAACGGAACGTCGAATTCACCTGGAAGACCACCGCCGCAAGTCGAAGTCGCGCCGCCACCGTCTTCATTCACACTCTCGGCAACAGCCTGTTGTAACTGTTGACTGAGGTCGTTCTGTAATTCAGGGTTCTGCTGATTGGTTGCTGAAGGTATGTATTTCATGGCTTTCTTCTGGGTTCCGAAAGCCCACTTATAATTACCTATCTCGGACACTGGTATCCATTTGAAGTGTTCGTTCTCACCGTCACCCTCACCTGGCTCGTGCTGCTCAGTGGTGTCGCCGTAAAGTATGGCGACAAAATGATATGTGAAATGACCCTTGGCATATTCTTCCACATCTTTCTGGATGAAACGGTTTTTGGGTATGTTGATATCGGTCTCCTCACGGCATTCGCGGGCAACTCCGTCATGCGGGTCCTCGTTCACGTGGAGATGACCCATCGGAGGGTTCATAAGACTGTTCGAATCGTCGTTTGTTATTCGTTTTCCAGCAAGTATACACCACTGGCCGTCTGCGTCCTGGCAGTATATGTACCCAGCCGCGCCTCTGTTCTCGTCATCAACACCAGTCACACCCTCGTTAATGGCGTGGCTGTATTTCTTCTTTTTCTGCACGCCGAACAATGGCTGGATGAACTCGCCGCTGCCGAAACCGTTTCCGTCCACACCACTGCACGACGCAGCACCACCGCCAGCGCCTCCGTCCTCGTCTATCTTGGTCGGGAAGTCTGGAAACAGGTCGTCGAACACAGCGTCCAGTTTCTCCTGGAACCTTTCCTTCGGCACACTGTATTTGACAATCATCATAGCCTTGTGCGGCTTGCCGTCGGAATCATGGTCGTCGATGTTCATCTTCTTGATGATAACCTTTCTGGCTTCTAGCCCCTTCAGGAGCTTGTTCTTGTCTATGCCGTTGTGCTTGAATATGACGTTGGGCTCGCTGTTGACTGGGTCCTCCAGCAAGTCGGCCAGGAACTTCTTTATGTTGGAGTTGAACTTGAAATGGGTCATGGTCATCGCGTCCTTGATGGCGTCGGCCATGTCCTCTGTTATGACTATCGTGTGTTTCATCTTCTCGTTGTTATCTTTTTCTTAACATCGTGGTCCAGAACGACTTCTTGGTCCACATATTCTGGATAAGGTCGTTGAACACGTCTACGACGATATTGTGGACCCGCTTGTCGAAATCCCTGGATTTCGCATAGTCCTCTATCTCGTCCCTGACTTGATTCCGTGTCAAATCCTCGTTGAGACTGGCTTCCCTCAAGGCTTCCATGACCATAGTCTTGATGTCATTCTCTGCCAAACGTATAACTTGTTTCATAAGTCCATTCCTATTATAATATAAATATCATAAATAAACAAAAGCGCCCCGAAAGGCGCTTTGTGTTGTCTCGATATAAGTAATCAAATTTTTACGAACAGAGTCTTTCAAATCTGGCTGTGGCACCGCCGTCCACGAGTTCCATGTCGTCCCCGTTCCTGAACATTCCCTCTCCTACAATCTCTGCGTCGTCGCCAGGAGTGTACCTGTGTGTCGGGTGGGAAGCCTTGTTCAATCGGTCGATAGAGGTTCTGAAAAACCTAGTGTCTTCATTCATCTGCGGCATTTCCGCCTGTTCCATTCCAGCGTCTGCGGCACCTGCATCGGCTCCGCCTTCATCACCACCATCTGGCGCCTGGCCCTGCTGGTTGTCCTGCATGTCATCTGGGTCCTTGTAATTGGACGGCTTGCAATCCTCCGACTTGGAAATCTCGTCGCGCCAATTCTTGCACACGCCGTTCACCTTGCTGAGCAGCTGGATTGTCTTGTCCGAAATCGGGAGGTACGGGTTGGACCACACATAGCACCCAGCGCCGTCACCCACCTTGTATCTGAACTGGAACCTGGCATCGTTCATCTCAGGGATGATGCCGCTGAGAGTGATGTCTCCGTCTTTCGGGTAATAGAGCATCGGGTTCTTGATTTTGTTGAAGTCGGCACCAAATTCCTGCTTTGCCGATTCGAGCGTGTTGGTCATCAGGGTGTCCTGGCTTGTATATGGGACAGTGTCACTTCCCTGTTGTTCGGCCTGCGCGTCGGTAAGGTTGCCGTCGGCCTCGTTCAGGGCTCTTATTCTGTTGAATGTGTCGTAGATGTCAAGGTATGGGTTTGCCATTTTATGCTGTGTTATTCATTATTCGTCACCATTTATCAACCAGCCTGGTCGGGAAAACAAGTTTCGGTGCCACCACCTCAGGTGTTATATCCACAGGTTTCACCTCTTCCGCAGCGGTCGACTTATCGGTTAACCTCTTATAAATATATTCGTCAAGGAAATTTTTGAATATTTCACTGATTTTGTTCTCGTCTTTAATGTTCCGCAGCGCCTCGGAATCCGACAAAGGGTCCAGAATTTTAGTGTTTGTGCTCCAGTGCAGAACATTTCCCTTACCGTCTATAACACTGGTCGTGAGCACCACCCTGACCTGGTCGGATGCAAGTTTTTCATTGTCTTGGGTTACAGGACATTCACTATTATCAGAACAAGAGCACCCCAATAATTCCAAGGTGGACATCCCATGTACCGCCTCCATAAGTGTGGGCCCATTGATTTCAATGTCCGCGGTAAGGCCGTCCACACTGTCTGGCTCCAGTATTTTCGCTGTCGGTGACACGACGAATGGTTCAAACAGGTCCTCATGCAAGATTCTGTCTTCCCACTTGTTGTCCTCACCACCCTTGTCGGCCTCAGGCATGTTTTCCACTTGTTTGTCCTCTACAGTCTGCTTGGCAGCTGACTTCAGCTTTGCCTTAGGTTTATTATTTACAATATCCTCTTCCTTGATAGTCTCTCCCACAATAGTACCAAGGAACTCGTCCATGGCACCAGTGTCCTCAACGTTCGCTTTCGACTTGGCCGAAGTTTTCTTCTTTGTTGTTGCCATTTCAATATCGCATTTGTCTGTTATTAATATAAGTCTTTGAACTCTGCGTACCTGCTGCTGCTGACAGCCTTGTACTGGAGTTTTTCGATACCCTTATCCTTTATCTGCCTGACCCTCTCCTGGGTAAGGCCCATAGTCTTTCCGATTTCCTCAAGTGTCTGTTGTTTGCAGTCGTTCAGGCCGAAGTATGCAGTGAGCACCTCGTTTTCCCTCTTGTTCAGGCAGGTCATGAGCTCGTTCACGGCGTCTTCCCTGCTCTGTATATTGTGCACCCTTTCTTCGAACTCGTCGTCGACAAGGTCGGAATCCACTTCATTTTCGAACACGTAGTCATCCATTCCACTGAACTCCGCTTCCAGGTTGTAATTCTTGATATATGCGGTGATACTCTGTCTAATCCACTTATCCGCATACGTAATGAATTTGGTTCCGAACGACGGGTTGAAGTTTTTGGCGGCGGCAATCAGCCCCAGGTTGCCCTCTGAAATCAGGTCATATATCGGTATGTTGGCCCACACGTATCGCTTGGCCACCCTGACCACATATTTGAGGTTGGCTGTGACAAGCTTGTTTAGCGCGGTGTTGTCGCCGTTCTTGATAAGCTCGGCCAGTTCACTCTCTTCCTCGCGTGTCAAACCCTTGCTATCCTTTATTGACTCACAATATTGGGATATTTCATTGAATTTCTCATTGTTGATAGTCATTTAAAATTACACATTTCAATACTTATTCTACCTTATGAATATATATCATAAGATGAAAAAAAACAAATCGCTTTTACATGGCCAGCTTCCTAACCTCGTCAATCCTTGAAATGTCATCTACTTTCGTTACCGTGACCACCTGCTCGTGCCAGTCCGTGATAAGCTCGTTGTGCGTGATGTCCAGCACGAAGTCGTATATCGCGGTAATCCTGTTAAACAGTTCCCTTACATTGTTGTAATTGTATGCGGCCACACCGCCAAAACACTCATCTATTGTGAGGCAGTTCGGGCGGGATATCGACGATATGCCAGCCAGGGCGGCCCTAAGCGCCAGGGCGGCCATGGTGCCCTCGAAACCAGAAGTACAATACGACAGGTCAAGTCTCGCACCCTTCTTCCACAGTCCCATCACCACGTCGTTCTTCTCGTCGATTTCGAGCCTTACCTCGAAATCGCACAGACCATGCAGCAGACGGGACACCTCGTTATTGATGATAGGTATGGCCTTGCGGAGCACAAGTTTGATGATACCGTTCTTTCCGACAAGTTCCTGGTAAATCTTCCAGTCCCTGATAATCTTCTCCTCGGCAACCAGTTTCCCAATAATCTCCTTTCTTTTGGCTATCTCCTGGTCATTGTTCCTGATTGTCGCTTTGTGGTTCTCGATATCCTTGATGTTCGTGTCCCTCACGCCAGTCTCGGTCCTGATTGAGGCCTCTATGACATTGGCCCTGGCCCTGACCTCGCTGTTGAACTTGATGTTCTCCTCGTTGGTCCTGATTTCCTCCTGGGTCCTGGTATTTGCCTCAATCTTTAGTTTTAGATTGTCAATGTTCGATTTAAGTGCTGTGAGCTGAAGTTCAAGCCTGGCTTTTGCATTGACATTCTCTTTGGCTTTTTCAAAGTCTGAAATTTTGGTTTCCAGCTCCTTGATTTTTACATCAATACCATCTATTTTGGCCTTGTTTGCGACACCCCTGGCTATGAGGGCTTCTATCTGGTCGTTGTTCTTCTGGATGAACTTGTCCTGTTCGGCCTTTTCAACAGGGTGGCCGCAATTCGGGCACACACCTTGGGATATGAGGGTCTCAATCCTCGCATTGTCACCCCTTAGCTGGCCTATCTGGACCTTGATACCCTCATTCTCAACACGATACTCAGTCTTTTCACTTTCTAGTTTTACCTTGTCCGCTACCGCCTGTGTGTGCGCTTCGGCGTCATATACCGCGTCTTTCAACGGTATGTAGGCAGCTTTCTGAGCAGAAAACTCGGCACGCTTCCTTTCCAGTTCCCCGTTCAACTTCTCAGCCTCCATGACAAGTGTGCTGAAGTCGATGTTCTCCAGCCCATCCTTGACAGGTCTCACACCAGTTAGGATTTCTGTTTTCCGCGCATTGTACGCCTCTATGCTGGCGTTGGCCCTGTCTAGGTTCTCCGTACATTCGGCTATGAGTTTGTTGATTTCCTCGCTGTAACGCTCGAAATCCGCAACCTCATTTCCGAGGGTTTCCTTGTTGTACGTGTTGCTGAGAAGCTTGGATGCGTAGTTTTTCTTCCATAAGTCCTTCGCTATGCTCTCCTTCATCTCAATCGGAATAAGGCCCAGCCAGCGGGAGAACAGCCTTCCCTTGTCAGTCTGACCCATCTCTATGAGGTCTGTCAAGTTCTTTGCGGTTGCCGAGATAACAAGGTTGAAATCCTCGATATTCCCAACCGATTCCTTGATAATGTTGTTGGTCTGGGTTGAGCTCTCACCCTCGCAGTTCTCGATTGTCTCGAACTCACCGTTGATGACCTTGTAGTATTCCACCGTCTGCTTGCACTTACTCTTGGCAGTCCTTTTCTTCAACGCTGGCCTGGTGACGGTCCTCCTTATGACATAGTCCACCCCATCGATTTCGATGCCAGCCTCCACCACCACCTCGGTGGCCTCAGGCTGGTATATGTTGAAAACGGAATCGAGTGTCGGCGACTTCTTGGCCTTGCCGAACAAGGCAAACCTTAGCAGGTCTATCGCAAACGTCGTCTTCCCGCCCTGGTTGGCTGGCTCGCTGTTGAGCAGAACCATTCCGTGAAGTTTGGTGAAATCAAAGTAGTTGTCTGGACCGTATGAGAGGTAGTTGGACCACTTGACGTATTTAAGCTTGTAATTTTTGTATTTCGAATACTGGTCGAAATCGACAAAGGCATTCACTTGGTTGTCAATTGTGTCTATGTCGTTGAAGTCCACATCCTCAATACCATACACTTCGATATACTGCTTCATAAGTTCCTTCTGGAACTTCGGGTCCTGTATGTTGTCGATGATGTCCGACGCGAGCGAAATCTTCTCACCCTTGTCGTTGACTGTTATCGGTATGAAATTCACCTCGACATTCTTGAGAGGGATGCCGTACTTCGTCGCGATTTCCTGGCGCATTGCGTCCTTTTTCTGGTCGTTGTTGTCTATCTGGAGCATTTCCAAGTCAACGACTATCTTGTCAGTTGGAAGAATATTTTTAACCATGGTGCAAATATACAACAATTTTCCCTATTTTCTAAATTTTTGGGTTTTTGACCGCCACGGACTATATTTTATTCAAAAACTGAACATATGGAACCAAAAGTTATACTGGGACTTGACATATCCACGCACTGCACTGGCATAAGTGTCGTGTACGTGAACGAGAAAGGCGACTGCGCCCCTATCATAGTGACACATCTGAGGCCTAAAATCCCGTCGAAGATAACTGGCATAGAATCCCTGTTCCTCAAATGCAACCTCTTTATGGAGAAACTTGGGGAAATATTGATTGACAACAAACTGTACAGCAACAAAGAGGGTATCAGGGATTGTCGCGTCACCGACGTGGTTATCGAGGAGCCGTTGCTCCTTTCCAATAACGCCGAGACGGTTGCCGCCCTGCTGAGATACAACGGTATGATAGCTCAGAACGTGTACAATATGCTCGGAATTGTTCCTCAGTTCATATCGTCGTATGACGCAAGGAAATACGGAATGCCAACCCTTATGGCTGTCAGGAAATATAAGAAAAACGGTGAAATTTATCCAGCAAAGACCATCAAGAAAGCTATCGACAGCAATTCCCTTGTTCTTTTCGGGGCATACCCGTTCGACTGCGCCAAAAAGATGATTATCTGGAACTATATCCAGGAAAAATACCCTGAAATACAGTGGGTGTACAACAAAAAAGACGAACTTAAGACCGAGAACTTCGACGCTTCCGACAGCCTCATATGTGTGCTCGGCTATGTCAATAAGCTGATGTATGGTGACAAGGAACCTGAGGTCATATGCTGCTCCACAGACGAATCCCCCGACAAAACGACATACACCTATTCGTACAGATTCTGTAACGAAGTTTTCACAAAATCAATCGAAATTCCACACTAAAGTACTTATATTAAAGGTAATAAACCATTTACTTAAGTGGTAAATGGTTTATTTAGTCATTACCTTCACTAAAGTACCTTCTAAAGGGAAAAATACAAAAGAAATTTTTTCCGACGTGCCGTAAATTGTTGTATATTTGCATTAGCAAATGGATAATTTTGAAAATATAAAGCGCATTGTTGACAGGGTTCTCGGCGCTCCAAGAAGAGATTACGGAGGCGCTGGGGATTGGTATGAGTACAACTGTCCCCGCTGTGCCGAAGAAGGGCTCGGACAGGCCGACAACAAATACAACCTGGCGGTTCAGATTGGCACCGATGGGTTGTGGGCCCACTGCTGGAAGTGCGGGTACAGCGGCAAGTTGTACAAGATAATAAAACAGCACGGGAGCCAGGCCGACGTCGACGATTTCAAGGAAGAGGTGAGAACGCTTCGAGAAAGGCGTTTATTTACCCTCTCAGACGATTTGGCTAGCAGTTTGGACACTCTGTTCATAGACGACGAATTGAAGCTCCCAGAAGGCTTAAAAACGATTTCCAGGGAAGATTTGGAGAAAATCCCAGACGACTGGGTAGGCGCCAAAGTGCACAGGTTCGACATAGACCTGAAATGTGCCTACGACTACCTCAAGAGCAGGGGTATAACAGCCGACATGATTGAGAGGTTCAAAATCGGGTATATCCCGTCGTTCAACTTAGAAACGGGTGTAAGGTACAAATACGGAGGCCGTGTCCTCATACCGTCATATGACATGTACGGGGACCTGAACTACTGGGTCGCCAGGGACTACACTGGAACCCAGACCAGGAAAGTCATGAACCCAGACGTCGACAAGAAGTCAATCGTTTTCAACGAGCAGTTTGTCAACTGGTACGAACCTATAAACATTGTCGAGGGCCCGTTCGACCACATATCGGTCCCAAACTCGATACCGCTGCTCGGATGCACGATAGACGAGGAGTCCTATGTGTTCAGGTCGCTTATCGACAAATCACGCTCGGACATAAACATATTCCTGGACAGCGACGCCAGCGACGGGGCTGCGAAAATGTACTATTTCCTGAACAAGTACTTCCCAGACAGGGTCAGGATTGTCAGATGCCCCGACGGGTACGACCCGTCCGACTATTTCAGGGACCACGGGAGCAGGGGCATCGTCAGGCTGATGCGGAAAGCAGAAAAGCTGGACGAGTATACGCTGGCCCAGCTTGCGTTCTCTATCCAATCCACCAAAAAATCCAAAAAGTTCAAGTCTTGGGCCTAAGCCACCCGAAGATATTGGAAAGCTTGTGTTTCTTTTTAACGACTAGCTCTGGCGTCGGAACCTGTACGATAACTTGTGGCTCGTCTGGCTTGTCATAAACTACCTGTTCGAGCTTTGCATCGAACTCAGCCTTGGTGAAATAGAGGTCCGCCTCGGCCTTGCGCCTCTTGGTCAAGCCAGCCAGCACCTTTCCGCCAGACCTGTTCCACTTGGCGAACTCGTTGCGGATTGTCGGGTCGGACGGGTTCTTGTTCACCTTCTTCAAAAGCGTGGATTTCTTGAAATTTCCCACACCGCAGTTGTAGCAGAACGACGTGAGAGCGTCGGCCTGGTAATAGTTTATTGGCACCTGCACCAGTTTGTACATGTCGTTTTCGTACTTTTTCACCATCATTTTCAGGAGTTCTACAGCCTCGTCCTTTGATTTGAGCTTGTCTCCCTTTTTGACTGGCGAACCGTCGAGGTAGCGCGTGGCTCCGTAGCCGATAGTCCACACCTTGCCATATGAATCCCAGTAGGCTTCAAGAGGCCTATTCTTTGGCAACCCCTCGAAATCCATGATAAGTTTCAAACCTTTGTCTGTCATATTATTTTGTGTTTACAACGTTATTTACCTATATTTACCTATAAATATCAGAAACATGACTATTGAGATTAACAACAGGCTGTATAAGGAGTTCACCGCCTGGGCCAAGGCAAATGGCATGGATGACAAAGCTATGACTAAATACATAGAGAATGCGTTCAGGGAAAAGTTCACATTGGACAAATATGGGGACCTGAACGAAAAGGTCGGCAACTCCGAACCGCAGAAAAAGAAAACGACCGCAAAAACGAAGCCGTCCGAACCCGTGAACGAGCAGATAAGTGAGCGGATAAACGAGCAGATAAAAGACGAACCGCCGAAACGAAAGACCAAGGTTTTAACATCAAAATAAGCCATTTTTTACATATTTCGGGAAATTGTTGTATATTTGCAATAGTGAATTAATAAATTATATGATTAATGATAACCAAAATATTACAACTGGCTGATTTACATATACCGAACGCTTGCGACGAGCGCCCGTATGATGAGATGCTCATGTCTTTCATAAAGCAGCTGTACCATAACGAAATCGAGGGCCAAAACCCAGACGAAATAAGGATTGTGATTGTGGGCGACACATTCTCCCAGAAAATCAGGACGACCAATGAGTCCAAGGCGATGTTCCACACACTGCTCAACTACTGCAACGAGTTCTGCCGCACCTACATCGTGGCTGGGAACCACGACATGCTCCAGAACAACAGGGACAGGATGGATTCAATAAACCCAACGTTCGACATCGAGGGTGTGTACCCCAACGTACTATACCTCGACAAGTTCCTTGACTTCAAGTCTGGCTATGTCGAGGACGACAACGTAGTGTGGGCCCTGTACTCGATGCACGAGAACTTCGCATCGCCCAATGTTGAGCACTCCCAGTTCCCAGACAAGAAGGTCATCGGCCTCTACCACGGGGACGTGGCTGGCGCCACCACCGACGTCGGAAGGATATGCGAGGACGGAATCGACACCAAGTTGTTCTCGGAATGCGACGCTGTCATGGCGGGGCACATCCACAAATACCAGGAGCTGAAGAAAAACGGCGTGCCGATTGTATATTCTGGCTCGGTGTTCCAACAGAACTGCGGGGAGAACACCACTGGCCACGGGTATGTCGTATGGGACTTGGACACCATGAAGCACAGGCTTGTGGAAGTGGAGAACAAATACCGATACTTCAAGTTCAAGGTAACAGACTATTCGGCATTCACCGACGATGTAGAGGACTTGGTCAATTTATAATACACCATAAAACAAACGGACCCCAGATTGAGGTCCGTTTGATTTGTATATGTATCTGTACTGGTTAACGGAAGTATCTACGGATAACTCGATTGATAGCCTCGTCAATGGCGTTATATTGTTTTTTCACCCTTCTTCCCCTGTCTATCACAGCCAGATTGTCAACGTTGTTGTTGCTCCAGTCGCCGTTTTTGTGCACGACCCTCTGAGTCGACGGGTCGAAATTGTCGAAAAAGGCGTCGGCAACGATATTCTTCACATCTGGACACGTGTGCATGGTGTTTCCGTCCTCGTCACTGCCCATCAGATGAAACTGCATGGCACGTCTGGTCGGGGCTGGGTACGGTGTAAGGATTCGGCTCTTCTCGGCGTCCCCGAGATTGATTATCCTAAGCCTTGCATGGTTCGACACCTCGTAGAAGCTGTAGTCAGCTTCCCCCTTGAAATATCTTCCAGCGTTTCTGACTGGCATCCAGACCTCGTCGTCGTACATTTCCTCGGCAGCTTTCAACTTCGGATTCACTTTCAATACGATTGACGAATAATAGTCCTTTATCGACATGCCGTCTGGCTTCGAGTATTTCTGTCTTTTTACCGTTTTCCTTTTTTTTGGGGAATAGTATACCTTCCTGTTGTTTCGATTATAACTGAAATCTTCTGGCGGAAGATGGTATTTGCCAGCAATCAGCCTAATCACATCTCCAGGCTCCTGGTTCATTTGGACTGGATACGACGCCCCTGGTGCAGGCGAATGGTCCCTGGATTCGTCCAGTTCCGTCTTGTCTTTGTTAACCCAAAAGTTAGCCGTCATGTCGTACCTTGATGTGGGGTCGTCCACAGTTCCGCAGAAATGGCACGTGATATTCCCCTTTATCCCGTCGTATCCCGTCTGGGCGTCGTAGACTGTACTGATATGGAGTATGTACCTCTTATACGTTGGCATACCGTTTGAAAACTGGTCGTCATGGCCTCCATACCCTCCGTTCTCACACCAATAAGTGACATTGGTTATTTCTTCCAAGCCCTCGATATCCTTAACAAAGGCATGAAAGTTGCTCCAATCGTTGTCACCAAACGAATGGCTCGTCCAGGGTCTGGCCACCTGGTGTATCTTGCGTATGAGCGCGTGGTACACGGACGTTCTGGAGGATTCCGCCAACACGGTCCGTACCACCGATTTTATTCTATTTTCGTTTAACTTCATGATAAGTCTGTTTATTAATATAAATATCAGGTTATGCTGTTATCAACCTAAGTGTTAACATGAACACGCATTTAAATGGCTTTGTGTTATATAACAGCCTTTTGGACAATGTCAACGTCGACAAACTGGCCTGGGTTCCTGGTATTCACAATCCTTGTGCTGCACACCCTGTCAGCCAGCCTGTTTGCCTCGGAAGCGGAAATCTTGACTACCCCGTCCTTGTTTGTAAATGACACCCAATTCGGTACTGGGCCGAAATCAACCTCTCGGTTGTTCACGACCTCGTAGCTGGAGCTGGACAGCACACGCTTGAACTCTGATGACAGTACGCTTACGCTCTTTTCATGGAGACTGTCAATCTCGACCGTGATTCTGTCCCCGTTTCGGTACACATTCCCGTCGTAGAGAACGTCCATCCTGCCGACAGCGTCATCCTGTGAAATCTTCACTATTTTCAGCGTCTTTCTTATGGCCGAGCCGTCATACGGGATATTGTGCTCCTTGCAGTATTTCCTGTACCTCTTAGCCTCCATGTGCTCTATAACGAACGTTCCATCCAAATCCCTGGGTATTCTCAACTTGAAATCGTTGTACATTTCACTGTTGTCCCAAACCTTGTCCAGGTATGGCCGAAGTTTGGCGCACGACACCTCCTGGCGTTCGCCTCCGTAGACAGTTATGTATATGTCGTATGTCTCGTTGGTGTCATAGTATGAATCGTACATGACGACGGTCTCTGGGCATTCGACGTACACCCCGTCGTATCCGTGCTGGACCACGTGCAGGCACAGGGTGTTGCCGAACCTGTCCCTGACAAACACGTCACCCTCCCTTTGTACATAGTCGTAGGTGGGGCCAGCCGACACAGTCACCGCCGTCGGAGCGTTCTCCACCCCAATCCAGCTGGCGGGGCACTCGCTGGTCCACGGCATGTTGGTGCCGCGTATGTTTATCGGCTGCGTGAACGAGCCGCCGTTATGGTCGAAGTCAATGGTCTTGGTATTCATTCTCCAAAGTCGAAGCCGCTGTCGGCGTCAGAACTGTATCTTATCGTTATTGTCTTCTTGGCGCGCCTGTCGTTCCTGTGGTAGACCTTTATCCTGTATTCAACATTGTCGTGCATCGAAATCCTGCCGTAGCTGGTTATCGTTAGTATATCATTGCCAGTCTTGACCACTGAAAGGCCGCCGTCGTATGGTATCCTTGTGGCACCGCCAGAGATGTATTCCTCAATCTCCTCTACACCGAAGTCGCGCAGCCCGTCTGGACATTCCACATATACATTCCAGACCTGCGAGCCTGGGTCCGATTTGTCAAACAGGTTGTCCGCGTCGAACGTCAGGCTGCCGCTTGGTTCGGAAAACCTGTGCGGGTAGTGCAGCACGGCCTCGTACACCTTCCCAGGCTGCACTATGTACACCGTGTAATTCTTTGACGGGAACATGTTGTGGGAGAAGCACAGTTTGAAGTGTTTCTCGTTCGGCGAGACATTGGCTGGTATACTCGCATACACATTATTGCCCACCTTCTGGACAACCAGCCCTGGTCCTTCCGACGCCACATTGTAGTTTGGTACGGTAAGGCTGCCGTCCACGACCACGTCGAACACAAACTCGGCCCTGCCGCAGTCATTGTTCTTGAACGTGTGACTGTCCTGTCCCAGCTCCTTCCCGCTGTATTTTATCACTATGGTTGCCATACTTAATAAATATAAATCCGCGGATAATAATTTAAAAATAAAAAAACACGGCCCGCAAGGCCGTGTTTTTTGTTATATCCAGCACCATGGTCAGAGGTTCTTAATCCTTCCCCTCGGCACTGTCGTCTCCCAGCCTACCTGGGATGTAGCGCGTTCAATCTCAATGTTCTCGTTCGTTGCCACGACATTGTTCGTGGACGGGGCCACACCGCTTACGTCCACATGTCTCACATACTGCGGAGGCGTCGGTATGTCGGCTGCCGTGCCGTCGTATATCGCGCCTTCCGTCTGGCTGTAGTTGAGCGGGGTCACGAGGCTGCCAGTGTACTCATTCGCGAACTCTACGAAGTTCTGGTTCGTGGTTGACGCGAGGTTTGCGAACACAAGGCCGTTGACCACGTTGACAAGCTGGTTAATCTTGTTGGCGAGCAGCGTAGAGTTTCCGTCCGCCTCTGCCCTGATTTCGTCGATGACTTCATTGTACATCTCGAAGTTCCTGTCGTTCACCTGCGCAATCTCATGTCCAGTGGTTGGATATGACGGAACGTCCGTAGTCCCGTCGCTCACCGCCGTGTGAACTGACTGCTCAATACCCAGGTCAATCCAATTCTTGGTGAACCTATTCCACTTGCGTATCTCGATGATGCTGCGCTGCTTTCCTCCGTCCAGCAGCTCGCTGCCGACAAGGAACCTCACGATGGCGTTCCTGCTGAACAGGCTGCTGACATGGTTCGGTATCTTGTAGTAGTATGTCGTGCCAGCGTCCCATGCCCCAGTGTACTTGGTGTAGGTGTTTCCGCTCTTGGTGTAGTAGTCCGCGGTCGCCCAGTCCGAAGGCTCGCTTGTTCTCGTGTACGGGGCGTACACACTTGAAGCTGTGTAATTCTGGTTGACAGTCGCGTAGAAGCCCTTTGTCGTGGTTCCGTTGACAAGGCCGAACTCCCTGGCCTGTCTGTCTGTGGATACAATCGGGTCCTGCGGGATTGTCACCTGGGCCTCGTATCTTACCCTATAATCTCCTACCTTTGTGACATTCTGGAAGTTGTCATTACATTCTGGGTTGTTGAACCATTCTGAATTGCATAACGAGTCGACATAATAACCCTTGACGTCCGACAGTGTCGGCACAGTACCGCTGTATGCGTCTGAAAGCTTGCATGCCATAAGGGTTTCGATGTCATTGGCAACACTTGTTCCGCCCAGCTTGAAACCTGTCATCACGTTGATGGCGTAGAAGTAGTCGAGCAACGGGAGGCCGTCGTTCGACCTGCTCCCGCTTCCATAGATATAGTCTCCGTTGTAACAGTCCACGATGATATCCAGGTATCCCAACACGTTGTCAACAAGTATACTGTTATACGCATAATAAAGCGCATAGTAGAATTTTACCGCACCCAGTTGGTCTCCAGCGATTGGCGACGACCACTGCATGTTAGCCCATTCGAAAATCTTGAACAGGTATTTGAACGGTTCGGCCAGTTTGAATGAATATAGGCTCGGATAGTCGGCGTCCGCACCGAACTTGTCAAGCAGTCCGAGGGGTTTGAATATATCGTTGAGGATTGTATACCCGTATGAGCCTGGTGCCACATAGTATCCTGTGTCACTGGTGCCTGGGATTGACAGTTCATAGAACAGGATTTCTCGGTTTGTGTCGTTACTGTCGTTTGTCTTCAGGATAAACTCGCCGCTTGGGCCCCAGTCGATATGGTCATATTTACCAAGCATGCTGGCCGCTGCCATAACCTCATAGAGCTTCAATATGCTCCTTGAGGTTGACACGCCAAGCTGGGAACTTGAGTCGTCGAGCATGTAGGCCAGCGCAACTGCTCTCGCCCTGATTCCGTCATATGCGTTGTATGAATCGGAATCCAGTGTATTCAATGTTGTTGTGCCAGTCATTTTCAATGACACGTTGCCAAGGCCTCCGACCGTCACATTGTATGCCAGTGATTCTGGAATCACCTTGTCTGGCACCTCGGTCACGAGGGTCTTCTTGTGGTACAAGAAGTAGTCGACCTTCTCGTCGCCAGTCATTGTAGTGGTCCTTTCGCCAATGACTCTTCTGAAATGCGGCACGTTTCCATTCTGCTGCCAACTGTTTACCTTCTTCATCGCTCGACCGTCCTCTATGAACAGGTTGTCCAGGTTGTTGTACGTATTCATATAGACCTGTACGAAGTCGTTCATGTATATCGGGTAGTTGGTGTTGAAGTTCTTGTCGACAGGCACTGGGTAGGTTTCGCCATATCCAGTGAGGTCTATTATGGCTGGGTACACAAACTGCTTGGATTCGATTGAATATGGTATGACTGGTTTCCAGTTCAGTGCCGTAACCTTGTCGTTAATCCTTGCATATGCTCTGAAGTACAGTGCGTAGCAGTTGATGTTCCTGCCGCCGTACTGGACCTCGGACGGAGCGTCTTTGTAACAGAAGAGGTATATGTAGTTCGTGTCTGGCTCTTCGGCCTCGAAATGTTCTATTGTGCTCTTGATAAGTTCGAGCGCCGCCGCGTTCGGGGTCTCTGCGTTGTAGCTCTTTTTGGCCACATAGTAGTACTCGACGTCATACGGGGTGTACATGTCTACAACAGAATTGCCAGTGGCCCTGTCGCGCAGCTCGCAAATCGCTTCGTTCATATCGGCACAACCGTCACCGCTTATGTCGTTTGTCAGGATGTCGGTCGTCGTGTTGCCGTCGTGGAATTCCTGGACAATCTTGACTTTGTACATGTTCGTGTACTGCGTCAGGTATGTCTTGGACATTCCGCTGAACATCGGCTCGGAACTGTTGTCGAGCGCAAGGTAGTAGTTGTACGTGTTTCCGTCGACCTCGACCTCGCCTGTATGGTCTGTATCGGAATCGTTCAGGTAGTGCTTCGTCACCGAAACATACGTCGGGTCTCCCATATTTTGGATAACTTCGGCAACCGTTCCAAGCTCCTTGTACTTGGTTCCGTCCAGATACTGGGTTCCGACCGTTATCGTATGGTTGAACGGGAGCTTATAGCATATCCTGGTGCTGCCGTCCTTCTTCACCCAGTAGCACTCGAACACGACAAATATCGCGTCGGTTGCCTTGTAGTAGTAAGGTGTGGTGTCCTGGTCTGTGACAGTTCCAGCGTATTTGCTATAGGTGCCGTTTGAGTTTTTCTTGTATATGTCTATCTTGTGGCCGACTGGGTCGTCACACGGTATGTACTGGTCGGTAATCATGCCAGATTTGAGCGTGTTGTTCGGCAACAGGTAAATATAGTTGTTTGTCCTTGGGTCTGGGTCGTCCTCGCCGTTTGAAGCATTGACTGCGTCGACTTCCAGGATAACCGACTTCCTGTCGTTTTCCGACACACTGTTCCATGATGTAAGCCTGGTGGATTCGTTGGTTGTGTTGGTTATTGTACAATATGCGTATCCGTTATAATTGGACATCACAGTTCTGAGCGCTATCTCAGGTATTTCAACGTCCTTCACAACATCCAGCAGGTTTTCCAGACTGTTGTCTATCGGCGTATCGACCAGCAGGTCGTCGAAATCGTCCAGTCTGATGTCAGCAATCTCGTCAAGGATGACCGAAGCATTGTTGGCCATCTCACTGCCCACCGTACTGGTCGTAATGATAGTGTCTGGCATCTTGGCAACCGCAAAATTGCCGTCCACGAAATAGTTTGTGTTGGTCGTCCTCAGCACATCCTCAGGCAGGTTGCTCACCACAAGGTTGCTGGTCACCGCGTTGGTCACAAACGCCGTGTTGCTGGTGTACACGATGTTCTGAAGCACACTGTCCGTGTCCATGACGACACCTGACGGTAGCAGGATTTTGTCGCTCTTAATGACACCGTTTGTGAAATATGTGGTGTCACTTGTCCTCAGCACATCCTCAGGCAGGTTGCTCGCCACAAGGTTGCTGGTCACCGCGTTGGTCACAAACGCCGTGTTGCTGGTGTACACAATGTCCTCCAGCACGCTGCTGTTGGTATACACAAGACCACTGAGCACCTGGTCATTAGACCTTACTACGTCATTCGGCAGGTT
>Ga0310697_10002589_pt1 | contig 18991 bp, 10 predicted proteins | sample 172DNAGHGlowgp2_FD_203883 | JGI IMG/M metagenome (GOLD analysis project Ga0310697, IMG submission 203883) | Sheep rumen microbial communities from Palmerston North, Manawatu-Wanganui, New Zealand - 1728 DNA GHGlow gp2 (v2) (version 2) | ecosystem: Host-associated > Mammals > Digestive system >... | reverse complement strand
ACAAAGCCGTGCATCCCCTGTCCTATCATTCGCAGCCCTTTTTGCAGTGCTTCCTCGAAAGTGCGTCCGATGGCCATCACCTCGCCCACGCTTTTCATTGATGAGCCGAGTTGCCGTTTCACTCCATGGAATTTCGTCAAATCCCAACGGGGTATCTTCACGACTATGTAGTCGAGCGCAGGTTCGAAGAAGGCAGAGGTTGTCTTGGTGACGCTGTTCTTCAGGTCGAAGAGCCCGTAGCCGAGTCCGAGTTTTGCGGCGACGAATGCGAGCGGGTAGCCCGTAGCCTTCGAGGCCAAGGCCGACGAGCGCGACAGGCGGGCATTGACCTCGATGACGCGATAGTCTTCCGAGTCGGGGTCGAGGGCGTACTGCACATTGCACTCGCCAACGATGCCGATGTGGCGGACAATCTTGATGGCCAAGGCGCGCAACTTGTGATACTCGCTGTTGGTGAGAGTCTGGCTTGGCGCCACCACTATCGACTCGCCGGTATGGATGCCCAGCGGGTCGAAGTTCTCCATGTTGCAGACGGTGATGCAGTTGTCAAAGCGGTCGCGCACCACCTCGTACTCTATCTCCTTCCAGCCCTTCAGCGATTTCTCCACCAACACCTGGGGAGAGAACGAGAACGCCTCTTCTGCCTTGGCCGACAGTTGGTCGTCGTTGTCGCAGAAGCCGCTGCCGAGTCCGCCGAGTGCGTAGGCCGCGCGTAGGATCACGGGGAATCCCAATTCGTGGGCTGCCCGTTGCACCTGCTCCACCGTCTGGCAAGCCTCGCTCTTGATGGTCTTGACGCCAATCTCGCCGAGCCTTTTGACAAACAGGTCGCGGTCTTCGGTGTCAACGATGGCCTGCACGGGGGTGCCCAGCACCTTTACGCCGTATTTCCGCAGCACACCGTTTTGGTGCAGTTCCACTCCACAGTTGAGAGCCGTCTGTCCGCCAAATGACAGCAGGATGCCGTCGGGTCGCTCTTTCTCGATGACGCCCTCCACGAACGCTGGCGTTACGGGTTGGAAATACACCGTGTCGGCCACATCCTTGCTGGTCTGCACCGTCGCGATGTTGGGGTTGATGAGCACCGAGTGGATGCCTTCTTCCCTCAAGGCTTTCAACGCCTGGGCACCCGAGTAGTCAAACTCTCCTGCCTGGCCTATCTTCAGGGCACCGCTGCCCAGCAATAACACCTTTTTGAGTCCGTGAGTCCTTGAGTCCTTGAGTCCGTCTGGTTGTGAGGTTTTGGGGTGATGCGTCTCACGACCTGACAGCGGGGTGAGTTCACCACGTGAAGGGCTCACGACCTCACAGGCTTTCAATCTCGTTACGAATTCATCAAACAGCCATTCCGTGTCTGTCGGACCGCTGCACGCCTCTGGGTGGAACTGCACAGAGAACCAAGGCTTCGACCTGTGGCGGATGCCCTCGTTCGAGCCGTCGTTCATGTTCACGAACAGCGGTTCCCAATCCTCCGGCAGCGTCGAGTCGTCCACCGCATAGCCATGATTCTGTGATGTGATGAAGCATTGGTTGGTTCCCACTCGCCGAACGGGCTGGTTGTGCGACCGATGGCCATACTTCAACTTGTATGTCTTCGCCCCTGCGGCGCGCGCCAGCAGTTGGTTGCCCAGACAAATGCCCATGCAGGGACGCACCGTGTCGCCTGAGAGAAACGCGCGGACGTGCCCGACAGTTTTGCCATATTGCTCCGGGTCGCCTGGGCCATTGGCCAGAAAGAGCCCGTCAAACTCCAACTGGTTGAAGTCGTAGTCCCATGGGACGCGCACCACCTCGACGCCCCGCTTCAGCAGACAGCGGACGATGTTTGCCTTCACGCCGCAATCCACCAACACGACTCTCTTCGTTGGCGATTGGCCATTCTGCGGCGAGCGAAGCAGCAGAGCCGCGCGGTCCTTTGGACATTCTGGCTTGTAGGTGATCACCTCCTTGCAACTCACCTTCTCCACCCAGTTCACGCTTCCGTAGTCCGCAGGCGAATGGTCGATGGTCAGTGGAGAATGGCCAATGGCCAGGCGCCCCATCATCACCCCACGCTCCCTCAACACCTTCGTCAGCCGCCGTGTGTCAATCCCCGTGATTGCGGGGATCTTTTCGCGCTTCAGCCATGAAGCCAGCGACTCCTTCGCATTCCAGTGGGAAAACTGTTCGCTGTAGTCGGCCACGACCAAGCCCTTCACGTGGATCCTGTCGCTCTCCATGAACAGTGGCAAACGGTCTGCGCCCATCCCTGCGTCGGGCACCCCGTAGTTGCCTGTCAGCGGGAAAGTCATCACCAGTATCTGCCCCGCATAGCTTGGGTCCGTCAGGCTCTCAGGATAGCCCGTCATGGCCGTGTTGAACACCACCTCTCCAACCGTCTCCCCGTCATATCCAAACGACCAGCCTCGAAACTCCGTGCCGTCGCCAAGTGTCAGTATTGCTTGCTTTCTCTCCATAATTGGGCACAAAATTATCAATTATGCGACACATACCCCTCGTCGCTGTCCAACTATCAATCTACTTTTTGTCCAAAAATGACACTTTGAAACAAAAATGCCTACAATACATTTTAAAACGAAAGCAGATTGCTGGCAAATCGTTTCTAACCCATATTGTTCGTGGAGGGGATTTGGGAGTTCTTGTGGCTCGTCCAAGAACTCCTGCAGTGAATCGTTCAAATTAGAAAACTTTAACAGAAGTATCCACATCCAGAATTGCGCCGCCACGAAAAAAATGGCATGAAGCCGAAAATATCGCCTTCCAGCGCAACTTTCCTCATATTACTGTTTTTAAGCGACTTATACGAATTTGCGGCAACAAACCGCGATTTCCGAATTGCAAGTGTGGGACTTTTGACTCGCAAAAGTCCCACACTTGCGCCCCGAATGTGGTGCATTTGCCGCTCGACTGTGCGACTTTTTGGTTGCAAAAGTGGCACTTTTGAGGGGGAAAAGCGTTCCGCAGGTGGTCCTGACGGCAGATTTTTGGTGCCGAAACCACGCAAAAACCGTGTTCTGATGTCCAGAATGGAAGAAAACTCTTACTGTTTTCCGGTGATTTCCATCCATTGTTTCGGGAAGGTTTTCCACCATTTTCATGGAGTTGGCGCCCACGCAATTTATGATGAATTCCGTCCCGCAAGACGAGTGTGGGTGTTCTCATACCAACTGACGAAAGCCTGATTGCAGAGCCGTGTGCCTCCAGGAGTTGGATAGCGGCCCGTGAAATACCAGTCGCCAGGATGGTTGGGGCAAGCCTCATGCAGGCCCTCGATGCTTTGGAACACCAGTTCGATGGGGGCGTGCATGTCTCCAGGCCGCAACATCTCGACCATCTTCTCGTTGATTTCCTCGACGGAGAAAGGCTCGTAGAGGGCACGAACGCAGTTCTCATTGGCCATTGTCCATTCTTCGGCTTTGCCGCTTCGCTCGTCGAAGGATGTTGAACGGCCAATGGCCTCCTTGCAGGCCAGATAGGTGTCATCGACGAGTTGCCACATGCCTCGTTCCTCTGTCAACGCCACCGTGGCGCGGAAGGCGCAGAACTCCTCCAGGCGCGCCATGTCGATGCCATAGTAGTCGGGGTAGCGGATTTGTGGCGAACTCGACACCATCACGATTTTCTTCGGATGCAGACGGTCGAGTATCTTGAAGATGCTTTCCTTCAACGTGGTGCCGCGAACGATCGAGTCGTCGATGATCACAAGGTTGTCTTCGTAGGGGCGCAAACTGCCGTAGCTGATGTCATAGACGTGTGCGGCCAGGTCGTTGCGCTCTGTGTTGGCTGAGATGAAAGTGCGCAGCTTGATGTCCTTCCACACCACCTTCTCCGTGCGAACGCGGTGGCCCTGTCGGCGAAATCCGTCGGTCATGCCGCAGTAGGCCACCTCGGCGGTGTTGGGGATGTATGAAAAGACTGTGTTCTCCACGTCGCCGTTGATGGCTTTCAGGATGGCGGGCGTCAGTTGCTCGCCCAGGCGTTTGCGCTCCCGGTAGATGTCGCGGTCGGAGCCTCTGCTGAAGTAGATGCGCTCGAAGCAGCAAGCGCTATACTTATATTGGCCATTCTTCGACGGGCGAAGCGGCAGGGCCGGGCGGGCCATTGCACATTTGCCTTTGGGCTGCCCGGTCCCTCCGCCAAGGATCTGCTCCAACCTGAAGTCGCCGCCATGTCGCACAATGAGGGCTTGGCCTGGTTGCAGTTCTTGAATGTCTTCGTATGGCAGGTCAAAGGTGGTCTGCAACACGGGGCGCTCGCTGGCCAGAACCACCATCTCGTCGTCGCGATGGTAGTAGGCGGGACGTATGCCCCAGGGGTCGCGCACGGCAAACATCTCTCCGCTGCCCGTCATCCCGCACATCACGTAACCGCCGTCGAAGTGGCTCATCGTCGTGCGCAGCACATTGGCCATCTCCACGTGGTCGTCGATATGCCGCGTGACGTCGAGGCCCTCCAGCCCCATCGCCTTGGCCTCCTCGAACAGCCGCTCCACCTCGCGGTCCAGCCGGTGCCCCATCAGCTCCAGCGTGATGTATGAGTCGCCATAGATGCGCGGCGACTGCCCCTGGGCCGTCAGAAGCCTGAACACCTCGTCGATGTTGGTCATGTTGAAGTTGCCACACAGGCAGAGGTTCTTCGCCCTCCAGTTGTTGCGGCGCAGGAAGGGGTGGACATACGTCAGTCCGCTCTTGCCTGTGGTGGAATAGCGCAGGTGTCCCATCAGCAGTTCTCCAGCCATCTCCTGCGTCACCCTCGAAAAGATCTCAGTGATGGCCTCCTTGCCTTCAGCCTTTTCGCGGAACATATATTCCGTGCCGGGCTCCCTGTTCAGGCTCACCGATGCCACGCCAGCCCCCTCTTGGCCGCGATTGTGCTGCTTCTCCATCATCAGGTAGAGCTTGTTGAATCCGTAGGCCCATGTGCCATACCGCTGCTCGTAGTAGTCCAGCGGCTTCAGCAGGCGGATCATCGCCACGCCACATTCATGCTTCAACTGTTCCACCATGTCATTTGTCGTTATACGATTCTACCATTCTTCGCTGCAATTGCTGAATTGTGAAATGGTCTAATTGTCCAACATGCATGCCTTGACGAAACTCAAGAACAGCGGATGCGGATGCAACACCGTCGACGAGTATTCTGGATGGAACTGCGTGCCGACATACCACTTCTTGTCGGGTATCTCAACGACCTCCACGAGCTTGGCTTCGGGGTTGATGCCCACACACTTCATGCCCATCGCCTCGTACTCCTCTTTGTACGCATTGTTGAACTCATAGCGGTGGCGGTGACGCTCGCTGACACATAGACCGTTCGCCATTGGTGAACGGTCAATGGCATACGCCTCGTAGGCCCTGCTTCCCTCCTTCAACACACACTCGTAGGCACCCAGTCGCATCGTGCCGCCCATCTGCGTGATGCCTTTTTGCTCCTCCATGATGTCGATGACAAAATGGGCCGTCGGGGTGTTGGTGTCTTGAGCTGCGAATTCCGCACTGTTCGCGTCCTTGTATCCAAGCACGTTGCGGGCAAACTCGACGACCATCATCTGCATGCCCAGACAGATGCCAAAGGTGGGGATGTCGTGTGTGCGCGCATACTCTGCCGCAAAGACCTTTCCCTCGACGCCGCGCTGCCCGAAGCCAGGGCAAATCACGATGCCCGCCATGCCGTCGAGTTTCTTGCCGGCGTCCCGGCTCGTTATCTCCTCGCTGTTGATAAAGTGCAATTGGGCTTTCACATTATTATATATGCCAGCCAGACTCAGACTCTCTCGGATGCTCTTGTAGGCATCCTGCAAGTCGTACTTGCCCACCAGTCCGATGTGCACCTCGCGCCTGGCGCTGCGCTGCTTTTCGAGGAAGGCGTGCCAAGGCTCCATCGCAGGGGTCTCGCCCACAGGGATGCCCATCTTGCGCATGATGGCAGCATCCAGCCCCTGCTTCTGCATACTCACGGGCACCTCGTAGATGCTGGCCATGTCCTCGCTCTGCACCACGCACTCCAGGTCGACATTGCAAAACGACGCCACCTTCATCCGCATGGAGTCGTCAATGTGGCGTTCCGTCCTCAGCACAAGGATGTCCGGCTGGATGCCCATCCTCTGCAGCTCCTTCACGCTGTGCTGCGTAGGCTTCGTCTTCAACTCGCCCGCAGCCTTCAGGTAAGGCACGTAGGTGAGGTGTACGCATACGGCGTTGCGCCCCAATTGCCACCGCAGTTGCCGGATGGCCTCCATGAAGGGCGCGCTCTCGATGTCACCGATGGTGCCGCCCACTTCGGTGATCACAAAGTCAAGGTTCTCTGGCTGGGGGATGGCAGAGGCTCCCTCAAGACCTTCCGACCTTAACATCCTCCTCTTTATCTCGTCCGTGATATGCGGCACCACCTGTATGGTCTTGCCCAGATAGTCGCCCCGCCGCTCTCGGTCTATGACGGTCTTGTAGATGCGTCCCGTCGTAATCGAGTTGTTGCGCGTGGTGCGTATGTCCGTAAAACGCTCGTAGTGTCCCAAGTCCAAGTCGGTCTCAAAGCCGTCCTCCGTCACGTAACATTCGCCGTGCTCATACGGGTTGAGCGTTCCCGGGTCGATGTTGATGTAGGGGTCAAACTTCTGAATGGTGACCTTGTAGCCGCGTGCCTGCAACAACTTGCATATACTGGCAGAGATGATGCCCTTGCCAAGCGAGGAAACCACGCCGCCCGTGACGAAAATGTACTTTGTCTCCATGTCGCCCTCGTGTGCTACCGGTTCCAGTTCCTGATGCGCTCCAATGCCTCGTCTGTCTGTTCGTGGGAGGCAAAGGCCGTGAAGCGGACATAACCCTCGCCGGAGGGGCCGAAGCCTACACCGGGGGTGCAGACGACGTTGGGGCCGTAGAGCAGAGCCTCGAAGAAACTCCAAGAGGACATGCCGTCGGGCGTGCGCATCCAGATATAGGGGGCGTTCTGACCGCCGTACACCTCATAGCCGAGGCTGCGGAAGCTTTTCAGCATCTTGCTGGCGTTCTGCATATAGTAGTCGATGGTCGCCTTTACCTGTTGTTTGCCCTCAGGGGTGTAGATGGCCTCCGCACCTCGCTGGGACACATAGCTTGTGCCATTGAACTTCGTCGACTGGCGACGGTTCCACAGCGGGTTCAGGGCAATGCGCTCTCCAGTGAGCGTCGCCGCTGTGAGGTCTTTCGGAACGATGGTGTATCCGCATCGAATGCCTGTAAAGCCAGCCGTCTTTGAATAGGAATGAAACTCGATGGCACACTTTCTCGCACCCCGTATCTCGTAGATGCTCCTGGGTATTTCGGGCGTTTGTATGTAGGCTTGGTATGCCGCGTCATAGAAGATGAGCGTGTCGTTCTTCAAGGCGTAGTTGACCCATTTGCGCAATTCTTCCTTGGAAATGACCATTCCCGTGGGATTGTTGGGGAAACAGAGATAGATGACGTCGATGCGTCTGTCCGGCAATTGGGGGACAAAGCCATTCTCTGCCGTGCAATGTATGTAGTTGACATTCGACCAACAACCGTTTTCCTCGATGCCCGCCCGACCTATCATTACGTTAGAGTCGATGTAGACGGGGTAGATGGGGTCGGTCACGCCTATCGAGTTGTCCCAACGGATGAGTTCTTGTATGTTGCCCGTGTCAGACTTTGCGCCGTCGTTGATGAAGACTTCGTCGATGTCGAGATGGATGCCACGCGGCAGGAAATCGTTCTTCAGAATGGCCTCGCGCAGAAAGTCGTAGCCCTGTTCGGGACCGTAGCCGCGAAAGCCCTCGACGCTGCCCATCTCGTCGACTGCCTTGTGCATGGCCTCGACGACAGCAGGACAGAGGGGTTGGGTGACGTCGCCAATGCCGAGCGAGATGACGTCGGCCTTGGGATGCATCACCTTGAAAGCATTCACCTTCTTGGCAATGTCGGCAAACAGGTAGTTGTTTGACAACTTGAGGAAATGATCGTTTACTAACGCCATGTTTCTTTCTGATTTGGTTTTTAGGGTTTAGGTGTGTTCTCGCTTCGCTGCAATGGAGATGCATGAATGTAGAGGGTTGGCTGCGCTTGTTCCTGATGCATAAGCCATGCCTGGCGGTGCCGGCACCTCTTTGTCCCTTGCCATTAGCTCATCTCCATCTCCCCATCGAAGACAAAGGCCGCAGGGCCGGTCATCAGGACATGGTTGTCCGACTCGCGCAGTTCGATGCTCATCTCTCCGCCATCCATGACGATGTTTGTCTTGCGTCCAGCCTTGCCCGTAACAAAGGCGGCAACGGCTGTCGCGCAGGCGCCGGTGCCACAAGCCTGGGTGATGCCGCTGCCCCGTTCCCAGACGCGGACGCGGAAGGTCGCCACGTCTTTTGCGGAGGCATTGCTGGCTTTGCCTTGAAGGGCTGTGGGGCCCCCTTCGGAAGAGGGGAGGGGGGTGGCAAGTTCGATGTTGCAGCGCTCCGGAAAGGCTGGATGGTGTTCCAGGGAGCGCCCTATTGCCGCCACTTGGTCCACGTTGTCGGTGAAGATGACATAGTGCGGATTGCCCATCGAGACAAAGATTCCCTGACAGAGTCCGCGAGAAGGCATGAATAGGCTTTCGTCGGCAAGTCTTGGGGCGAGCATGTCGACCGTGACGCTCTCCACGCAGCCGTCGAAGACGTGCAGCGCCAGCGTCTTCACGCCCGATGGTGTGAGCAGTCTTATTTCTTCTTTGTCGGTCAGTCCGCGCTCGTAGAGGTATTTGCCGATGCAGCGGCTCGCGTTGCCGCACATCGTTGCCTCAGAGCCGTCGGCATTGAAGATGCGCATGGAAAAGTCCGCCTCTGGCACAGGACTCTTGCCTATCAGCACCAGCCCGTCGGAGCCAATGCCCTTGTGTCGGTCGCTCCAAGCGACAGCCGCTGCGGCGGGGTCGGCCATCTGGTGCGTCATCGTATTGACGTAGATGTAGTCGTTGCCGCAGCCGTGCATCTTGGTGAATGGTATTGTCATCGTTTTTGTGTTTGGTTGTCTGGTTACGGCGTCGTTCCGTTATGACGTCTTAACGTGATGACGCCACCCGGTCATTACGCCACCCGGTCATGGCAGCACATCTTCATTTCGACAAGTAGGCCTGGACACGGCGGGCTGCGTCTATGCCGCTGGCCATTGCACGGACGACGAGCGAGGCGCCGCCCTCTGCGTCGCCACAGACAAAGACGCCCTCCGGGTATGCCGGATGTTCAGGTTTGACGAAGCCCATGGCGAGGAGACAGAGTTCTGCCTTGATGATTTCGGGCTTTCCCTTCTCGACCATGATGGGGCGGGGGCCTTTTGGGTTGGGTTCCCAGCCGATTTCCTGCACTCTGACGCCGACCAGGTGGCCGTCTTCGCCCAGGAACTCCAAGGTGTTGATGTTCCATCGCCGGGTGCAACCTTCTTCATGCGATGTGGTTGTCTTGAGCGTGCGTGGCCAGTTGGGCCAGGGGTTTTGGGGGTCGTCAGGACCGTCGACGGGACGCGGCATGATTTCAATCTGAGTGACGCTCTTGCAACCCTGGCGGTGTGCGGTGCCGATGCAGTCGGAGCCCGTGTCGCCTCCACCTATCACCAGCACATCTTTGCCTTTGGCGGTGATGCGCTCGTCCTTGGGGAACTCGGCGCCGGCAAGGACGCGGTTCTGTTGGGCAAGCAGTTCGAGAGCGAAGTGCACGCCCTTCAGTTCGCGGCCAGGCACTTTGAGGTCGCGTGCGGTGGGGGTGCCTGTGGCGATGACGACGCTGTCGAAATTGCCAAGTGCAGGGTGGAGAGTGAAAGGTGAAGTGTTTGCTACCTCCGCACTGTCTGCAGGCGACACTTCTTTCTTCATCCTTAGTTCTTCATTGAACCTAAACACGATGCCCTCCTTCTCCATCAATGCGATGCGGCGGTCGATGATGGCCTTGTTGAGTTTGAAGTTTGGGATGCCGTAGCGCAGCAGGCCGCCTGCGGCCTCGTTCTTCTCGAAGACCGTAACGCTGTAGCCCATCTGGTTGAGGGCGTCTGCAGCAGCGAGGCCGGCCGGCCCCGCGCCTACGACGGCGATGCTGACGGCATCAAGGCGCTTGGGGGTGCGCGGCTGGATGAACCCCTCTCGGAAGGCCGCCTCGATGATGGCGCACTCGTCCTCGCGGTTGGTGGTCGGTTCGTGGTTGAAGCGGTTCAGCACGCAGGCCTTTTCGCACAGGGCGGGACAGATCCGCCCCGTGAACTCGGGAAAGGGGTTGGTGCTGGCGAGTAGGTGGAAGGCCCCTTCCCAATCGCCCTTGTACAGGGCGTCGTTCCACTCGGGGGCTTTGTTGCCCAGCGGGCAGGCCCAGTGGCAGAAGGGGACGCCGCAATCCATACAGCGCGAGGCTTGCAACTTGCGTTCGCGGGTGTTGAGTGTCTGTTCCACCTCTCCGAAGTCGTGGATGCGGTCGTGGATCGGACGGTATCCGGCTTCCTGCCGGTGTGTCTCTAAAAAAGCTTTCGGATTTCCCATTTATCTATTGACCGTTGATGATTGACCATTGACCGTTGATGATTGGTGATTGGCCATTAATAGTCGCGTTGGATGTCTGATATCTTTTCGCGCAGTTTTGCCATTTGCTCCTCTTGCAGCACGCGTTTGTATTCGATGGGCACCACCTGCACGAACTGTTCGACGTAGCGCGGCCAGTTGTCGAGCATGCGCCCCGCGAGGGCAGAGCCCGTGTTGAGGTAGTGCTGGCGTACGAGTTCGAGCAGTTCCTTTCGGCTTACGCTGTCCTCCATGAGGTTGATTTCCACCATGTCCATGTTGCAGAAATAGTCGAAGTGGCGGCACTTGTCCCATACGTATGCGACGCCTCCCGACATGCCAGCGGCGAAGTTGCGTCCCGTCTCGCCCAGCACCACCACTCGTCCGCCCGTCATGTACTCGCAGCAGTGGTCGCCAGCTCCTTCGACGACGGCGACGGCTCCTGAGTTGCGCACGGCAAAGCGTTCTCCCACCTTGCCATTGATGTAGAGTTCGCCGCTCGTGGCGCCATAGAGTCCCGTGTTGCCTGCTATGATGTTGTCCTCTGCGGCAAAAACGCCGTGGACGCTGGCGCGGGTTGGGGGCAGTATTGAGATGCGTCCGCCGGAGAGCCCTTTGGCAAAGTAGTCGTTGCACTCGCCCTCAAGTTTCAGGTTCAGGCCCCGAACGGCGAACGCGCCGAAACTCTGTCCCGCCGAGCCCTTGAACTTAATGTTGATGGTGTTGTCAGGCAGGCCCACCTCGCCATACCTCTTGGCAATGATGCCGGAGAGCATGGTGGTTGTCGCACGGTCGGTGTTCTTGATGGCGTAGGTGAAAGTTCCCCCGACGGTCTCCGTGGGGGCTTCATGGGTGTTGAGGCCCAAGTCGCCGATGATGGTCTCGTCGAGGACGCCGTTCACGTGTGTGTATGCGCCGCGATCCCAATACAGCGCCTTGTCTGTCTCGGGCTTGTGCAGCAGCCGGGTGAAGTCGATGGCCTGCCACTTGTCGGCGACATTTCCGCCGGCGTGGCCTTTGGGCACGCAGACCTCGATGAGTTCGGTGTGGCCTATGATCTCCTTCAAGCTGTGCACGCCGAGTTCGCTGAGGCACTCGCGCACCTGCTGTGCCAAGAAGGTGAAGAAGTTGACCACATACTCTGCGCGTCCCTCGAAGTGCCTTCGCAGTTGCGGGTTTTGCGTGGCCACTCCCATCGGGCAGGTGTTGGTGTTGCACTTGCGCATCATGACGCATCCCAGCACGATGAGCGGCAGCGTGCCGAACGCGAACTCGTCGGCCCCCAGCATGGCCATGATGACGACGTCTTTGGCTGTCTTCAGTTGTCCGTCGGTCTGCAGGCGCACCTGGTTGCGCAAGCCGTTGGCGACCAGCGTCTGCTGCGTCTCGGCGAGTCCTATCTCTGGCGGGATGCCGGCAAAGCGCATCGAACTGGCAGGGCTGGCCCCCGTGCCGCCCTCTGCGCCGCTGATGACGATGAGGTCGGCCTTCGCCTTTGCCACACCTGCGGCGATGGTTCCCACTCCGCTCTCTGCCACGAGCTTCACGCTGACGGCGGCCTTGGGGTTGATGTTCTTGAGGTCGAAGATGAGTTGTGCCAGGTCCTCGATGCTGTAGATGTCGTGGTGTGGCGGTGGTGAGATGAGCGAGATGCCTGGCATGGCGTTGCGCGTCTTGGCGATGACGTCGTTCACCTTGAATCCGGGCAGTTGTCCTCCTTCTCCTGGCTTTGCGCCTTGAGCCACCTTGATTTGTATCTCCTCTGCGTTCACCAGATATTCGGCTGTCACGCCAAAGCGTCCTGATGCGATTTGCTTGGTCTTGCTGCTGAGCGAGACGCCGTCCACCTCTGTGTGATAGCGTGCGTTGTCCTCGCCTCCCTCGCCTGTGTTCGAGCGTGCGCCCAGTTTGTTCATGGCCAGCGCCAGTGTCTCGTGGGCCTCGATGCTGAGTGCGCCAAAGCTCATGGCGCCTGTCACGAAGTGCTTCACGATGCTTTCCACGGGCTCCACCTCGTCAATGGGGGTGGGCATGGCGGCCTTCTTGAACTTCAGGAAGTCGCGAATGAAGATGGGGCTCTCCTTCTCGTCCACGGTGGCGGCCCATTTCTTGAACTCCTCGTAGTCGCCCTTCCTCGTGGCCAGCTGCAGTTTCGCAATCGTCTCAGGGTTCCATGCGTGCTTGATGCCGTCCTTGCGCCAAGCAAAGAGGCCGTGGTTTTTTAGTGAAGAATGGGGCGTGAAGGTTGCAGCATTTGCCACCGCCGCTCCTTCGGCGTGCAGGGCGATCTGGTCGCGAGCTATCTCCTTCAGCCCTATGCCCCCGATGGTGCTCACCTCTGTGCCAAAGTACCTTCTCAGCAGGTCTTCGCCCAGTCCGATGCTCTCGAAAATCTTGGCTCCCCGATAGGAGCGGATGGTCGAGATGCCCATCTTCGACATGATTTTTTTCAGCCCTTTGTCCACCGCCTTGATGTAGTTTTTCTCCGCCGTGGCATACTCTTCCTGTATCTTTCCGCGTTTCACGAGGTCGTCGAGGATGGCAAATGTCATATATGGGCACAGGGCGCTGGCGCCATAGCCCAGCAGCAGGGCTGCGTGCATTGTCTCGCGTATCTCTCCGCTCTCCACGATCAGCGCCGTCTGTACGCGCTTTCCCACGCTGATCAGGTGGTGGTGGACGGCAGAGACTGCCAGCAGGCTTGGCATCGCTGCATGTGTCTCGTCGATGTCGCGGTCGGAGAGGATGATGTAGTTCACCCCCTCGTCCACGCTCGCCTCTGCCTGGTGGCAGAGGTTGTCAAGGGCCAGACGCAGTCCCTCCTCACCTCTCTCCACCTCGAAGAGGATGTGGAGTTTTTGCGTCTTGAACCCCTTGTACCTAATGTTGCATAATATGTCGAGTTGTGTGTTGGTCAGGACGGGTTGGGGCAGCCGCACCATCTTGCAGTTTGATGCGTCGGGCGTCAGGATGTTGGTGCCCACGGCGCCGATGTACTCTGTCAGCGACATCACCAGTTCCTCGCGGATGGGGTCGATGGCGGGGTTGGTCACCTGTGCAAACTGCTGGCGGAAATAGTTGAACAGCAACTGTGGGCGGTCGGAGACGACGGCCAGCGGCGTGTCGTTGCCCATGGCCGCCACAGGCTCCTGCCCTGCTGTGGCCATCGGGACGATGGTCCTGTCGATGTCCTCCTGCCCGTAGCCGAACTGCAGCAGCCTTTGTTCCAGGTGGCCGACGCTGTTCTCCACGTGGCGCCCGCTCTTCAGTTTCTCCAGTTGCACGCGGTTCTCACTGAGCCACTCGCGGTAGGGGTGGGCCTTGGCCAGCTGTTCCTTGATCTCGCCGTCGTAGTAGATCTTGCCTTCCTGCGTGTCGATGAGCAGTATCTTGCCTGGCTGCAGGCGTCCCTTCGACACCACGTCGTCGGGGTCGAAGTCCATCACGCCGACCTCCGAGGCCACCACCATCATGCCCTGCCTCGTAATTGTATAGCGGCTGGGGCGCAGTCCGTTGCGGTCGAGCAGTCCGCCCGCATAGCGTCCGTCGCTGAAGAGCAGTGCGGCGGGCCCGTCCCAGGGCTCCATCAGGATGGAGTGGTACTCGTAGAAGGCTTTCAGGTCTTCGCTGATGGGGTTCTTGTCGTTGAACGACTCGGGCACCAATATCGCCATCGCCTGTGGCAGCGAGAGTCCGCTCATCGTCAGAAACTCGAACACATTGTCCAGGGAGGCGCTGTCGCTCATGCCCTCCTGCACGATGGGGCTTACGTCTTTTCTGTTGAACATGTGCCCTTGCCCATTCTCAACGGTCATCACGCTCTCGCGGGCCTTCATCCACCCGCGATTGCCTCGGATGGTGTTGATCTCGCCGTTGTGCGCCAACAAGCGGAAGGGCTGTGCCAGTTTCCATTTGGGGAAGGTGTTGGTGCTGAAGCGCGAGTGCACCAGCGCCAGTCCGCTCGTGAAATAGTCGTTTGACAGGTCGGGGAAATAGCGGCGCAGCTGTCCGCTGGTCAGCATACCCTTGTAGACGATGTTCTTGCTGGACAGCGAGCAGATGTAGAAGTCTTCGTCGTCCACGCGACGCTCTATCCGCTTCCTTATTATATATAATGTGCGGTCAAGTGTGTCCACCCTGTCGTCTGTGACGCCGGTGACGAATATCTGCTTGATGTCGGGCTCCACCTCGCGGGCGGCCTCGCCCAGCACCTCCGGGTTTGTGGGCACGGTGCGCAGGTGCATCAACTGCAGCCCCTCGCGCTCGACCTCTTCCAGCATGACGGAGAGGATGGCCTGCCCGGCCATCTTGTCGCGGGGCAGGAACACCAGCCCTGTGCCGTACCTTCCCTTCTCTGGCACGGGGATGCCCTGCAGCAGGATGAACTCGTGTGGTATCTGCACCATGATGCCCGCGCCGTCGCCCGTCTTGTCGCGCGTCTCGGCACCTCGATGCTCCATGTTCTCCAACACCTTCAGTGCATGGTCCACCAGTTGGTGGCTCTTCCCGCCGTGGATGTTCACCACCATTCCCACGCCGCAGGCGTCGTGTTCATATTGGCTGTGATATAGTCCTTCGTGGCAATCTTGCAACTTATGTTTTGCCATATAATATGTGTTGTTTGCTTTCGTTTCGCAACTTTTCGTGGCAAAGTTAAAGCAAATGGACAACATGACAAAAACATGGTCTCCCTTTTTAACCAACAAAAGCGGTTTGTTGTTTCGGTTTGAAACAAGAACGGTTGCATTTGTAACAATATTGCTGGTTTTATGGTGTAATTGTTCTGATTTGTTTGTTTGCCTACAAATCTACCCGCCATGAACGGTTCGGACAGAAGTGAGACAGGTTACAGATGGCAACTGTTGCGCCCGCTGCGCCCCTCTGGCAGTAGGGCAAACGCGCGGTGCAAGGCGATGCGGTCGGGCGCAGCCTAAGTGCTTTTGGGCGCGGGGGCAATGCAGCAAATTAGAAAACTTTAACAGAAAAAGGACATTTCTGGAGGCGATTTTTTCGACGAGACTCTGTCTGAGGCGGAAATAATCGATTCTACGAGAGGTGCATGTATTCTGTTGTAATACAGTTGGATATGTATTTTTGGGGCAATTCTTCGCGATGGCCCAATTGCAAAAGTGCCACTTTTGGCCCTCAAGTGTGGGACTTTTTGCCCTCAAATGTGCCACAGTTGCTCATCGACTGCGGCACTTTCGGTGCGCAAAAGTGGCACTTTTCGGCGGAAAACACCTCCAGTCGGCGCAGAAAAGCGCCATTTTCGGCCTTCAAGGAGACCGTTTTCGCGCTGTTTTCGTTCCAGATGGAGAGAAAACTCTGCGAAAACGAGTGGCCCAAAACCGTGACAGAACAGTCGGACATCACGCGCCATTGGGCCTTGGGTCGAGTGCGAACGGGTGTTGGGCCCGCAGCGTCCCCAAGACGTCTTTTGCCGAGAAAGACCTCTCAAGCGGTAACAATATAAACCCTCCAAAATGTTGCAGAAAATTGTTTTTGCGGCAAATTATATTACGAACCAACAGGAAACAGCATTGTTTAGGCTTTAATTTGTAATATTCGTGTGTTTTTAACAATCAAAACGGAAACTCTTTGCTGCACTTTTTGGCAAAGCCCCCTACCTTTGCACCCGAAAGCTTTCACTCAGCAAGCCGACAGGCGGTCGGATGCACAAGGTAACACATCAATGGTAACAAAAAGAGTAAACAGGTATGAAAAGGATTGAAGCCATCATCCGCAAGACAAAGTTTGAGGATGTGAAGGAGGCCCTGCTAAGGTCGGACATCGACTGGTTTGAGTACCACAACGTGCACGGCATCGGCCAGAGCCGACAAGAGAGGATATACCGAGGCGTGCAGTATTCGACGGACGTGATAGAGCGCGTGGCGCTGACCATCGTTTGCCGCGACCAGTTTGTGGAACCGACAGTGAACGTCATACTCGAGGTGGCCCACACGGGCGAGATAGGCGACGGACGCATCTTCGTGAGCGACATGACAGACACATGGTCCATACGCACAGCCGAACATGGCGACACGGTACTGAGAGACAAGAAATAGTATTGACAACGACTACGAATGATACTAATTCAACGAATTCTATAGCTACGCGCAGCCGTTTCATGCGCAGGAAATTCGTAAAATTCTCGAAATTCGTAGTGGAAAAGAATCAAGGTTATGAACGAAATAGGATTATCGCTTGACACTGTGTGGATGCTGTTGGCAGCCATGCTGGTGTTCTGGATGCAGCCCGGCTTTGCGCTGTGTGAAGCAGGCTTTACGCGAAGCAAAAACACAGCCAACATTCTGATGAAGAACTTTGTCGACTTCATGTTCGGCTCGCTGCTGTTCTTCTTCCTCGGCTTCGGATTCATGTTCGGCAGCGAGGGCGCAGGCTTCATTGGCATGCCCAACTGGGGCGACCTCTCTTTCTACAAGGGCGACCTGCCCGTAGAGGGCTTCCTGATTTTCGAGACGGTGTTCTGCGCCACCAGCGCCACCATCGTAAGCGGCGCCATGGCCGAGCGCACGAAGTTCTCGATGTACATGCTGTACAGCGCAGCCATCTCGCTGCTGATCTACCCTATAGAGGGCCACTGGACATGGGGCGGCGGATGGCTCTCGGACGACGCTGCCGACGGGTTCATGATGTCGGCCTTTGGCCATGTCTTCCACGATTTCGCAGGCTCTGCCATCGTGCATAGCGTAGGCGGCGTGCTGGCCCTCGTGGGAGCCATGGCCCTGGGACCCCGCCTGGGCAAGTACAGCGCAGAGGGGAAGAGTCGGGCCATCCCCGGACACAACCTCGCGCTGGCCTCGCTCGGCGTGTTCATCCTGTGGCTCGGATGGTTCGGATTCAACCCCGGTTCGCAGTTGGCGGCATCTGGCGAGGTGAACCGCATCGCCATCTCGCACGTCTTCCTGACCACCAACCTCGCCGCCGTGGCGGGAGGAACTGCCACCATGTTCACCACATGGCTGAAGTACGGCAAGCCCTCGCTCTCGCTGACGCTCAACGGCGTCCTGGCCGGACTCGTGGGCATCACCGCCGGCTGCGACCTCGTCTCGCCCGTCGGAGCCGTTGTCGTCGGACTGCTTTGCGGAGTGGTGCTGGTCTATGCCATCGACTTCATCGACCATACGCTGCACATCGACGACCCCGTGGGCGCCAGTTCCGTGCACGGCGTATGCGGCATCCTGGGCACGCTGATGACAGGGCTGCTCTCGACAACAAGCGGTGCCTTCTACGGTCACGGATGGGGATTCTTCGGCGCACAGGCCTTCGGACTCCTGGTCATCGACCTCTGGGCGGCCGCCTGTGGACTGGCCCTGTTCTATGGCATCAAGAGACTGCACGGACTGCGCGTGGACAAGCGCATCGAGGAAGAGGGCCTCGACGTCTACGAACATGGGGAACTCTGCTACAACTAATGACCAACGACTACGTACCACACTAATGAAACGAATGACGTTGCCAAGCGCCGCCATCTCATGCACAGGAAATATCTTGAAATTCGAGAAATTCGCGGTTAGCAGATGAGTGCAATCGTTCTGTATTTTAACAACGGATCTTAAGGATTGCAAGGATGTATGCCTGTGCTGCATAAATCCGTTTAATCCGTAAAATCCGTTGTCCTTGAAAGAACAATATGGTTTGTATAAACTAAAACTGGACAGTTACTTAAAAAGAGATAAGGCATGAGAAAGATTCTATCGTTGGCAATGGGACTGGCCATGGGTATGACCGCCCTTGCACAGGACAAGATGGAGACTACGGTCGGCGGAGATGTCGTGAGCAGCTACGTCTGGCGTGGGCAGGACCTGGGAAGCGCAGCACTGCAGCCGGCGTTGGGCGTTGGCTACAAAGGGCTTTCGCTGTCGGCATGGGGCAGCTGTCCACTGGCAGACGCCGCAGACACAAAAGAGATGGACCTGACGCTGGCTTACTGCGTTGGGGGACTGAACATCGGCGTGACCGACTACTGGTTCAGTGCAGGACTTGACCCCGAGGCACGCTACTTCAAGTACGACGCACACGGCACTAACCATGTCTTCGAGGCAAACATCGGCTACGATTTCGGCTTCGCCTCGCTGCAAGGGTTCACCAACTTCTCGGGCAACGACTACAAGGCGGACGGCAAGCGGGCCTACAGCTGCTACGTGGAGGTGGCTGTCCCATTCCGTCTCGCCACAGTCGACTGCACTGCCACCGCTGGCGTCGTCCCCAACGAGTCTGCCTTATACGGAACAAGCGGCCTTGCCGTGACCAACCTGGCGCTGAAAGCCACCAAAGACATCAAGCTCACGGACTCGTTCTCCATCCCGGTCTTCGGACAACTTGTCGGAAACCCCTGTGCGCAAAAGGCATACCTGGCCTTCGGACTGACGCTGCGGCCATGAACTTTTCAGGCTCGACGACCTCTCCCTGCATGACGGCAGGGAGGGTGCTTGGCCTTGCGCTTGTGACAGATTGCAAC
>Ga0310697_10002587_pt1 | contig 18997 bp, 17 predicted proteins | sample 172DNAGHGlowgp2_FD_203883 | JGI IMG/M metagenome (GOLD analysis project Ga0310697, IMG submission 203883) | Sheep rumen microbial communities from Palmerston North, Manawatu-Wanganui, New Zealand - 1728 DNA GHGlow gp2 (v2) (version 2) | ecosystem: Host-associated > Mammals > Digestive system >... | reverse complement strand
TCTCTTTGATAATGTCTTAAGTATTCTTTCGCCATATTGATGTCGAACATCGCTTTTGTGAGTGATGAGCTGGCACTTCTATAGCGATCATACGCATAAGCACCGTTTTTAGTCATATTAGTTAAGACTTTAATTTCGCCTCTAAGTTCTGCGATTCTCACTAAGCCTTCCGCTATAGTGAAGTCATAGCCACTGACTTTTTGTGAGTTATTGAACTCATTGAGCACTTTTTTAATTCTTCTTTCTTCTTCGTGAAGAGCTCTAACACGATTCCTGTTTTCCTCTAAGTTATAGTTAGATGGATATAATGGGACGAGTGTATTCATCCCATCTTCACGACTTTCCGTCACAGGAACGAAGGATTTCTCTTCGTCCTCTTGATGGATAGCATTGATTTCTTCTTCAATGTACTTGAGCTTTTTCATAAGCTCGGTTGCGCTTATTTGCATACATATACCTCCTTATTACTGTGTTTAACGCGTCTTTCGCGTTCTTTGGCTTTGCGCTTGTTGGCCGCGATGATTTCTCTACGGATAGAGAGATCCCAACCAAGATAGTCGCATGCTGAAAGGTAAGATAAGCCTAAGTTGCCGAGCTCTTCGGCGTGTTTAGCGAACAATTTGGCTTCTTCTTTGTTCGCCCATCTCATTTGTTTGCTGATAGGTTTCTCCTTAAAGGCAATTATATTAATGGCACAAAAAAGGTATCCCGTCATAAAGGACACCATTTTGTGCATATCTAACGACATTTTATTTAGGTATCTTCGTCATTTTCTTCTGTTAATTCATGAAGAATTTGCATGATTAAATCTCTTTCTTGCTTTAATCTAATGCCTTCTCTGATGAGAAGAACAATAGCGACTATACAAACAATGGCTAACAAGAGGAGGGCAATACTTGCGATCGCCCTAGCCATTACTTTTCACTTCCTTTTCTTTTTTCTTGTGGTCACCGAGATACTTGCTCTCATTTTTCTCGGTAATGATTTCGAACTCACCCGTCTCGGTATCCGTAAGGATGATTGGGTAGTCCACGTAAATATCGCAAGCCGCACTGGACTTAATCGCTTTTACAATTCTTTCCTTAGGACTTTGTCCTTCGGTAGAAAGCAAGCTACCAATCGCTTGATCAGAGCCACTACCGATGGCGACATAGTCTTCGACTTCGATAACACTCTTATCTTGACCAATGGAGTAAAGTTGGTCTTGATAAGCGAAAAGGAAACTCGAATCAAGACAATCAGTCTTTTCACCGTCCTTAAGGAAGTTATATCTCGCTAGCTCACTAACAATGTCTGGAACAACTTTCTTGACCACAAAGTCAAAACTGATGTGCTCTTTATAAATGTTATATTCAGTCACTAAGTCAGGCATAAGTCTAATGACATTAGCGTCTCTAAACATACCTACTTGGGCCATCAAGCAATGTGGAGCGCCGATGACTCTCCACACCTTGTAGTTATTTTCGTTCTTTAATGTTGTTCTTGTGCCACCTCTTGTAACTTGGGAATCCGCACCGATGTAAACTTTACCATTTTCTTTAACTGCTACTACTACGCTCATACATTTCTCCTTTATTAATTACTCTGCGTTCATGATGTTAGTGTGACCTAAATACTGGTCACTAACGGCCAGTAAGTCACACTCTTTAATCTCTGATAACGTATCGACCGAGATGTCATCTGAATCGTTTAGTCGTCTTGCTTGAAGCTTGATTATATCTTCGAACAAATTACGAACTGAGCGACCATTTCCACTCAAATTGTCGATACTCTTGAACATTTCCCTGACTCTCTTTTTAGCCTCTTTATCGAGGTGATAGTCATTATCCTTAACTAAGGACATGAAAATATCCAATAGCTCCTCGTTAGAATAATCATCAAACGATATGATGGTCTTAAAACGGGAACTTAATCCAGGATTAGCATCGAGGAAATCCTGCATCTCGTCTTTATAACCCGCTACTATGACCACTAAATCATTACGATGATCATCTAAGAGCTTGGTTAGCGTATCAAGCGCTTCATATCCATATTCATCGTTATCATTACGACATATGGCATATGCTTCATCGATGAATAAGACTCCACCGATAGCACTTTCAACAACCTTCTTGGTCTTTTGAGCGGTTTGACCAGCATAAGAAGCTACTAAACCACTACGGTCGACTTCGACAAGTTTATTCGTTGGTATCACACCTAGAACCTTATAAATATCAGCAAGCATGCGTGCTACGCTAGTCTTACCAGTTCCAGGATTACCAACAAACACTAAGTGTCTGGTAGTTTGAGGAACTTTAAGCCTAAACGCTTTACGTAACTTATTGACATTGATTTCACAAACCATGTCATTAATTTGCTCTTTGATACGAGATAAGCCAATCATATGATTAAGCTCATCAAGGTATGGTTTTAAGAGAGCATCCACTCGTTTCTTATCACTAGCGACGTAATGAACAGTGAATTGGTCCATTAATTTATCGTCGTTAAGGATAAGATGACGATACATGATGGAATATGTGGTAAAGGTTTTAATCTCTTCACCAAACTTGCATTTGATGAATTCATCATCCTCAATGTCCACGATTACACCATTACCGTAATCACGATGGTAAACGCTTTGGTTGATTAGTTTCATTAAATCAAATTCCATATTTACCTCCTCTGTCAGATGGGTATCCTAAAAACGATATTTTATATTTTTTCTTTTAGAAAAAACAAAAACCGCCATTTTCGGCGGATTTCGTTATTTTTTTCATAATTACAAACACGGAATCTGAATCCGTTTTAAATATTAGTGTCTCTAGTTAATACTGTCTTCTTAGCAAAATTAAGTATCCTTTGACTTGAAAGAATATATGTATCACCTTTAGTTCTTGTAATCGCTGTATATAATATCTGTCTGTTCAATAAAGGATGTCCTTCTTTAACAGGCAAAATAATTAAAATGTTGTTATAACCAGAACCTTGTGATTTATGGATTGTAATAGCAAAACTATTATCAATTTCGCTTCTCGTAATCATTGAGAATGGGTAAAAGATACATTTACCTAGTTTAAAGATTTTACCATCATATTTACCTTCGTTTTTAATAAGGTCTGAATCTTTTTCAATCATGAAGTAGAGAGTCTTATCGTCTTTAAACATCACTAAAACACCTGAATCACCATTTGATAAATCTAATAACTTATTATTTTTATTGATCATCATTAATTCACCAGGGTAAAAACCGGCCACAGGCGTCAAAATATCTTTCTTAATGAATTTATCTTTAATATAAGAATTAATGGCTTTAACGCCCCTTATACCATTGTTTTCCGCGGATAAAATAGAAGCTTTCTGGACAGTTAAAGAATAAAGTTTTGAAAAATCATTATCTTCGGTTAAGTTAATGCATTGCTCTTGCAAATTAGCATAATATTTTTCGCCAAAAGCAGTAATTGCCGCTTTAATGGCTTTCTTTTGTTCTTTTTCATCGCTAGGATTTAAAAAGGCATAAACTGGATTAACGACACTACTATCGTGTTCTTGAATAGTTAATTCATCTTTCATCCAAGAGGATTCTTTGATTGTAGTAATATCTTTACCATCATCAGCGTTCACTTCTTGGGCTAAATTATAGACAGGGCTGCCTTCTTCAAAACGAATGGTTTCGGTTAATCTAACGATATTGCCATTATCAATAAGTGATTGCTTATTTAATAAATCGGCAAAAACACTACCGGAATCAACAGATGGTAGTTGATCTTTATCACCCATGATGAAAACACGTCCATCATCCGGTATAGCTTTTAATAAAGAAGCAAATAGACAGATATCAATCATACTAGCTTCATCAATAATGAAAATGGAGTTTTCTTCAAATTTGTAATTCTCGTTATGCTTAAAAGCACCTGTATTTAAATCAACACCTAAAGCTTTATGAATTGTACTTCTATCTAAATTAAGAATATTATCCACGAGGTCTTTATTTTTATCATAAAAATCTTCTCTAATATTCTTTTGTTCACCACTGATACTAGTTTTCATTTGACTAGCTGCTTTACCTGATGGGGCTAATAAATAGACTTTGTTATATTTATGATTAAGCATTAAACCGACGAGTAAATAGAAAATTGATGTTGTTTTACCCGTACCAGGACCACCTGTAATAATAAGGTTTTTAGTAAGCCCTTTATTAACAACTTCTTGTTGCGCTGGTTTTAAGCTTAATTTCTTACCCTTATATTCTTTATCTGTATTCATGACTTTTCGATAGTCAAAAGTATTAGATGATTGAAGATTCTTACTAAATAATCTATCAATTGAATTAAGTAAAGATTTCCTAGCGACGTTATCTTTTCTTATATATATCCAATCATCTTCTATTTCAAAGAACTTATGAGGAGCCACTACTTTGATAAGATTTTGTACAGTCATATCTTTAAGAGAAGCTTCTATGACTTCTTTAGACATTTGATAGGCTTTATCGTATTGTTCTTTATCTAATTCTTCTTCACCATCAAGCAAGATCTTTTTACCTTCTAATTTAGTGAACCATCTTTTCTTTAAAACATCTTCTTTTAAAGACATGCAGACATTACCATCATCTAATAAGGAAAACATAATGGTGAATAAAACCATAAAGTTTTCTTTATATTGGTTATCATCTAACTCATCAGCGATAATGGGTAATACTTCCTTCCAAATAGGGGCAATTAGTTTATTAGCTGATAAGGCTTCATAGAATTCTTCATATTTCATGTTATCTAATCCTCCTATTTGATTTTGCAAATATCTAAGAATGCTTTTTCTAAAACATCCCAAGATGCCCATGTTTGAGAGTAGATGCCATTAGATGTATCTTTGTTACATCCTCTAACAAAAACATAGTAAATACCACCGAAGTGTTTATTAAACGCTTCTTCTTCAGTGATGTTATAAATCTTTTTAAGCCATTTAATTAAGCAATATGAATAGAGCACTCTTTGGATAGAATAACGTCTATCAACTTGTTTCTTTAATTCGGTTTTATCCTTATAAGAGAGGAATTTATCGGTGATGGTATCTGATTTCCAGTCGAGAACACTATAGATCTCAACACCATCAACTTCTCTTTTAAACAATAAGTCAATAAAACCAATGAAATAGTTCTTTAATTTTTCGTTTGGATAATTAAAATCAAATTCTGCTTCCGCTTTACGGTTTTCAGAAGATAACTCTTTGAGTTTGAAGTATTGACCAGTAGCTTTTTCGCCAATAATTTCTGGTAAATCAGCTTCTAAGACGTTTTTAACGATATCTTCTTTAGTGTGTCTTAAAAATTCAGAACCCTTTTCAAAGGTAAAACCATATGATTTAAATCTATCAATGATGATATCTTCAACATTATGATCTGGATTTTCAAAATTAATATTTTCAAATACTTCGTGGATAGCGTTACCCATACCGGCACCTTTTGGATATCCATCAGGTGTTTTAGCGGTTTCTTTACTATCATCATATTTAGCGTCAATAGGACTAGAATGTTCGTCATATTTAGTTAAATCATCTTCGATTATTTCTTCTCTATCTAAGATATTTTCCTCATCAAACATTTCTTCTTTAGCTGGGTGGGCTAAATTAGAATAGGAGTGGCGATAAGCAACTTGGTTATTCTCGTTTTTTATGATTTTCTTTAATTCATCTTTTTGTTTATCTGCGTCGTCTGACTTACCGGCATTTTGAACTGCTTGATTAGCGCTAGCTTCTTCGCCTGCTTTTTCAAGTGAAGCCTCAGCAATTCTTTCCATATCTGGAATACTTAAATCCAAAGGATTTTTGAACCAATAATAATTAACTGAATGGCCATCAACATCGTATGATTTGCTTTTGCACTCCGTTATAAAAGCTTCCATCGCACTACTTTGGTTTTTATTTTTATCTTTTTCTGTAATATAACGCGGTGCGATTAAAAGATATTGAGGTCTGGTATATGCAACATAGAATAGTCTTAATACTTCTTCATCAAACTCTTTTTTATTAGCGTTTTTGTATCTTTCGTTATCAACTTCTTTAAGAGTAAAGACATATTGCTGAACCTTGCCGTCATCTCCCATTGGCAGATGGCAAGTAAAACAACCACCTCTAGTGTTTTGTCCCTTCCAGCCACCCACAGATATAACAACTGGGAACTGTAGTCCTTTAGATGCGTGCATAGTCATAATACGCACAGCTTTAAAATCAGTAGCCTTAGCAACAATTGAAGCGTTATCTCCTTCGCTCTCTTCGTTGCTGACTTTTGTAATTTTCTTAAGATGATCAATTAAATCAGTAAGGGTATAATTGTTAGCTAAATAATCTATAGCATATTCCACTATTTGCTTATAAATTGCTAGCGATTGCAGATGGTCTAAAGAAGATAGTCTTTCTTCTAATTTTGTATCATCTAAAATAGCATCAAACAAGTCTTCCCACCTTCTATCTTTTGCAATCATTCGCCAATTTACAAACAATGGTATTTGAGGGCATTGGTCTTGATCATAATAAGGATTACTTATTTCAGAGAGAGATAAACCAAAAAAGTCAGTAAACAAAGCCTTCTTAAAGAAGCCGCGATTATAACCAGTAAAATCTACAACATCGATAGCTTCCAATAAAGCAACCCAATGTGCACATTCTTTACTTTTAAACAATGAATCATCTTTGTATCTAACAACTGGGATGTGGGCCTTTCTTAACGCTCTTAATATTTGTGGTAGTTCTGTTCTAGTTCTAGATAAAACTACAAAATCTCCGAAGTTGGCATCAAAAATAGTTGGCTCTTTTTCACCCTTCTTATATTTCACAAATTGTAAATTGGTGTGACCATTACCATCCAACGTAACGCAATCTAAGATTTGTTCGACAGCGAATTTGGCAAACGAATTCACTGACATGGGTTTTTCGTTAAGCCACAGGCCAGGAGCGTATTCACCTTTATATAAAAGTCTTAACTCATAATTATCGCCATCTTTAATTGAACAATACTTAGATGCCTCAAATTTAGGATCAAAAGCATAATGTTTAAATAGTTCGTTGCCAAACTCCACGACACCTTTGTAAGAACGATAGTTTTTATCAAGACGCATTTTCAATCCGCCTTGTTCTTCAATTTCTTTAACAGCCTTCTTATAAACCGTGACATCCGCCCCTTGGAAAGAATAGATGGATTGTTTTGGGTCACCAACCACGATTATGTGGTGGTTATTATCGCTCATAAATATTTTCTTAAAAATATCAAATTGAATTTGATTAGTGTCTTGGAATTCATCGATAATTCCATAAGTGTATTTATCTTGTAATTGTCTTAGCAAAGCACTATTGCTGTCTTTAAATTCTTCTCTAATAACACGAATCATATCATTAAAGTTTTGCAAGCGATTATCTGCTTTGTATTGTTCATACTTTTGATAAAACTCATTTATAAATAAATCAACCACATAACATTCTGGTTTAAAGTTTATAAACGCTGTTTTTGTAGCAGATAGCTTTTTATAGGCTTCACAGATGAGTTTTGGATATTTAAAAGCTGTTGGATCCTTTGGGTTTTGTGCAACTTTATAAGTTTTGTTGCCTAAGATGAACTGATAGTAATCATCGAATTCATTTAACCAGTCAGGAAAAATCCCACCACTATAACTTTGAAGGGTGATATATGCTTGAAAATGCTCTGGGTATTTTTGTTTGAGGGTAGAAGGAACATCGGCACTATTAATCAAATCAAATGCAATTTGTGGTATTTCATTTGGTTGATAGCTCTTCTTATAGAGAATTACGCTTGGATCTTCTTGGCTTCGATTATCTAAATAATATTTATTTGCTGTCGCCACTAATTTTTCGACCAATGTATTTTCATTGATTTCCATTTTATTAGCAAAGAAAGCTGTTAATAGTTTTAAAACTCCAGCATTGTCTCTAATGAACCTTTTAGCGAAGTCGTTAAGAGTTACATCGCCTGCTAATTCAAGATTAAGTGGCTGTTTTGATTTAATAGCAAATTCTTCAATTGTGCTCTTGCAGAACGAATGGATTGTACCAATTGAGGCGTTGTTTATATCAACGTTAACATCAAGATTTTGTTCTTTTAATACTTCAATAACGCTTTTGTTTTGATACTCTTCTTGTGGTTCTGTTAAAACTTTTCTAATTTCGTTTTTCAATTCGCCAGCGGCTTTTTCTGTATATGTAACAACGAGAATCTTGTCTAGACCAACATGAAATTCACAAACAAGTTTTTTAACCATTTCTTTAATGCTAAAGGTCTTGCCTGTGCCAGCAGAAGCTTCTAATGCTAAATTTTTATTTTGGTTTTTACCTTTGTTAAAATCAGCAAGTGCGAATGAGGGGGTTGAACTGTTTTGATTAAGGTTGTCCACTATTATTCACCGCCTTTTCTAATTCTTCTAATTCTTTAATTAAATATTTGATAAGCTGTATATGTTTTTTAAGTCCAGCAGCAAATAGAGCTGGATCAAAATTATCGCTATCGTAGCCAATGTTATCTTTGTCAAATAGTTTGGCATGATCGAAATGTCTCCAAATGCCATTGTCACCAAATGCATTATCTGTCAAATCGTAATATTCATTAATATCCTTTTTTGCCAAATCAACAGACATTAGAGCGTTTTCTGTAAAATCATCCATTAACGAATGTATTTCATTTAATGTTTTAATCGCGTCATTTTTAGTAATTTCATATTCATATTGGAAACGTTCAGCGAATGGTTTTTTAGGATTTTTATCTTTTGGACCTAAAGCCAAAACAACTTTATATTCAGTCTCATCTTCGTTGTCTATCATTGCGATATCCATTAAAGAAAGAATGTAGAGGGTTAAGAATTTTGAAGGTTCTTTTTCTTTATCTTTCCTAAATGCTATATAGAAACGTTCTCCTTTTGAAGAAATATAACGATAATAGGTTTGTGAAGCTTTCAAAGTCCAACCTTTTTTATCATATAATCTGCAATCCCGAGGAGGAATAACTTCTCCCTTGTTGCCTTCAGTAATTTCGTCAATCATTTTGATAATTAAATCGGCTTTGTTTTCTAAATAATCAAAAACGCTTCTTTCATAACTATCATTCACCATAGGCAAAAGATGACTTAGTCTAAAAAGTTTAAACACTTCGTCAGAATTATAATTCGCTCCATATTTTTCTAAGACAATAGCGACAGATAGACTGATTTCAGATAAGGCATCGAGATTTAATGGTTCGTATTCATCGATTATTTCATCACCAAAATCATCTTCTTTATTGAATAAGCACCCCGCTCGATAAGAAAGAGGATCCTCGAGAAAGGCTTTCATTTGGCTAACGGTAACAATTTCTCTTGCATCGGTCGATGGAGGCAATGGATTATTGACCGCTAGACTCACTTGTGGCTGCCCTTGTTTTATTGTTTTGTTGAATAATTGCTTATAATATTCCCTATTGTTAAACTCTTTTCTAGTATATAAATCTGCATAATAGCGAGTTTCATCGATAGAGATTTCTTTAGTGGTTTTGCCTTCGGCTTTATTAAAGTCTTCAATAATTGGCGAGAGGAAGAATTTTTCATCTGTTTTTAAGTCTTGATTAACATAAGAAATATATAAATGTATCTTAGTGTTTTGTTTAATCAAATTAAAGATTTGTTCGTCATCACTCACTTTATTAACATGTCTTTGATCTAATTCGTTTTTAATGATTGATTCTGGCATGTTTTTAGAAGACGCTCCCAAAAGAAAGACATATTTAGCGGAAGTGATAGAATTGATATCGCAGTTGATAAAGGTAATGCCGTCAAAGAAGGGTGTACCAATCTGGGTACTGTTAATGGAAGCCGCATCAAACAAAATGTAAAAGAAGATATCTTTATTAATGTTTTGTGCGGAGATGGCTTTCAAATTGTCTAAAGATGCAATTATCTTGCGATATTCTAAAAACGCCTTATCTTTTATATTTTCCGCTTTAAACCATTTATCTAATCGTTCTTTAAAATCTTGAACAAAGGCGTCGTCAGCATTAATAACATCTTTAGATTCAAAGAACGCACAAAAATCATCAATGTCATTAACAATGTTCACAAGTTTGACAATAGAATCATCATCTATACCAATACTACTATATGGCAAATAATCTCCATCTTTTAGAGAAACAAGATTATTTTCGTTGAAATTTACAGAAGATACTTTTGATAGCAATAATCTTTTCTTTAGATAATCCCAATCGTTGACATCGCCATGTCTACGATGAACATTTAACTTAATGATGATTTCTATCCAATTATCAATATCTTCGTCACCTATTTTTCTAACAGCCCGAATAGCAGGGTTAGAAATAAGTTCATAAAAGTCGAGGCGTGTATAGAATTTATCTTTGTAAGCTTGATATAAAATCTTTAATGCGGAAGCCACATCTGTATCTTTTTTCTGTTGATAACTAAGAACATAAGGAATGTTTGGAAAAGTCTTATCGTCTTGCTTAAAAACTCGTTCTATTGATGTAATATAATCCGCTAAATTTGGAGCAACTACAAGAAAATCAAACGCTCTATTATTTTTATCTTTTAATAATTCACAAATTTGAGAATGAAGGTTCTCGACTTCTCTAAGAATAGACGGTGACGCTGCTATTTCATAATCACAAACTTTATGGTCTTTTTCTTCTTCTAAAGAAAACTCCTTAATGCCATCATTAACCAAAACAGCATCTAAAAGTGTACGATAGACTTTTTCAAATTTTGCAAAGCCAAAGAAATAAATAAGTTCTCCTTTAAACTCTGCTCGTTGAACTGGTTTTTTAATCGAGCCTATTTTCAGATGGTCACATATCTCAACGATTTTATCGTAAATAACACGTTCAAAATTGTTAGGATCGTCCCAACCATCAATGTCTTCGAAATTATCTTTATAGTAGTCGAGATATAACTTTGTTAAGGAATCCGCAAAATCATAAAGCTTAATTGGACTATCTTTATAATATTCTTCGTAATTTGGATTAACGGCAACCAATTTGTTTGACAAGATATTGATAATTATTTGTCTTAAATTATTAGAGGATATTAATTTATATTTATTTTCCGTTATTAAAGGAAGAATGGAATCAAGTGTTTCATAAGAAACATTTAATAAAACAGCATCTCCTTGGGTGTTGAGCCAATAGGCTTTGAACCATTGTTGAATCTTTAAATTAGGAAATACTAAGTGGATCGTTTTAAAACAGTCACCACTAGAGCGTGAGTTGATTTCTTTACAAAGCAAATCCGCTAACTCATTAAGCGTTGGTTTAAATATTTGATTTTTCATTTGATTTAATTGTATCAACAATTATTTAAAATGTTGATTAGTTTTAAATGTTAGACAATAGCATGAATAAAAAAGATACTATTTTGTTTCAATTCCAAACAGACGTTTTTCAGTATCGCTTAAGACATTTAAATTAGAAGCATCTATAACAACGATAAGTATTAATGGTTTTAGCACTTTGATTTTCTTTTCGTTATCGGTGCGAGGATCGACAACGCGATGATATCCGATAAGATTGAATAATTCTTTTCTTACTTCTTCTGATGCCCTATCGTAATCATCAATAACGATTACCGTTTCTTCGTCAACATTATCAATTTCTTCGGAAGAAAATAAGACGTTTACTGTTTTAGCTTTTGGGGTAAGCAAATTTTTTAATTCTTCGCCAGAAACAATTCTAATGCTAGGTTCTTGAGGAACATCTGGTAAATACTCGACTTCTACTTTTGATAAAGGACGTACACCACTTATATACCAATTCTTTAACTTATTATGTTTTAACCAGGATTTGATAATTGATGTTTTACCCGAACCAGTTAAACCAACAACTGGTAGCCAAGGCGCAAATGAATGCTTTTCACTTTTCGCATACGCTAATAAATCATCTAAAGTCCTTGATAAGTTACTTTCAATGTAAATATCTTCATAATCTTCTTCAGTAATTTCAAAAATCTTATTATCTTTCATACATTCTTTATTAAATTTTATTTCTTTAGTGGTCCTCTTTTATACATTATAAAGGATTTATTTATCTGTCATATTAACAGATGAATTGTTCACAAATCTGCTCAAATATTGCGCAAAAAAGCGAAACGCTTGATGCGATTCGCTTTGTAATGCATAACTACAAGCATCTAAATCAAATCTTTATTTTGATTACAGGTCTCACGCCATCTTTGTTTTTAGGTAACATAAAGGCATTTAATTTACCCGTATTACAAATGTGGAATACATAGATGCGTGGATCAACCGGTTCTCTTGTGCATGAGTATTCAGTATTCGCGTTTTTGAGCCACCAGAAACCATATTTATATTCAGTTACTTGCCCATATATGTTCTTTGTCTTATTTCTTGCGTAATCGGTGTATGTAGCTTTTAAGGAACTAAAGGTAGGAAAATATTTGGTGCTATAGTAGCTAACGTTCAATAAAGATACTTTATCATCATCTATTTCCAGTATTTGGGCTTTTTCTTCTTTAGAAAATGCTACATCAAAGAACTCCCCATTTAACCATTTTCTGATATCGCTTTGTTTAAAGTCATTATTTCCATTTATAGAAAAAGGCATGTAATCAATGATTTGTTCAGAGAGTAAAACCATTTCTTCTTTATTCTTTGATAAGACAAGCCAATTTATAGGAGCGGTTGTTTTGCCTTCTGCATCAATATAATATTTACCAAATTGCACTATTTCTTTATTTTTCATACTGGAGATTCCTTATAAGGGTTTTCTTTAAATATATTATAGCTATTCATCCCTATATATAAAGCGTGGAGTGTATTGAAAATATGTTTCTCTTTCGTGAAGCCAAGCGCGATTATATAAAAGAACTTGTTTAAGATTTACACAGTTTAAGAAAGCAATGTTATCAAGTTCGCTGATACTACTAGGGAGTTCAATTTCCTTTAAGGAAACACAGTGATCAAACGCATATGATTCAAGTATTTTAACGCCTTCAGGGATGATGACGGTTGTTAATGATTTACAATTCGAAAAAGTGCTTTCTTCTATTTTATTCACATGACTTGATAGTTTGACACGTTTAAGAGATGAACATCTTAAAAATGCACTATACCTGATAAATTCAACACTTTCTGGAATTTCAATTTCTTCTAGCGCACTACAATCTCTAAAAGCTTCAGCGCCTATTCTTTTTAAGTTCTTAGACAAGGTAATGCTTTTTAAAGATGTGCATCCAGCGAAAGCGCATCCTCCAATATCAGTAACAGAATCAGGGATGACAATAGATTCTAATGATGTACAGCCAATAAAAGAATTAGCTTTGATCTCTTCTAAAGTATTAGGAAGAGTAATAGAAACAAGATTTGAGCAGCCACCAAAGAATACTCTTGTGACTGCTTTTCCTTTATATTCGCGTGGGACTTCAATGTCCTTAATGGTGTCATCTTTGACCTTTAATGAAGCTTCACATTTTGTTTTGTCTTTACTTAATGTTTTAAATATAAAAATATCATTGTTAATCATATTAAAAAAACTCCCTTTATGCTCCGATATGACGATTCTAATTATACGAATGTTTTTTAATTATTTAAAGATAATGGCTTATCGCAACCGCGTTTCGGAATTTATGATACATTCTTGCCTTCAATTTCTTTAACGACTTTTGGATATATCGCTAAACGGTTGGCGTGTTTGGTACCAAAATCAATAACGTCGAAATTTGTTTTATAATCAACTCATATTGGTTTCTCTTATTTTTTATCAGTTTCTTTCTTTTCTGCTTGCTCGATTAGATCTTGCACTATTGTGCCTTCTGAAAAATAGTCTCTATAAACAAGAATTATCTGTTTGTTTTCATTATCGCTGCTTTCTTGCTTATCTTTATTTTCAAAGAAATATTTGCTTCTAGTGGGATGGCGAAGCTTTTTAATAACACTGACATCTAAATCTCTGATGACGCTTGGCTCCACTCCATAGTGTTCAGCAGTTTTTTCTAATCCTTTAGGTTCGCCATCAATTAAGCCATGACGGTAACAGATAACCGCTAACTCGCGTTCTGTTAAGTCATCAAGGACTTCAATAAAATGTTTAATCATTTCTTCATCTTTTATTTCAAAATGGTAAACATAATCAAAATAAAACTTGATGCAATTTTCGTTAAAATTCATTTCTTTAGTGCCCATATATTGATTCCTTTGCCATATCATGGCGGTTTAGTTATTTTTAAAAAGCGGTTTTACGAACTTTTTACATTTTATAAATATGACTTACTTATCTGTAAGATTAACGTGTAAATTGTCCGCAAATCCGCTCAAAATGTTGCACAAACAAAAAGCTTCTTAGTAGAAGCGGTTAGATTATAAATCTTATTGGCAATGGTATTTGATTAAATGGTATATAAAGCTATCTTCAAACTCATTAGCCCATTCTTCAACCCAGTCTGCATCCGTAGGAAGAAATTCGCTATATCTATCAATATTAGCTTCTGTAGATAGACCCAAGCGATGCATCATGGCTAAAACGCATTTATCAAGTTTACTTCTTTTTGCTTCTGGTTTGTTGTTTAGATCTTTAAAGATTATTTCAAATTTCTCATTCATCGTTTCTATTGGGTACATAAAAGAAACATCATAACGGAAATCAAGATTAACCTCTGTATAATTCAAAAACGCTTTTGCGGATTCACCTTTTTCTAAGAGAAAATCACCGTTCTTAGGATGATATTTATTTCCACAGTTAGCTGCGCATTTTGTGTAATAAAATTTAGCCTTGGTAATATTCTTTTTAACGCCTAAACCATCTCTATACATATCTCCCACTCTATCTTGATTACGGCCAATTAAGAAATACGGAAAGGTTATTTGGCGACCATCACAATCAAAATTAGCGCCTTTATGGAAGAATTTAAACGCTAGAGAGTATCGTTTCTTCTTAAACAAATAATCGCCTGCATAATATAGAGCTTGTGAATAACGATCGTTGATATCGCAATAAGCATTTTTAAGTAAAAGGTGATTCTTTTTAATCACTTGTTTCTTTATAGATGATGGTAATTGATCAAATCTTTTAAGCAATAAGAGATAAGCATAATTGGATTCTTTTTTATTTTTATCCACTACACCTTTAATACCTTTTTCCATCAATAAAGCATATTGAAGTAATGAATAATAGGAACAGATATAATCTAGTCCAGGGCGATATGATAAGATGCCTTCACTTTCATACTTCTTAAATTCGTTAAAATAATGATTTAAACACTTATACGCTAAATCGAAATCCTTGTTTTTTAGCAAGTATTTAAAAGCACGCTCGTAGGCGTGCATGTCATTAACGAATTCATCCATTTCAAATTGGCCATTGTTTTTTCTTAAACTAGTAATTAATTTCACAAATACTTTCTCCCTTACATAAATGTGGTGTTTTTATTAACGCTTTCTTATTCGCATCTAAAACACCGATATTATCAATAACTTCATCGCCCACTACTTCTAAATCTTTTTCAAGAAGCATTTTAATAATAAAACTGTGTCCAGCGGGGGTAAAACCACAGTTAATTGCATCCTTAATATCCTTAATATCTAAAAATTCTTGCAAAGAATGAGTAGGAATAATTTTATTCTTTTTACATTTATATAAGTAGGAATTATAAAGTTTTTCTTTAGCCTTAGACGAATAGAAATTATATCCATCAAAATCCACTAAAGCTATTTTCTGACCCTTATTATATAAATCTTTCAACCATTTAAAAGAATCAGTTTTAGCAACTAACTTTGCATATTCTTTAATGTAAATTTTCTTACGCGCTTCAACATAGTTTAAATGTTTATAAGTACCATTTTCATAAAGCACACTATATAAACAATCGCCATCTTCATAACCAAGTAATTTGTGAGGGCGGCGGGAGATAGTTTTATTACTCACTTTCTCTTTGGAAAACCACTCTTTTCTCCACTCTAAATACTTTTCATTAACTTCACCACTATCATCAACATGGCAAGGAAAGACCTTGGAAGCTTGCCAGAAATGCTCAAATATATGAGCGGTTAAACCATCTGAAGTTTTAACTGGGCCCATAAAGAATGGTGAAAAATCTTTATGGATACTTGGATGATCGTTCATCATCTTCTTATCACGTGTCACTCGAGAAGTAACATCAACAATCACATAATCTTTTAAATCATCTTCCACCTGAGAAGTATACCAGCCGTTGGTATATTTAAGATTCATTGGGTGGTGTTTAAGTAAAATCACTTTATTCTCTTTCATTTTCTTTCCTCCGTAATGCACATAAATATTAAGGATATAACCGCGTATAAAAGAATAATTATCCGCAGGTATCCTAAAGACGATATTATTAGTTTTTACTTAGTAAAAATAAAAACAGCCATTTTCGGCTGTTTTTGCACAAAACAAAGAGATTGATCAATATGTAGATAGTTTCTTTGAAAGGTTATTAAAACGTTTAAATTTTTTTGGAAATAAAAGCACCAAAAATAAGATTGGTATTGGATTATTCTTTAAGTAAGAATATTCTGTAAAAGCGTTCTTCTTAATCTCAATCCCTTCTGGAAAAGCAACGTGTTCTTCGTTAGAAACATCTCCAATTGCTTTTCTGTTTTCAATTCTTAAATTCATGTAGGTGAGAATTATGAAGCATTAAAAAATAGAATAGACTTCATATTATCTATTGCTTCTATTAATAATACCGATATCTTTGTGATGAGCTCTTTTGGTTGTAATGTCTATGGGCAAGATATCCTAGACGTGTCATCAATATTAAAAGAATTATTAGAAACAAAATACAAATATTGTTTCAAAGAAATATATATTACAGATGAAAAAGACGATTACTACAAAGTGAGGGAAAAAGTGTTTGACTAATAAGTACAAATTATCTATCTCTGTTTTAATTACATTTCGTATTCGATTCTCTTTTGTTTTATAAGAGCGGCCAAGACATCTTTATCATTTCTTAAAGTGCTGTCAACAAATGTAGCAGATTCGACGCTATTTGAGATTGCGACAACAACAACTTCTTTATCTTTTCTAAAAGAACTGTCAACATATCCCAAAGCTTTTAATAAATAAAACAACAAAAGAATTAAACGCCAAACTTTTCTTCTAAAAGTACATTAAATAAGTGCAAACAATCTACTTCGCCTTCTAAAACGATATCTAAAGAATCAATAGCGTCTTCAATCTGGAAAGAAATATCACAGCAAAAGTTTTCTAAAAACTCTGCGTTTGGTTTTTTGCCAATAAAGATGTTGTCTTCTAAATGGCCTGGCTCCCAATATAAAGGCGCCATATCGATTTTGCACGCTACTTCTTCTTCACCACTATTTTGGTTAAGAACAACAATTTGTAAATCATCACCACTGATATCTAATCTTTTAAAAACTTTTGGCTTAGCCATTTTCTTATTTTCATCTACATAGCCCCAGATTACTTTATAATTATTCGCATTCCAATCTTCGGCCCAATCTTTTGGTTTTGCTTCTGCTTCGCATTTAATAACAAGATCTTTATGACAGTCTAAGAAAACCGTAGAACCAACCGAATAAACACTTTTAGGGATGATAATCGATTTTAAAGAAGAACAATTAACAAAAGCAAAAAAGTCGATTACTAGCATGCTATCGGGTATGTTGATGGTTGTTAAAGAACTGCAGTCATAGAAAGCACTATTACCAATTGCTTCAATGCTGTTTGGGAGGGTAACCGATACTAACGAAGAACAGCCTTCAAAAGCAAAAGGGCTTATCTCTACTACTTTTTTGCCACCTATGTATTCAGGTATTATTATGTTTTTATCTTTACCTTCATAGCCAGTAATTCCGCATTCTTTGTCATCAAAATCTGCAATTTTAAACATATAACAATCTCCTTTACTCTAAATATTATTAAAAAATGTTCATAAAACAAATTTTCGATATTCATTTATTAATTCATTTTTATTCATAGCAATCTCCAAAAAGATAAAACACCAGTGTTTATTAAAAATACTTTTTAATGATATTAGCGAGTCTGTCGTTTAATTTGTTGACGTAGTCTTCATCTGATGCGTCTTTGCTAAAAAATAGTCCCCTGCAGCAATTGCCTCTAAAGGCACTCATATCATACAATGAGTCACCTATAACATAGTTATAATAACCAACAGGGCCGTGGAAAGTTGTTAGAGCATTGTTGTCAGAAGACAAATACTTATAATTATCAAAAATAAGTTCTTGGATGCAATAAAAATCATAATCTCTCATCTTTTGTTTTTTAGGCTCAAAAACTTTGTTGTTTTCCATTGAAAAAATTGCATGATTGCTATGATTAGCAGCAAAAGATTGCCAGCCAGAAAATATAGAGATAGAAATATATTTTGGGAGTTTATCTTGCCAATAAAATGCAAGCAAGTGCTTTAAAGCCGATAGGGTGTTATTGTGATCTCTTTTGTCATATTCTCTGCTTTCAGGTGAATAATCACATATTCTTTCTTTTAGAGACCCAAGCAAATCCGCCAACGAAAAACCGTTATTTAAAAATTTAGTTAGTATTCTATTTATATACATTTTTATTGAATTATCACTAAGCTTTTTAACTGTTTTTAAGTATTTGATAAAACTTCTTAAGAACGAAATAACTTCATCTCTATATTCATCATTCCTTATAACCGAACCATTAATTATTTCGCTAAAAGTAAATTTTGGATAAATCATAACATTCTCCTTTTATTTTTGCTTGTCTAGTTTTTCGTTTATATCCGCGAAAGTTATACCATCAGGTAAATAATCACTATAAGTGAAACCAAAGTTTTTGTGGTCATTTGTTTCTTCAATCTTTTTACCTCTAGTTGGATGTCTAAGTTTCTTAATAGCGGTAGCTTCCACATTTTTAATGGAATCAGCTGTCACTCCAAAATATTCTGCGACTTTATTTAAAGATTTTGGTTCATTATCCATTAAACCGTATCGATAAGAAATAACAGCTATCTCACGTTCTGATAAATCTTTTAAAACATCCAAAAACTTGTCAATCGTCGAA